>Ga0207048_10432_pt1 | contig 10673 bp, 2 predicted proteins | sample Alteio_BWMinCont_65_FD_153301 | JGI IMG/M metagenome (GOLD analysis project Ga0207048, IMG submission 153301) | Enriched cells from forest soil in Barre Woods Harvard Forest LTER site, Petersham, Massachusetts, United States -... | ecosystem: Environmental > Terrestrial > Soil > Temperate forest >...
ACCAGCTTGAATAATGCTGACGCGGTTATGGCATGTGTAAAACACTTCGCGTTATACGGCGGCGCAGAAGCCGGGCGTGAATATAATACAGTTGATATGAGCCTGATAAAAATGTACCAGGATTATCTGCCTCCATACAAAGCCGCTGTTAAAGCTGGCGCCGGTAGTTTTATGAGCTCGTTCAATACCATTAATGGTGTGCCTGCAACGGGTAATAAATGGCTGCTTACTGATTTGCTGAGGAAGCAGTGGGGATTTAACGGCTTTGTAGTGTCTGATTATACGGCCGTTAACGAATTAACGAATCATGGCCTTGGCGATCTTCAAACTGTTTCGGCTATTGCATTAAAGGCAGGTCTGGATATGGACATGGTTGGGGAAGGCTTTTTAACCACTTTACAAAAATCATTAAAGGAGGGAAAGGTTACAATGCTGGAAATAAATCAGGCTTGCCGCCGTGTGCTGGAGGCTAAATATAAACTTGGCTTATTTGATAACCCATACAAATCCATTAATCCTGAAAGAGAAAAACAGGACGTGTTTACAAACGATAATCGCCAATTTGCCAGAAAAATAGCTGAACACTCATTTGTATTACTAAAAAATCAAGCAGAAACGCTACCACTAAAAAAATCAGGCACTATTGCATTGGTTGGTCCGCTGGCTGATAATCATTCGGAAATGTTGGGCACCTGGGTAATAGCCGGCGATCCGAGCAAATCGGTAAGCGTATTGGAGGGTATAAAAAATGTAGCAGGCAGCAACGTAAATATATTGTATGCGAGAGGATCAAATATTACCGACGATTCACTTTTAAATGCGCGTTCATACTTTTTTGGTATGCGACAAATTAAAGACAGTCGACCACCAAAGGAAATGATTGATGAAGCGGTTGAAACAGCAAAAAAAGCTGACGTGGTTGTTGCAGTTGTGGGTGAATCGGCAAATATGTCCGGCGAGTCATCGAGCAGGTCCAATATTAATATTCCCGAAAGTCAGCGTGATTTGCTTAAAGCCCTGGCAAAAACAGGCAAACCTTTAGTTATCGTATTGTTTAATGGCCGTCCGCTTACTTTGCCCTGGGAAGATGCTCATGCCAGTGCAATATTAGATGCCTGGGCGCCGGGCACCGAAGCCGGAAATGCTATTGCCGATGTGCTTTTTGGCAATTATAACCCATCGGGTAAAATTACAGCTACATTTCCGCGCAGCGTTGGGCAGATACCTATATATTATAATCACAAAAATACAGGGAGGCCGTTTGACGGAAAAGGCCCTGCGAAATTCAAATCAGATTATATCGATATTTCCAACGATCCTTTATATCCGTTTGGATATGGGCTTAGCTATACAACGTTTGAGTATAGCGGCGTTCGGCTCAGTAAAACGCTGCTTAAAGGAAATGAAACACTCAAAGCAACCGTAACAGTAACTAACAACGGCAAATACCCCGGAGAAGAGGTGGTGCAAATGTATATAAGCGATCCCATAGCAAGCATCAGCCGGTCGGTAAAAGAGCTAAAAAACTATCAGAAAATAACTTTGCAGCCAGGAGAAAGTAAGGAAGTGACATTTAATATTACTACAGACGACCTTAAATTTTACAATACCGAATTAGTTTATGATTGGGAACCGGGCGAGTTTATTGTACAAATCGGGACTAACTCTAGTGATACCCATTTTGCATCACTTAAGTGGCTTAGATAGCAGGCTGGAATTTAATGGTAAAAACATAAGGGCGCGAACGGGTTTAAACCTGGTCGCCCTTTTTTGCATTAATTTATCAGGACGGTATCTTTATTTATTTTGACAGATTAATAATAAGTTTAACCAACATTAATTAATCGGTTCAAATCTGCCACAAATAAGTGTTGTAATGACATTTTTACCAGAACGTAATGAATTTTTAACACTAATTATTGTTATGATTAACAGCTTCTACATAGACGCTTTATAAATAAAAACCGAGGGTGCAAATGTGATATTTATCACAAATTGGAGCCTAAACGGGTTTTTAATTAGATTATAGCCTTGTATAACAACAATATTACATTTCTATATTTATAATAATAATATAATTTTATTGATAATTTAATAATGTTTAACCATTTATATATAATTCTTGTTAGTCAATTGAGCATAAAAATATTTAATTTGTAATTCTTATAAACTTACTTGTGTAAACAGTACACACTTTTTACATTAGTATCAATACCAATATGATTTTTTGTGTCTGCAAACAATCACAAAAAACCTAATATTATTATAACATTTTTTAATTAAACGTCCCTTGTTTTTTGGGGCTGTGGGGAAATGGGGTAGCGCTAAGTTTTAAATTTATTATTGTAAATTACATGATAAAACTGTTACATTTATTCCTTTTTAAACGTATCGTCTTTACGGGTCCGATGTATCAGGGCCAATACCAATTTGTTTTGGCCCCGGTTTACTTTCGGGCTCCATCATAAAACAATCAATAAAAATTCCAATCGAATAATAAGCTTAAATCAAATAAATTAATCAACTAAATCTCAATCTCATGTTTAAAAGTTTACTCCTAAAGGGAAGAACATTATGCCTGCTGTTATGCTGCATGGTTTCTTCATTGGTAGTTACAGCCCAAACAAAACACACAGGTAAGGTCATTGGAAGCGATGATAAACTACCTGTTGTTGGTGCATCCGTAAGGATAAAAGGGACCAACACCGGCGCTGTAACCGATGTTAACGGTGATTTTACCTTAACGTTAAGTCCGGGCAATGTACTTGTTGTAAGTTACATTGGCTATGTAACGCAGGAAGTCACCGTAAGAGGCGGCGAGTTTCTGACAATTTCGCTTCAACCCTCCGCCAGCACTTTAAATGAAGTTGTTGTGACAGGTTACACCACTCAGGTTAAAAAGGACATCTCGGGATCAGTCGCCGTGGTGGATGTCACTGATGCGAAAAAAATACCTGCCACCAGCTCTGAGCAGTTACTGCAAGGACAAGCAACAGGTGTTACCGTAATTAACTCTGGTGCTCCAGGTGCTGCAAGTACTGTGTTTATTCGCGGTATAAACAGCTTTGGCAATACAACACCATTGTATGTTGTGGACGGTGTTCAGGTAGGTGATATGTCACTAGTTAACCCGAACGACATAGAGAGTATCACCGTATTGAAGGATGCCGGCGCGGCTGCTATTTATGGTGTATCCGGCGGTAATGGTGTTGTTCTGGTGACTACCAAAAAAGGTAAAGCTGGTAAAGCAACAATCAGTTATGACGGCTATTATGGCGACCAGGAACCAATCGGTGGTAATCCTTACAACCTGATGAACCCCGAGCAGCAATCGGCTTTAGCGTTTACGGCAGGTGATAAACCTACTGAAAACTTATATCCCGGCGGCCCTGGTACAATCCCAACTTATGGTTACCATGGTGGAAGCGCGGTAGCTGTTTTCGGTAACGCGGGTGTTACAAGCAATCCAGCTGTATTGCAGTATTACAATTTTGACCCGGCCAACCCAGGCAATGACTTCCTGATACAGCAATTTGCTACAGGGAAGGGCAACGACTGGTTCCACGATGTGTTTACATCCGCTCCATCTCAGTCGCACACCTTAACAGGCTCAGGCGGCACAGATAAAAGCACTTACTTGTTTTCTTTTAATTATTTAAATCAAACCGGTACTTTACTTAGTACTTATGAAAAAAGGTACCAGGTACGTGTAAATACTACAACCAGCGCACTTAATAATCATGTGCGTTTTGGTGAAAGCGGTTTTGTTACCTACAGGGAAAATAATGGAGGCTACAACGGCTCGCAGCAAAATGAAGGCAGTGAAATAGCCTATACTTTCCGTGAAATGCCGCTCATCCCGGTATATGACGTATCAGGTATTCATTTTGGCGGTGGTTATGACGGCCCTAGCGGCGAACCTTTGGGTAACGGCAGTAACCCTTATGCAATTGGGTTCAGGAATACTCCTGCTTCAGGCACTAACGCCCACTTTGTAACTGTAGAGGGAAATATATTTGCCGAGGCGGATATTGCTAAATACATAACCGCCCGTACCAGCATTGGCGGCCTTTTGTATAATCAGTATTATTGGAACCTTACTTATAATCCTTATGAGGATTATGAAGGCCACTTAAATGGGAATGGCGCCAGCGAAAATGAACAACTGGCAACTAACTATAACTGGACCAACACTATTGTTTACAAGGAAACATTCGGCAAGCATAAAGTACAACTTTTAGCCGGTTACGAACAAAAAGAGCAAAGAGGCCGGGGATTAAGCGCTACCAACAATAATTACTTTTCGCTCGACCCTAACTATGTAACCATTGGCGCCGGTACTCCTCAAAGCCCTCCAAGCAGTTATATAGTTCAGCCAACCGCTATCGAATCCTTTTTCGGAAAGTTAGACTATAGCTTCAACGACAGGTATATTTTAGGTGCCTCAATACGCCGTGATGGAAGCTCTCTTTTTTATCCCGGCCATCAATGGGGTACCTTCCCATCTGTTTCAGCGGCCTGGCGCGTTTCACAGGAAGATTTCCTGAAGGGTGTTAGCTGGATAAATGACCTTAAGCTTCGCGGAAGCTTTGGTGAAGGCGGTAGTCTTGGTACTGTTGGAGGTGGCAATGCTTATTCAAGCTATGGTTCAGGCCCTGGGGCATCGTATTATGCCATTAACAGTGGCAACTCTCTTCAGCAGGGCTTTTATCAGGGACAGATCGGTAACCCGAATGTTACCTGGGAAACTGACAAAATTACCAACGTTGGATTCGATGCCAGTTTATTTAACCATTTTGATTTGAGCGTTGAGTATTATCACAAATATGTCAGCGGTTTATTGTTCCCTCTGCCGCTTCCGGCTACAGTAGGCGGTGGATCCGCTCCTGAAGTAAATGTGGGCGACGTTCAAAATACAGGTTTGGATATTGCTGCCAGCTATCATGGCAGAGCAAGCCAGGACTTTACTTATAGTATCGGCGCAAATATTACTACTTATAAAAGCATGATTGTTAAGGAAAGTAATACTGCAAATTTCTTTGATACCGGCGGTAATCGTGACCTTCCTATAGTAAGGGATGAGGTTGGCCACCCTATAGGTGAGTTTTACGGGTACCAGGTTGAAGGTATTTATCAAAATGCCCAGCAGGTAGCAAGCCTGCCTGGTTATACCGGAGCAGCGCCAGGTTCTTTTATTTACAAGGATGTTAACGGCCAGGGAAGCATTAATCCCGGTGGTAGCCGTACCTGGTTAGGAAACCCGAACCCTAATTTTACTTATGGTTTAAATCTGAACGCGTCTTACAAAAGGTGGGATTTTACCATGGTATTATATGGATCACAGGGTAATAAGGATTGGAACTACGTAAAATACTGGACCGATTTTTATGGTACCTTCCAGGGTGGTAAAAGCTTAAGCCTGTTCGATAAAGCTGCTGTAGTACAAAACGGTATTGTAACAAACCCAAGCGCTACTGTGCCTGCAGCATCATTTACGCAGGATTTGGGCTCAAGTGCTAACAGTTCCTACTACGTTGAGGACGGCTCGTTCTTAAAATGCCGTGTTGCTCAAATTGGATATACATTTGATCCATTAATGCTAAAGAGGATAGGTTTTGATAAACTGCATATTTATGGACAAGTAACTAACTTATTTACAATTACCAAATATACAGGTTTAGATCCTGAGCTGGTACCTTCTTTGAACAACCAGGGTGGTCAGGGATCTTCTACTCAAAGCGCTGCTTTTGGTATAGATTACGGTGCTTATCCAAACAATCAGCGTCAGTATATCTTAGGTGTTAATTTAACATTTTAATTAATAAATTTAAAAAATTTTAGAGTCATGAAAAGTTCTTATTTTAAATTCATCGCCCTGGGATCACTGGTCATTCTTACATTAACGTATTCGTGTAAGAAACTCCTTAACAAGGAACCAGTAGGATCATTAAGCGCCGCGGTACTTGCCAATAAGGCGGGCCTTGACGGTTTGCTCATAGGGGCCTACCACATGTTGAGTGGGCACACCACTACTTACGGCACCGGTTGGGAAAGCGGTATTGATAACTGGACCTACGGCGGCATCGCTTCGGATGATGCTTACAAAGGATCAAACACTACCGATCAGGCGCCTAATGCACCCGAGATCGAGAATCACTCTCTTGATGCATCAAACGAGTATGTTCAGGAAAAATGGACTATTGGGTATAACTCGATTCAGCGCGCGAATGACGTGATCAGGGAAATTCCATTAATTAAAGATGGTTCAGTATCTGCAGCGTATGGCGCTGAAGCTATCGCCGAAGCAAGATTTTTACGTGGTGTTTTCCACATGGAACTTGCAAAAGTGTTCAGAAATGCTCCTTATGTTGATGAAACTGTAACTTACGCTGCAGGTAATTACAATGTGGCCAACCCCGGTCCTATCTGGTCAAATATAGAAGCAGATTTCACGGCGGCCATGAATGCATTGCCTACCACACAACCGAATATAGGCCGTGCAAATAAATATGCAGCAGAGGCGATGTTAGCCTATGCCTACATGTTTGATCATAATTACACAGCTGCTTTGCCGCTCTTAAGTGATGTGATAGCTACTGGCGTGAACTCCGGTGGTACAAGATTCGCATTGGGGCCGTATGAAAATAATTTTAATGCAGCATTCAATAACGGGCCTGAGGCAGTATTCCAGGTGCAAATGAGTGTTAACGATGGTTCGGGCGGTCAGAATGGCAACCCAGGGGAGGAATTAAATTTTGCCGCTGGTACCTATACTAACTGCTGCGGTTTTTACCAGCCTTCTATCACCCTTGGAAATGCATTCCAGACAGTAGGCGGTTTGCCGATCTTAGGATACACAGGTGGAATTCCAAATTCAAATCTTGTGAATATACCCAATGACCATAACTATAAATTAAATGCCGCTGGCGCTTATACGCTTAACGGAGGTAACGGAGCGGCGTTCACGCCACCTAACACTGCTTTAGATCCACGTATTGACTGGACAGTGGGCCGCGCCGGGATCCCATACTTAGATTGGGGCTTATGCGGTGGGGAAGCATGGTCACGTGGTGATGTTACCCCATATAACCCGATCAAAAATGTTTTCTGGCATTCCGCCCAGGCTACAACAGCTGATAACGGCGGGACTTGGGCAACAAATCAGGACGTCTCCAATAATTATAACCTGGTGCGTCTTGCTGATGTTTATTTGTGGCGCGCTGAATGCGAAGTGAACACCGCCGCTTTGGACGCTGCAGAAGCGGATGTTAACGTGATAAGGAACCGGATGGCTTTGAACCCATCATATTGGGTAAAAACTTATGTTAATAACGCCAACCCGTCTGCTGGATTTACCAATACAAATGCTGCTAATTACGTGATCAACCCGTATCCTCCTGGCTATTTTACCGCACAAGGAGCTGCAGTTGCGCGTAATGCTGTAGAAGTGGAAAGACAACTTGAAACCGGCATGGAAGGAAGGCGTTTCTTCGACTTACAGCGCTATGACCCTATTTTTGGCGGCCCCGAAGCTGCAGGTTTTATGGCAGGGATAGAAAATGCCCACATTACCCAGGATATTATATGGTTGGGCACAAACCCTGTTTTGCAAGGCCATACGTTCACTGCGGGTAAAAATGAGCTTTATCCAATCCCGCAAAACGAAATTTCAATAAACGCTAAATTAAAACAAAACCCTGGTTATTAATAACCAATAAAATAACCAATTAAAAAAGAGGTGGTGATTTATATCACCGCCTCTTTTTTTATAACTTAGCGTATATTTGTTATATGGACGATAGAAGGATTATGCTTAAAAAAGCAGTGAAATAATAGAAGCCAGCTACCGCCGAGAGGTCCATATTGACTAAAAACTAATTGTTATAATGAAATTTATTCCATTTTTTTTATACTGTTTTATTCCTTTTTTATTTATTTCCTGCAAAAAGAAAGCTACCTTATTTGAACTGGTCCCATCATCTTACTCAGGGGTGCATTTTAACAATAAGATCGTCGAAAATGATTCGATCAATCCCTTAGATAAACTAAACATTTATAATGGCGGCGGTGTAGGCATCGGCGATTTCAATAACGATGGCCTGCAGGATATTTTTCTTGTTGGTAACCAGGTGCCTTGCAGGTTGTATCTTAATAAAGGTAACATGAAGTTTGAGGATGTTACCAAAGAAGCCGGAGTAGGCGGTCTGGGCGGTTGGGGTAGGGGTGTTGCCGTTGTAGATATAAACAATGATGGTTTACTTGATATTTATGTTTGCAACACTTTATTAAACGATTCCGCAAAAAGGAGGAACTTGCTTTATATAAACCAGGGGCCTGATAAGAACGGGGTACCCCACTTCAAAGAGATGGCTAAAGAATATGGCCTCGATATAAAAGTGCACTCCACCATGGCTACATTTTTTGATTATGACAACGATGGAGACCTTGACATGTATTTAACCGTTAACTCGGCACAATCGACTGATAATCTAAGTACTTTCAGGCCAATTGTTAAAGATGGCTCAAAGTCAAGCACTGGGCGGCTTTATCGCAACGACTGGGACCCGGTGTTAAAGCATCCCGTATTTCATGATGTATCAAAACAGGCCGGTATATTGATTGAAGGTTATGGCCATGCCGCGACTACTGTAGATATTAACCGCGATGGCTGGAAAGACATTTATGTAACCAACGATTTTTTGCCTAATAATATACTGTACATTAATAACCACGATGGTACATTTACTGATAAATCGAAAGAGTATTTTAAACATACCTCGACCAGTGCCATGGGGCAGGATATTGAGGACCTGAACAATGACGGCCTTGCCGATGTTTTTGAATTGGACATGTTTCCTGAAGATAATTACCGGAAAAAAATGTTCATGGGTTCAAGTTCGTACCAGGTTTATAAGAATTTTGATTATTACGGTTACCAATATCAATATAACCGCAATACCTTACAAATTAACCAGGGGCCGCGGGTGGGTCAAAACGACTCCATTGGCGACCCGGTTTTCAGCGAAACAGCTTTTTTAAGTGGTGTATCGCAAACAGACTGGAGCTGGTGCCCATTAATCACCGATTTTGATAACGATGGATTTCGCGACATTGTGGTAACCAACGGCTATCCACGTGATGTTAACGATCATGATTTTACAACGTTCAGAGCTGAGTCATATTTGATAGCATCCAAAAAGACGATATTAGATCAGATACCTATAGTGAAAATCCCCAGTTATGCGTTTAAAAACGGCGGCCACCTGCAGTTTACTGACGTTACAAAAAGTTGGGGCTTAGATATTCCGGGATTCTCAAATGGCGCAGCATACGCTGACCTCGACAACGACGGCGACATGGATATGGTTATCAATACTATTGATGATGAGGTTCGTATATTCAAAAATACAGCCAGGGAAAGAGACAAAAGCAACAGCCATTATTTGCACATAAAGTTTACGGGCGGCCCCCAAAACAGGGATGGGATCGGAGCATGGGCAGATATTTATTACGATCATGGCAAACACCAGGTATATGAAAACACTCCTTTCAGAGGATATTTATCGACCATACAAAACATAGCCCATTTTGGGTTGGGAAAAGACACTTTACTCGATTCCGTTGTGATAAGGTGGCAAAATGGTAAAAAACAAACATTACAAAATGTAAAGGCCGATCAAGTGCTAAAAGTAAACATAAACAACGCCAGGGACAATTACACTTTCGATCAGCCTAAAACAGATAAACAATCATTATTCCGCGAAGTAACCCGGTCTGTAGGTGTTAACTATAAGCACCGGGAAGACGATCTGGTCGATTTTAATGTACAAAAGCTTATCCCACATAAATTATCGCAATATTCACCTGCGATAGCAGTAGGCGATGTTGATGGTAATGGCTATGATGACATTGTAGTCGGCGGCACGTCAAAGTATCCTGCACAGGTGCTTTTACAACAACCTGACGGCAAATTTATACAACGCGATTTGTTGCCAAAGGGAGCAAATAAGTTAAATGGTCATTTTAAAGATGAGGGACTGCTGCTCTTTGATGCCAATGGCGATGGCCATCTGGATTTGTATGTGGCAAGCGGTGGGTACGAGAACGCGCCTGGTTCACCTTATTACCAGGATAGGTTGTACATTAATGATGGCAAAGGTAATTTTACAGAAGCAGTTGATGCCTTACCTAAAAACTTCACAAGTAAATTGTGTGTAAAAGCAATCGACTACAATAAAGATGGAAAGCTTGACCTGTTTGTGTCAGGGCGTGTTGAACCCTGGAATTATCCTAAGCCGGTTTCGAGCATGATTTTACGTAACGACAGTAAAGATGGACATATAAAGTTTACTGATGTTACTGCATCTGTTGCGCCGGACCTAAAGAATATCGGACTGGTATGCGATGCCGTGTTTACTGATTTTGATAATGACGGATGGCCCGATTTGATACTTACAGGCGAATGGATGCCCGTTACCTTTTTGAAAAATGATCATGGAGTATTTAAAAATGTAACGCCAGGCACTGGTATAAGTGACAAATTTGGATGGTGGAACACAATTGCAGCAGGTGATTTTGAACACAATGGTAAAATTGATTACATTGTCGGTAATGTTGGTTTGAACACTTTCTATAAGGGAACGGATAAATACCCGGTTTATATTACAGCAAAA
>Ga0207048_10433_pt1 | contig 10642 bp, 7 predicted proteins | sample Alteio_BWMinCont_65_FD_153301 | JGI IMG/M metagenome (GOLD analysis project Ga0207048, IMG submission 153301) | Enriched cells from forest soil in Barre Woods Harvard Forest LTER site, Petersham, Massachusetts, United States -... | ecosystem: Environmental > Terrestrial > Soil > Temperate forest >...
ATCACCGATGCGGAGTGAACGCCTTCTGCGGGCCCTAGGGACGGTGGTGAAGTCACCACGCATCATTTTTCTGGTGGCATTGACCGCGCGGGTGTGGGTGTTGTCCCAACTTCTTCCAGCGCAAGCCTGGTCTCATTTTTACAGGTACAACGAACCTTCCCGGATTGCATGGGCACTGGTTTCTGGCTTTGGCTTCAGCTCTCCGTGGCCGAATACGCCGCTGTCGCCTACCGCCCAGCAGCCTCCCATTTATCCTCTCTTGCTTGCCGCCATTTTCAAGATCGCCGGGGCCTACAGCTATTGGTCGCTGGAGATTGCAGTGGGCCTCAATGCCGTTTTCTCCGCGCTTACGGCCGTTCTGATCTTTCAGATAGGAAAGCGAGACTTTGGAGTTCCGGTCGGAGTGCTGGCTGCCTGGATTTGGTCTGTCTGGCTCTATGAAGCAGTGGTATCGATCCGGTTGTGGGAGAGCAGCCTCTCAGCATTGCTGCTGGCGGTGGGATTGTGGTTATTACCGGAGTTAGTTCGTTCGACCCGCCCCTGGCGCTGGTTAATCTTTGGAGCGCTTGCCGGCGTAGCGGCTCTTACGAACACGACTTTGCTGTCCGTCTTTCCGTTTTTCTGGCTTTGGTTATGGACCTGTTGCCGTCGTCGCGGTCACTCATGCGGCAAGTGGTTGGCAGCTTCGGTCGCCGTTTGCCTGCTTGTCGTGCTGCCCTGGACCTTGCGCAATTACCGGGCTTTCAATCAACTGGTGCCAATCCGCGACAATTTCGGTCTTGAACTTTGGCTGGGGAACCATGGGGGAGTTACCCATGTTTTTGACAATGACTTCCCTATCCTCGATCCGACCGAATACAACCGCCTCGGAGAAACCGGATTCATGAAAATGAAACGCAATGTCGCGCTGGAATTCATCGGCCGCAATCCGGAGACGTTCCTGCGACTGTCAGCCCGGCGTTTTTTCCAGTTCTGGAGCGCCCCGGAAAACTCCGGATGGCCTGCGCTGAGCCTGCTCGCGTGGATGGGAATGGTTCTGGCGCTACTGCGGAAAGGACTCGACGCGATCCCATACGCGCTCATCGTCCTGATTTTCCCGCTTGTCTACTACTCGACGCACGTTTTTGGCACCTACCGGCATCCCATTGAGCCGGCGATGCTTCTTCTCGCAGCATACGCGATGGTTTCCGCAGTAACCGCTATTGGCCTGCCGCTCGTTCAACGTCGATCGATCCGGGATACTGCTGTTTAATTGGGTTGGACGACGAGAGGGTAGGGAGAAAGCTTTGGCGGAGTTTCGTCCGGCTCGACCAGCCACAATTGTCGATTCTTGAAATACTGAAGCAGTTCCCGGTTACTCTGCTCGTCCATATCCCACGCCCAGACTACGCTCGAGGCATCAATGTCGGCGGCGTTGTACACCCAATCGTGTTCCGGGATATGGTCCTTCGCATAGCGCACAAGGACTAGTTGCTGCCCTGGCAAAGTTGCAAGCGCACGCTCAAAGTTTGCGCGATACAAATTGCCGCGAGGATATGAGGGTTCGACTTGTGCATGGGCCAGGATTGCAGTTACTCGCAAGATCACCATGGCACAGCAAAGCAGAGGAACGACGCTCACGAGCGCAATTCCCATTGGGCTTCCGCGCCGGCGCCACAGTCGAAGGTGGCGCATGCACTGGAGCAAAATCAGGTAAAGGAGGCTCATTGCAGGAGCAAAATAATGTCCATAGTAGAAGGTTTCGGCGCCCAGCCCGAGCAGAAATACAGCGCCCGCGAACAGGGGGAAGCGCATTTTGCGGTCGTGCAAGATCCACGGGAACGCCAACAAAGGAATAGTGAGAATCGGGCCCAGGTAAAATTTCCAGAACGTCGATGTTTTATCGAGGGAGTGGAGGAGGAACCCCCTGAGCGTGCGACCTTCCTGAAAGTACTGAAATTCGTCATCGTAGAAGGTGTGCATGAGCAGGTGATGGTATACGGGTGCGGGCCGCGGTTTTTGCCACAAGAAATACGGGCCTCGAGCATAGGTATTGCGGTTTACCTGATACGCCATGACGAAGGGACTGCCGGTGACGCGATAATAGTAGTAGCCACTGGCTGCCGCTGCCGCAGCCAGGATCAGCGCCAGGGGCAGGATGACGTGAAGAGCGGTGAAAAGCGCCGGACGTCGTGATCCGGCCAGCCAAACCAACATTCCTGCCGCCACCGCTAACGCCAGTACGAATCCCTCGTAGGGACGGCTGTTGGCGAGGATCGCCAGTCCCACTGCCATCCAGATGGCATCTCGCACGCGCGTATGGCGTTTTAGCCTGGGCAGTGCTCCCAGCACCAGCGCGCCTCCCAAGGCGACCACGGAAGCGCACCAATACCCGTTCATCCAATAGCCAAAGATACCGAATTTCAACACCGCCAACAGGCCTCCCATGAGAGCCCATGCGGGAGGAAGCCAGCCCTGTAGCATCCAGCACACGGCGGAGCACATGAGCGCGGTCGTGATCAGTTGGCTGACCCACGGATGCCCCAATCGCTGGCCTGCGGCCAGAATCAAACCCTCCATTGGCGGATACATCGACATATAGGTCGGTTGCTGAATGATGTGGAAACTCTCGAAATGTACCCACATCGGATGTGGAGAATTGGTCGCGCGTCCGTGCAAAAACGTATCCGCGGCCAACAAGAAGCTGAACTCGTCGTGGTAGTCCGGCAGGGGGATCCCAAGGACAGGTATGAGAACTGCGCGGATAGACAGAGATAGAAGGCCAACCACGGCTACGGCCATGCTTTTTTTGCGCGCAACCTTGACGAACCATTTCTCGATTGAACGCGCTGCTCGGGTGCGACCTTTTGCCCGGTGCCGACAAAAAATCAGTAAGAGGACGGGAAGGACGAGGATCAATTCGATAATATTCAGAGCCCATCTTGCCAGCAATAACTGAAGTGCGGACATGGTCCACGAATTTTCAGTTGGCCGACGACGATTGTCAATGCGAGATTGCCGGAAACGTCTTTATCTTGCCGAGAAATATTTCTAGCGAAGGGACGGCGCGGGATAATATGCTCCTTGCCCGCCGTGTTCGTGCATAAATGCCGGGATCTGATTCTCCAAATGACGAACCCTGGAAGTTCGAATAGGAATGCCGGCCAGTTCGTTGACGTTTGGCTATGGGAGCAACCTTGAACATCCTTTGGCGGGTTCGAGAGTGGCCAAAGAACGTTCATTATTGGGCCAGCGGCATCCTTGTGCTGGCGCTGGTACCACTTCTCAATCGATTTGATCTTCCTACCGAGTTTGATTGGGCGAGACTCGCCTTTACCTATTGGGTGCTCCTGACGACGAAATCCATTTTCGTTGCCACGTTTCTGTATCTCATCGGCTTGCCGCTATCGGAAACTGCCGGTCCCGCGCTCGAACGCGTCCAGCGGGAGAGGGTGCGTATTGTCCTGGTGCTGGCGTATTTTGCGTTTTTGAGCTGGGCTCTCGCGTGGCCTACGGCCCTGGTGCTGACCGTTGACACAGTCGCAATGTTGGAAGTTGGCGAGAGATTCAGGCCGCACGGAATTGTTCGGTCCGCCAGCGCCATCTTGCCTGCTGCCATCTATTTGTTCTTTGGCCTGGTGCTGGTGTCTGCTTACAACGACATTATTCTTTCGGTTCGCTTTTTCGCAGCCGATGATACGGCCTTCAATTCCATGGACCGGTGGCTGCTCCACGGGGTGTCGGTTCCTCAGATATGCCATTGGGCTCTGCGCGCCTTTCCAATATCGTTTTTCCAGTTTCTGGAGTTCATCTACTACGGAATGTTTGCAGTGGTCGGAGCGGCTCTGATCTTAACCTGTCAGTTCTACGGACGCCTGCGGGGATTGCAGTTCGTGGGCGCAGTTCTCACCGCCTATGGTCTCGCACTGACGTTGTTTTGCATCTGGCCAAGCCAGGGACCGTACTACCTGTGTCCCAGCCACTTCTCCGAATTCCCGCGCCTGCTGAAAACCTCTGAAGCTCAGAAGGGTTCGATTGCGGGTGCGCAGGCGCTATGGAACCATCAGCGGTTGAGCCGCATTTCTTTCGCCTACTATGTAGCCTTTCCGTGCATGCACATTGTCCAGCCCCTGATCGCCATTTGGTTTCTGCGAGCGTGGAAACGAATGGCGTCTGTTCTGGCTGTGTATAGTGTGATTCTGTCGATCGCAATCGTGCTCCTGGAATGGCACTATATTGTGGATGTACTTGCCGGGCTGCTGATCGCAGCCTTGGCGATTACAGCGGTGGACAGCAGCGAACTTTGGGGGCGCTCGCGGTCGAGCGGGCATGGTGTGGAGGCGCGATGAACTGTGATCTCGTCCTGTGGCATTTGATTTCGAATTTCCGCTGGCTCCGAGTGATGGCATGACTAACCAGCAATGAACAAAGCGATTCGAATCCTGATCTGGCTTGGCGTCGTCATTCTTGGCGCGCTCGCCTTGGGCACGATTGCGCTGCACCGCGGCGAGGAAATCAACGCCATGTGGCTGGTGGTTGCAGCGTTAAGTGTTTACGCGTTGGGGTACCGTTTTTACAGTAAGTTCATTTCTGCCAAAGTTCTGGCGCTCGACGCGCAACGAGCCACTCCCGCCGAGCGACTGGAGGATGGCCGCGATTTTGTCCCTACGAACAAATGGGTGGTCTTCGGACATCATTTTGCTGCCATTGCCGGGCCGGGGCCACTGGTCGGTCCGGTGCTTGCCGCCCAGTTTGGCTACCTTCCGGGAACGCTCTATATACTGGCCGGCGCTGTGTTTGCCGGCTGTGTGCAGGACTTTGTCATTCTGCTGTTCTCGGTCCGGCGGGATGGGAAATCGCTCACCGAAATGGCTCGCGAGGAAATCGGCGTCGTGGGCGGGTTTGTGGCCTACGTCGCAGTCATCAGCATTATTGTGATTCTGCTCGGCGCCGGTGCCTTGATCGTGGTGAATGCCTTGAAGTCCAGTCCCTGGGGCGTATTTACCATCGCGATGACCATGCCAATCGCGGTGTTGATGGGTTTGTATCTGCGACATTTGCGTCCGGGCAAGGTGCTGGAAGTTTCGGCTCTCGGGTTTGTCTCGGTGATGCTTGCCATTTGGGGTGGGCAGTGGGTTTCACAAACTGCGGCGGTCGCTCCGTGGTTCACTTTGACCGCGTCCACCCTGGCCGTCGTGATCATCATTTATGGATTCTTCGCATCGGCACTGCCGGTATGGCTGTTGCTGGCGCCGCGCGATTACTTGAGCACGTTCGTGAAACTGGGGACGATCGGATTGCTGGCCTTAGGAATCATCGCGCTCCGTCCCACGCTGCACATGCCGCCCCTGACGCGATTTGTCGACGGATCGGGTCCAATCTTTGCAGGCACCATTTTTCCTTTTGCTTTCATCACCATCGCTTGCGGCGCCATCAGCGGATTCCATTCCTTGATTTCCAGCGGCACAACTCCGAAACTCATTCGGCGGGAGCACGAAACTCGCATGGTCGGCTACGGCGCGATGATGGCCGAATCGATGGTCGCGATTATGGCTATGATCGCGGCGTGCGTGCTTCAGCCGGGAACTTATTTCGCTATCAACAGCCCGGCGGGAGTTGTGGGCCAGATGCCGGAAGCCGCGGCTGCAACCATCAGCGGTTGGGGATTTCCGGTCACCGCCGCCGGGATGCATGCGCTGGCGCAAGCTGTGGGCGAGCAGACGTTGTTCAACCGCACTGGAGGCGCGCCCGCGTTTGCCGTGGGGATGGCCCACATTTTTTCCAGCAGTCTGGGTGGACAGGCGGTCATGGCGATCTGGTATCACTTTGCCATCATGTTCGAGGCATTATTTATTCTCACGGTGCTCGATGCTGGTACGCGCGTTGGACGCTTCATGTTGCAGGATGCGCTCGGCCATGTTTGGAAGCCGCTTGGCCGCACCGGATGGTATCCCTCGATTCTGGCCACCAGTGCGTTGATCGTTGCTGCCTGGGGATTGTTTTTGTGGCAGGGAGTGAAAGATCCGCTGGGCGGAATCAATTCGCTGTGGCCGCTGTTTGGAATCTGCAACCAACTGTTGGCGGCCGTGGCGCTATGCGTGGCGACAACGATCATCGTCAAGATGGGTAAAGCGCGCTATTCGCCGGTGACTCTGGCTCCGCTCGCTTGGCTCGTTGCCGTAACGTTCACGGCGTCATGGCATAAGATGTTTGATCCCGACCCACGGATAGGATTTCTGGCGCATGCGCGGCAACTGGCTTCTTCAGCGGCGCCGGGTCATGAGGCTTCACGGTTTATCTTCAATGACCGGCTCGATGCTGCTGTCACGGGAATTTTGGTCTGCATGGTTGCGCTCATTTTGTTGGAGTCGGCCCTTGTCTGGATGAGGGTACTGTCAGGCCGTCTGCAGGCGGGGGTAAGAGAAACGCCATTCGTGCCGACGCGGTTTGTCGCGGAGGAACAGTGGTGATACGAATACGGCAAATCGCCGCCACTATCGTCGCTATGCTCCGAGAGATTTTCGATGAGTCTGCGTACTCGCGCTTTCTTGCCACCCGTGGATTGAGTTCTTGTCCGGGCGCCTACGCTGCTTTTCTGAGCGAGCAGGAGAAGATCAAGGCGCGGCGGCCGAAATGTTGCTGAGACGCCAGGGGGCGAGGTGTGATCTGGATTATTTATAGTTTCAGTTCTCGGTTCTCGGATTTCAGTTCCCAGGACGCTTTTGATTGATTAGCCAACCAGCCATCTCCGTGCAAGCACTGCGCAAAGCCTACGGCCCGGTGGAGGCCGTCAGAGGCCTGGATTTTGAGATCCAGTCCGGAGAAGTCTTTGGCCTGCTCGGTCCAAATGGCGCGGGCAAGACTACCACGGTGGAAATCCTGGAAGGCTTGCGCCCGCGCAGTGGAGGACAGGTTTCGGTGTTGGGATTCGATCCGGAGAAGCAGAAACAGCAACTCAAGGATCGGATTGGCGTCTGCCTGCAAGCTACGAATCTGCCGGACAAGATTCGCGTCCGCGAAGCCCTGCACGTGTTCTCGTCGTTTTACAGCCGCAAGGTTGATGCCAACGAAATCCTGCGGCGGCTTCAGCTTGAGGACAAACGCGATGCTTTTTATAGCACCCTCTCCGGCGGTCAGAAGCAGCGTCTGGCTCTGGCGCTCGCCTTGGTCAATGATCCGGCGCTGCTTTTTCTGGACGAACCCACCACCGGACTCGATCCGCAAGTTCGCGCCGAGATTCATGGACTGCTCGAGCAGCTTCGTGATGAGAAGCGCACCATTCTGTTGACGACGCACTACATCGAGGAGGCAGAGCGTCTTTGTGACCGCGTCGCCATCATCGATCAGGGCCGCATCATTGCCATGGACACGCCCGGCAAGCTGCAGCAGCAGAGCCGCGCGGCTTCGACCATCGTGGTGACGTGCGACAAAGCGGTCCCGGCGCAGCGTCCGGTTTGGGCGGAGGCGATCGAGAGCACCGTGGATTCGACCGGCCATGCGCTGACCGTCATTTCGCGGCGTCCGGCAACTACGCTCGTGGACTTGATCAAATGGATTGACCAGAGTGGCCTTGAGCTGATCGATGTTCACCTGAAAAAGCCCACACTGGAGGATGTCTTCATCGAATTGACGGGGAAGCGCCTGCGCGACTGAACCATGAAAAGTTACATCGCTCTTGTCCGACTCGACCTCAAGCTTGCGCTGCGGCAGAAGTCTGTCCTGTTTTTCAATTACATGTTCCCGCTGATTTTCTTTGTCGTCTTCGCCCAGGCCATGCACGGGGACCGCGGCAACGCCATGACCCAAGTTCTGACCATGGTGGTCATCATCGGAGTGCTCGGCAACGGGTTGTTTGGCGCGGGCGTGCGCGCGGTCCAGGAGCGCGAGTCGAACGTGCTTCGCCGTTATAAGGTCACTCCGATTACTCCAGCGCCGATTCTGATCGCTGCGACCATCGTGGGATGGATTCTCTTCATGCCGTTTGTCTTGATCATGTTTTGCGCGGCCCACTTCGCGCACGGCATGCCCTGGCCGGAGCGGATGGGATCGATTCTTTTGTTCGTGACCCTGGCGATTCTGGCTTTTCGCGCCATTGGAATGATTCTTGCGGCGGTGGCGAATTCGATGCAGGAAAGCCAGATTCTAGTTCAGTTGGTTTACTTACCGATGCTGTTTCTCAGCGGCGCGACCTTTCCGACTTCTATGTTTCCGGGATGGCTGCTCATCGTGACGCAGTTCTTGCCGGCCACCTACTTAGTATCGGGACTCGAAGGAATGATGCTGCGGCAGGAAAGTCTGGTGGCGAACGGTTTCCCTGCGTTGGCGCTGCTGATCACGATGTTCGTAGGTCTGTTCATTTCGTACAAACTGTTTCGCTGGGAAAAGGAGGAGAAGATACGCGGGTCCGCCAAGCTCTGGGTGGGAGCAGTCATGGTCCCGTTCGTTGTGCTCGGCTTGTGGCAGGCACAGACGAAGCAGAATGTGGGCAAGACCAAGATGCTGAACCGGCAATTGGCGCGAGGCGAAACTTACCTGATTCGTGGTGCGCGAATTTTCATCGGTGATGGAAAGGTCATCGAGTCGGGCGCGATTCTTGTTCGCGGCGGCAAGATCGCAGAGGTTTATGAAGGTGAGGGACCGGACCCGAAAACGGTGAAAGCCACGTCCATCGAAGCCGCGGGCAAGACCGTTCTGCCTGGACTGATCGATGTGCATGTGCATCTCGTGGCCACGGGCGGCTTCAATCCCGACATGACCCGGTACGATCCGGAGCCTCACATGCTGCGCAATCTGGCGGCTTACCTCTACAGCGGCGTGACTGCTGTCAGAAGCGTGGGCGATCCTTTGGACTTGGTGCTCAAGGTACGGACAAATGTGAACAGTGGTGAACAATTAGGCGCTGAACTGTTCACATGTGGGCCTCTATTCACTGCCGAGGAAGGGCATGGTACGGAGTATTTCAAAGACATGCCGGCAAACATTCGGCAGCAGGCAGAAGCGCAGTTCACCCGAATTCCCGCTTCCGCCGAGGAAGCCCGCCGCCAGGTTGATGAACTCAAACACTCCGATATTGATTGCATCAAGGCTGTGCTCGAGGCCGGTGCGGGATCAAGAGTCTTTAATCGTCTCGACAGCGCGATTTTTCAGGCCATCGCTCAAGAAGCCCACGCTCAAGGATTGCCGCTTGCCGTGCATACCGGCGATGTCCGCGATGTGACGGATGCGGTTTCCGCCGGCGCGGATTCCATTGAACATGGTTCGTTCCGCGAGGCTATCCCCGATTCATTGTTCCAGCAGATGGCCAGCAAAAAGATTTTTTACGATCCGACGCTCAGCATAGGCGAAGCGTTCAGAGATTTCGCGGCCGGCAAGACAGATCTTCTGAAACGCTCGCTGGTGCAACAAGTCGGACCGGCGGATCTGATCGAAGCAACCGAGAAGGCGATGGCGTCCGCCGACACCGAATCCATCCGCCAGAGCATAGCGCAATTCCCCTTGAAGCTGGACATAGGAATGCAAAACCTGCTGAGGGCTTATAAAGATGGCGCCACCCTTGTTACAGGTAGCGACGCCGGCAATTATCTGATATTTCATGGGCCGACGGTTCAACATGAACTTGCACTATGGGTGCGCGCCGGCATTCCTCCCGTGGTTGCGCTGCAAGCAGCGACTTACAATGCGGCCCGCCTGTTGCGCGCGGAAAACCACATTGGTTCAATTCGTGTGGGCAACGATGCCGATTTGCTGCTGGTGGATGGGAATCCGCTCGACGACATTACTGCCGTCGAACGCGTTTCCATGGTCGTTTTCAAGGGCGAACAACTCGACCGCTCCGATCTCTTCAATCAGGAATGAAGAGTAAACAAAATCTCTTGCAACGGATGCTAGACTTTGGGAGATGCGCGTTCTCGGAATCGATTGTGGCACCGAGTACACCGGCTACGGCGTCGTCGAACTCTGCCGCGACGGCAAGTTGGTTTGCCTTACCTGTGGCGCGGTCAAGCTTTCCCCTCGCGAGCCCATGGCCGCGCGTCTGTCGATTATCTTCGACCGCCTGGGCGCGATCATCATCGACCACCGGCCCGACCGGGTTGCCATCGAAGATGTTTTTTATGCCTTGAATGGGAAACCGGCGAATAGTTGTAGCTCGCCTGCGTGCTCCTCTGTGCGTCCTTGTAGGCAAGGGTCTTGGTTCCCGTAAAAGCCAGTTTTTTGTTTTTGGAATCGATCTGCCGTTCAAAATATTGAGCGCGTTTGGCGAGATCGAAAATGTGTGTACGCGTGGCTTGAGTTACGGTGAAATCCGAATGGAATGGATCACCGGGGGCGGATTGCGGACTGAGTTTGCCATCCGATTCGTAGCTGGCTTTGCCGTCGTCGGACACCGAAATGACGTAATGATCCGGCGTAGAGCTCGGAAAATCGAAAGTGAAGCTGACCGTGGGAACCACCGTTTGCTGGCCAAAGAGAGGAGCCATGCAGCAAAAGACCAGGCACACAGGCACGGAAATTAGGGTCCGCCGCCCCATTGAAATCGACCGTAGCAGACATTTGCCGAAAAACATACGCAAGGAATTATGCCAAAGATAGTTGGCGGTGAGGGAATGCGTCATGCCTGTTGGCGTTCCAGAGTGGCCGATGTGTGCAAGTGGCAGATCGCGAT
>Ga0207048_10434_pt1 | contig 10571 bp, 14 predicted proteins | sample Alteio_BWMinCont_65_FD_153301 | JGI IMG/M metagenome (GOLD analysis project Ga0207048, IMG submission 153301) | Enriched cells from forest soil in Barre Woods Harvard Forest LTER site, Petersham, Massachusetts, United States -... | ecosystem: Environmental > Terrestrial > Soil > Temperate forest >...
GCCTTGGCGGCACTTGGCCCTTCACCCGGAAAGCGATCGAGCCAGGCGCGCAATTCCCCTAAGCCACGCTCGTCTACCTGGTACATACGCCTAGCGCCCATAACCCAGTCGCAGACCAATCCCGCCTTTTTCAGCGCCTTAAGGTGCTGCGACACGGCGGGACGACTCACGGGAATACCTGCGGCGATCTCGCCAACTGACGCCGGCCCGCCTCGCAGGCGTTCAAAAATGAGGCAGCGGGTCAGATTTCCAAGCGCAACTATCGCTCTATCGTAAGCCACGACTTACGGTAAGCACAGACTTACCAGACGTCAATGCGCCCAAAAGTCGGACCTCGACAAACGCCCCTGGAGATTTCGGGCACGGAAAGGCGGCCAGTGCGGAGATGAGCCCCACTTTCATAGGGAAAACGAGAAATATCGGTAGGTAAACCTATGAGAACTCGGCTCATTCTCCGACATGCGGAGAATGGGCCGATTCGCAGTGGACTGGTTGGCGGAGAGTGAGTCTATAAATTCTTAGTCCCATACGGTCCAACGAAGTCCCAAGTTTGACCGATAACCGTCTGACGTGGCAAAAGAAAGTCGGAGCGCCACTCCAAGCTAGTTCAGAACGGTTCATTGAAATCCGACTTCAATATATGGGTAGGAATATGGGTAGACAACTCAATCGACTTTCGGCCAAAACGGTAGCATCTAAGAATCTCCCCGGTCTGTACTGCGACGGCGGCGGGCTATATCTGCAAGTCGCTGCGTCCGGCAGCAAAACGTGGATTTTTCGGTTCCGCTCTCCCCTCACGCAGAAGTTGCGAGACATGGGGCTAGGCCCCCTGCATTCAGTTGGATTGCCCGAGGCTAGGGAGAAGGCTGCGGTGCAACGTACCGCACTTTTCGACGGCCTAGACCCTATCGAAACCAGAGACAAGGAAAGTCAGCGCAAGGCATTGGAGGCCGCAAAGGCAGTCACGTTTTCGCATTGCGCGACCTCCTACATCGAGTCTCATAAAGCTGGCTGGCGGAACGCCAAGCACGGCGAGCAGTGGACCAAAACACTTGAGGACTATGCCGACCCGGTAATCGGCACCCTGCCCGTTCAGGACGTGGACACTGGCCTGGTTCTGAAGATCCTTGAGCCGATATGGGCCAAGATTCCCGAGACCGCCAGCCGCATTCGCGGGCGGATTGAAAATATTCTGGATTGGGCCAAGGCCAGGGGCTACCGTGCGGGCGAAAATCCTGCGCGATGGAAGGGTCATCTAAACCAGCTACTCCCAACACTCTCCAAACGGAATCGGGTGGTGCATCATGCGGCGATGCCTTTTGCTGAAGTCGGCGCGTTCGTTTCCCAGCTGCGCGAATTGTCCGGGACTGCCGCCCGTTGCCTGGAATTCACCATCCTGACCGCTGCCCGGACCAATGAAGCGATCAAGGCCAAGCCCGAAGAGTTCGATTTGACCAACGCGACCTGGACAATCCCTGGGTCACGCATGAAGGCAAAAAGGGAACACCGTGTTCCGCTTTCGCCGCGAGCAGTCGAAATCGTCCGGGAAATGTTAAAGCTCGAACAAGGCTACATCTTCCCAAACACCCGGAACGGGGAATCGATCAGCAATATGGCTATGCTCTGCTTGCTCATTCGAATGAAAGTGAAGGTAACGGTTCACGGTTTTCGCTCGTCCTTCCGCGATTGGGCCGCAGAGCGCACCGCGTTCTCCCACGAGGTTTGCGAATCAGCCTTAGCGCACACTATTTCCAACGCTGCCGAGGCTGCTTACAGACGGGGGAACCTTTTTGAGAAGCGCAGAACCCTTATGGATGCTTGGGCCGATTATCTTGACGCCACACAGTGCACAGGGGAGCAAGTGGTAAGCATTCGCCGCAAGGCAGCTTGAGATACCACTTTGGCCTTTCCTGCGATTAGCGACATTGAGCGCATATTTCAGCAATTGCCAGTAGTCGGCGATTCCACGATCCAGCTTGCTCTGTCGGCTGCCAAGAAAACGCTCGCTCCTGACAGGCAGCGAGAGCTAGGCAACGCTCTCAATACGACCCTCCGAGAGTATTTACTCGAGAGACTTTGGTATCTGTGGTCGGCTAAAGCGCCCGCTGGCAAGGGCGCGCGACAACTTGAAAAGATCGCCACGGCCGCTGACAAGCTAGTAACTCTCTTAGGCGCCCGAGACGGCTTCGACTCAATGATTGAAATGTGGCGATTGATACTATCGCGCGAAGCCGAGAATTACGCGGAAAGCATAGGAGGATTCAAAGGTCTCGCGCCCATGGAGTTTCCGGCGTATGCCACTGGTGAGAAACGCGTTCGCAAGTGGTATCAGGGAAAGGTGAAGCTCCGCGAATGCATTGACGATCTGCTGCTGCTCAATCAGCTTCTAAAGTCGGCTCATTCCTACGAACTGCGAAAAGTCACACCCAAGATCGAGAAGAATCGACGAGCAGGCGATGAACACATGAAGAAACTCTTTAACAACTTAAACGGGATTTGGTTCGAGATACTTGACGAGATACCGGGTGCAAGCTGGAATGCCTATGCGGGTGACGCGGGTGGCCCTTACGTTGGCTTTCTATTGACAATCTTTAGGTCACTCAAAGCCGATATGCCTGCTTCCGTGCTGAGCGAATATCCGAAGCTTGCCAGGGGCCTACCCACGACGGCACAAGCAATTCGGGCACGAATTCGGGCCTCTGATCGAAAGGCAATAAGGCGAGTCCTCTCCATGGCATAACCAGATTCAAAACCGGAATTGATTGCGCCATTATTCAGACGCTCAATTCGTCCCTAGATTCATTGCCACGTTCAACAACCCCCAAAGGGACACTAGCGTGGCTGAAACGATACTGCGACTTCCGGCAGTCAAGGCCCGAACAGGCTTAAGCCGATCCACCATCTATCTACGCGCTTCCCAAGGCGCATTTCCGAAGCCCATTGACTTAGGTCCTCGGTGCGTGGGATGGGTGGAGTCCGAGATAAACCAGTGGCTCAGTGCCCGAATAGAAGATAGCCGCAGAGTTAGGCAGGCGGCCTAGTCGCGTTCTCGCTTGCTACGGGGGAGCGACAAGCCACTGGCCGTAGCGGGCATCGGGGCAGCAACCAGGTATCTCATGGCTGCCAGCGTGGGGCGAAAGACTAGAGCGCGAGATGCGGCCCAGGTCGGGGCCGGACAGTCTGGTCAATGGATGACGGCGACTTACGATCATCCTCCGCAAATGCGACGGGTAACTCCGAGGGGTATATCGCGAGCGGATGCGCCGAGCGTGCTTGATTGGACGCTTGGGGGTGCTATCCGCTTCGCTCAGGGTTCACCTCAGGGTATTTGGCTTTAGGGACTAAAGAAACATAGTTAATAGCAGTGAATCAATTCAAATTCGGATTCTCCTTTTGTAGTCCGTGGTTGCACTGCGTTCGGAATATTCCTGGACGATCGTTTAGCCAATTGATTTCGATAAATCGGAGAGGCTAATGGGAGGTTATTGTTCCGGACGGACCGGCTGGCGAGCGAAGTGCGAGAACTGCCTGTCCATTGACGTTCGACGGTGGGCGCGAGAAGGTTATTTTTCCGATACTGGGTATTTCAGGTGGTTTTGGACGCTGGAAGGTGGGACCTACGGTATTCGGTTTTGGGTTCACGAAAAGTCCTGCGAGCTGGACTACCAGAAAGATGGGGAGTCTTACCGCTACCCGGTCTATCTCAGCCGGACGCGATGCTTCCTTGGGGGCGAACGGATCTGGTTTCGCTGCCCCGCTGACGGCTGTGGCCGAAGGGTGGCGAAGCTGTATCTGGGAAGCCGATATTTCGCTTGTAGGCGCTGCTACAGGCTCACGTATCAATCGCAGTGCTACTCGCCCAGGGATAGGGCTTTGACCCAGGCAGGCAAGATTAGACGCAGCCTGGGCGGCTCGGAGGGCATTGCCTGGCCCTTTCCTGACAAGCCCAAACGCATGCGCTGGCGGACCTACGAGCGACTCAAGGAGCGATGCGATCGCTACGAGGCGCGGTACGACGCCTGGATCTGGCCAATCCTCGAAAGAGCGATGGCGAGGGGCTGAGGGACTGCCATTCTTTCCGAAGGCTTGAAACGGGGCTTAGCGGAGTCTGTCTCCGCCTTGCCTCACTAAGTAAACTTGCCGATTCGGGCGCCCTACCCATACCCCTACCCATTTTCGATCAGGGCTCAACGCTTCCGTTGAGCGGCCAAGCTTTGGCCTGAGCCGCAGCCACGCAGATTTACGGTCCGCTCGAACATTTTGTTAGGCACACTGAGGCGAAATGCCGATATACAGGCACGCCTTCCCAGTGAGGTCGTTCACGTAAACAGAGTTATCGCCGTCTATTATCGGCGGAACGCGACGCTGCCGAAAGAACACATACCACCGGTGGGACGTTGCGTCGTACTTCGGGGAATCTGCCACAAATTCCGCCGTAGCGATGTTGTGCTTCTTGAGTTCCGCGCGCGCCAACTTTACGACTTGGGAAGCGGAAAGCCGGGCAATTTGAGCTTGTGCGAGCACGGCGAAGGAAGCAAAAATTGCAAATGAGATGAAAGCGCGCGGAAAGGACACGGTGTGCCTAACGCGTTGCTCTGCCGCGGGCGACAGTGCGCGCTCGACAACGCGGAAATCGGTTAGCCCGACGGCAGCAGCCTGAGGTTAGATCACTTTTCAATTGGACTCGACTGTGTTGAGCTTTGAATAAAAATACAGCCTTCGCCTGCCGACAATAAAGTGACATTCCTAAATGGGGCTTCGCGTGCGCTTAGGAAATAGTTCCTCTCGTCATGCCATGAAACATTCATCTCCTTCAGACCCCTGGAAATCTCCTGACACGTCGAAGGCACGAAACTGATAGTTTGGCTAGAGAAATCGCACGCACCTGGGAGCGGCGCCGCATGAAGCACCATCGCGGCCGCGCTACCTGCTGGCGCGCCAATATCTGCAGGAGGTTTCACGATGACGATATAGCTAAGCAGGCTGTCCCCAAACGATGGTCGGCTTTGGCTGCGCAGCGAATATTGTTCGATACCCTTTACTAGAGGATCGAGCAGATTGACTGCTGGTGTGTTGCAACGATTCCAAGTCGAGTCATCAGCCCTCGCTGTTCCGCATAGGCATCCAAGTAGGAGCAGTCCGGAGTAGAGATGTAGATTGGAAGTAGTCATGCGCTTCGCTAAGTGATCTAACGTTCCGGTTTTGCCACGCGGAACGCGTCGGGCAAGAACCGGCGGTTAGGTCTCACCTTTTCGAGCCGCCGATCAGCAATTGGAAAATCGTAGCCAATACGGCATAGGCGACAACGGCGCCAATGGTAATTAGAGCCGAAAACCCGTATTTGGCGACGAAACCGCGGTCGCTGCGGAAAATTCTACCGCTTGCGCCAGCGGCAACGGCACCGACAAACCCGCCAATTGCGCCTCCTGAAAATATTAGTACGACTGGAAGGCCCATCCAAAGATATTCGTACCATCGCAATGGTTTAGCGAGCACCACAGATTCATCACCAATCTTTATTGTTGGAATCGGGTCCAAAAAGTTGTACTTCACCTGGATAACCGTTTCTGTACCGGAATCAGCCGCGACTAAATATCGGCCCTTCTGTTTCTTGGCGACTGATCCATTCACCAGTAGACGGGGTCCCGTGAACCAGCCCGCGCTCTCTACGGCCAAGCGTTGCGTCTTGAATGCCGGGTGCTGCACCTCGAGCCGCATTACCCTCTCCCCTTATTTGTGAGACCTAACGTTTCGGGTCAGCCGCGCGCCGTCTTTGGCGCGTTGGCTGGAACCGATTGTTATGCGGCAAAGGGTCAAGGCTGACAATACTCACCGAGGCTTCCTTCTGCGATATGCGCCGTAGAAGACCAAAGCGATTGCTACTAGACCCTCAAATACGACGACTGAAAAGAAGAGCGTGTCGTTGTCTAGGGGCTTTCTCACCCCAGCAATGCTCGAATATGAATCGAGCTGAACGAAGGGGATGACAGCCAACAGAGCAATCAGCGGCACGCCGAACAATAATCTACGACTGGAATTGTCCCGGTACCGCAGCATAAGGGCGTTAAACGCCAATCCAGTCAGGATGAACCCCGCCGCAAGTGCCAGGTGAACAATACGTGCGAAGACCAAGTTACTCATGCCGCATAGCACTCCAGAGTTGCCACAGTTGTCGATGGACAGGCGTCCTTGCTCGGAAGACGCAAAGACTAGGTATTGCTCACCGCTGCTCATCGGAAATCGTCCACTACTGTTCTCGCTGAACACCTGAATGGTTTTGCTGACCTTTCCCTTGAGCGGTTCAGTTACTGACAACGTGTAAAGAGTGCCTTCTTCAGTAGCCCCAGCTTTCGGGACCGATTTCTCTGAAACCGCTCGGCCCCGGAGGACAACGGCACTATCACGATATTCCTGCTCAATGGAGGGATTGCCGAGCCCACAGTAAGCGTTTGCCGGAGAACTTGCGACAACCGCGATCAAGACGAGAAACCGTAAGCTCATTCGAAGACGCCTAACGTTCCAAGTAACCGGCGCGTAACCACAAAGGGATACGCGGGCTAGGCCTCGAAGACGCGTCCGCGTTGACTGGATAGTTAGTCGCAGATCCGTTTGGCATGTGGCGCCTAATCAGGTTTCGAGTCCACTATTCTCATTCTTGTCTAGGTCCCAACCGCAATTTCTGCATTTCCGATTAAGCCATCCGCCATAGAGCGGAATCTTTCCCAGCTTGCCTTGATAGACCACCGAACGGCCACAATTCTGGCAGTTTATTCGTGGCAGTACCAAGGTCGGCAACAGGAGATTCAGAAAGAAAGGAATCTCGAACCAGGTGGAAATATAGAGAAAACCGATCCCGAATAAAAAACCAAGAGTTACGAATAGGACCCACACCCCGAGATGTTTCTTGTAGGTGCTCATTCCCGATTCAATGTCGGTCGAGTCCACGCGGACTAACGTTGTGCTCTGCCGTGGGCCAGCCGCGCGGCCATTGAATGAGGCGAGACGCTGGCGGCCCGTCGGCAGCAGCTAAGGGTTAGGGCTTCGCCAACCATACCTTTAAGCCCCACAAGATAGTGCCGCCAACCAAGATGAAGACGCCTACGACAATAAGAATGGCCAAGGTAAAGGGCTCGATCGCTGGACCTTGTGACTTGGAGCCCTGGGCGTTCACCTCAAGAAAGTAACCACCCGTCACAAACTGATTCGCGACGAGTACAGCAACGACGATAAGGCCGTAGAGCGCCACATTCCCGAGTACCAAAAAGATCCACGGCCTAGCCAGGGCACCCCACCACAGCGCAGCTACACCGGTTGCCATTACGAACGGAAGCGCCGCCAACACATATGGAATCGCTTGGTATGCGGCGAGCGGCATTGCGAGCCCTAACGCTTCAACTCACCGGCGCGTAGCGCGTCCGCGTGCAGCGCAGGGTTAGAACTCATGACTTGTCCGCCATGCGCAGTACCTTAACCACACGCCCATGGCCTACAACGCGGGGGCCTTCAACAATTTCAAAAGTTGCGCTCTCGGCTAGGTCGTCATAAGAAACACCCGACTCGAATAGAAACAGGGCCGTGGCCTTTGCAGTCTCACCGGGTGCTACGGGTTTCGATGGGCCGGACACAAATTTAACTCCGAGCATCTCGCCGCGGCCAACGCGAAGATGGGGGCGGTAGATCCCAGTGCTTAAGTCAGCCGGACATTGGCGACCGCCAGCCGAAGTAGCCAGTAGCTCGACCCAAACTTCAGCCTGCGACGGTGTGCCGCTCATGAGTTCTAACGCTCAGGTTGAGGCGCGCCGGTTGCGTCGCTTTCTAACCGTTGGTTAGAAGGCATTACTGCGTTACCTTTCTGCCAGCTTTCCATATTCCCTTTGCGCGGTCGTAGCATGCCCCACAGAGAACTTTTGCGTTCACGATCTTCATAACTTCATCGGTCCAGTCGCCGCCAGCTGCAATACGGGCGGCCTCGCAAGCGGAGCACCACGCGTCCGGCCTCCGTTGCGCCGAGTCAGCGGGCCAGTGAAAGCCGACGGGCACGCCACTGTGCATCGAGCCAATGATGTGTTCGCAGACCTTTGTCTCGTCCTGCAGCCCATGAGTGCTGCAGCGAACCTGGCGTGTGGTGGCATACGTCATCACTTGAGCTTCTTGAGTTCACTTTCTAGCCAAAGACTACGATCAACAATGAAGTCCTTTCGGAACGAAGCTGCCTTGCCCACCAAACCCGGAGCCGAACCCTCGCGCTGAAATTCCCCGAAGCCGAGCTGAGGTTGAAAATGAAAGGTCGCGCTACCGGCTTTAAATACCACGCGCACATCGGAGCCATTGATCGACCATTGGCCTTGATACCTCTCGATTCTAGGTTTGTCGCGTTCCCCAGGTTCCCACTGAGATATCTGTAAGGTCACCGCATGTTTGGGCTTCAGGTCGATTTCCACGCCCCATTCTGATTCGCTAACAGCGGCGTAGCGCCCAAGCACGACATTCGATTGCGCAGACGCAACCGATGCAATAACGAGTACAAGCGCGGCAAGGGCGGCCCTCATGCCTTCTAACGTCGGAATTCAGGGGCCGCCAAAGGCGGTCCGATGGAATGAAAGGTTAGGTTTCAACATTGGAACTATTGGCTTTTGTTAAAAGCAAGTTCGCTATGCGGTTTGCCCGCTTTATCGTACTCCACAACGTAGGCAAAACCAGGCATGTCCGATGGAAAGGAAAACTGTAGAAAGGCTGCTGGTTGTCCAAGTGATCTTGCAAGACAATTTTCCTCACCCAACTTGAGCTTGACCGTTGTGAACACCCTGCCTTTGACAGAATGCACATGTGTTGGAAATTCATCGGGAAACGTATCACTGATTTCCGTGGAAATAATTTCGTACGAGGTCTTGCAACTCTGCAAATTGTTGGTGCGAGGCCATGAAATGTACTTATCGCTAATTGTCAGTGTCCCGTAAATCGCTTCCGAAGCCCGACCCGAGCCAAGCCATACCCCAATCAGCCTCTCAGCTGCTGTATCTGCAGCAAGCGCGGCGTGGCATGCAAATACGACGACGGAAAGGACGCTAATGGAGCAAATTCGCATGTTGAAACCTAACTAGTATTAGTTGACTTATTAGGGCGACTATGTCGCTCACAAACGCACTCGCCCATAGGGCCGGGCGCTCTCGGCATTAGCCGCAAACGCCAATTAGGGACAGTCGATCCTATTTTTTGTCTCTTGCTGGTAGTCCTGCTTGCGACGGTGATAACAGCGGTTGGGACTTGGCTGATTTATCCACACTTGGCTGATTTGCGGGCGCGAGTATCTGTTTTGGAGGCCCTGAGAACCAATCCTTCACCACCGGGAACGCCGCAATGCTCGCCGCAACTGCCGCGACCAGTGCAATCCAAAAATTCGGAGTCAAAGTCCAATGCGGCCTCTTGATCTCCTCCAGAAGTCTACGATTTATTTCGTCTTGGACTATCTGGCGTCCGCGTCCGTCAAACTCTGTATTCGGATGGGAAAGTTCCCTGTCCAATTCTGCAACAGTCATCTTCCGCAATTCCGCGATGCTGCGCATATAGACGGCCTATTGGATTTTTTTCTTGGGCTTCTTGGGCTTGGCCTTCTTGACGCGCGGATTGGGCGGCGTGTTCAGCAGCGTCCGCAGCACGTCATCGGGCTTGGGGGTCTTTGCGTTCATGGTATCCGCCATGGATGAAAAGCTTACTCCTGAAATGATCTCTGCTGGTTGCGAAGTTCTTTCTCACTGGCATTGCTATCAGTCTGATATTAAGCCCGAGGAAGAAGCGATCCGCGAGATTTGGAACGCAATGTTTCACGTCGCCTCCAAAATGGAACGACCCATACGGCAATATAAAAAGCGTGTAGGTCCCAATACGCATCGCTAATCGTCTTGGCTAATCCATCTAATTTCGTGGCGCTTAATTTCCCTCCGCGTGGGTGTGTGGCTTCGCTTGGACCTTGGATAGCGGACACATTTCCACTCGCTATCTCCCCCAACGTGGTTCCTTTCCCACTAAAGGTGTGGTTCCAGAAACCGTGTACAGCAATAACTCGCTCGCTATTAGTCGTCTTTAGGCGGGAAATGATCGAAGCGAATTCCGCTTTGCGTCGCGTGGATCGTAGTTTCAGTTTTCCTAAGTCGGCCAGAAGTTCCAATTTAGTATTCATCATTGCACCGCGGAGAAAAAGCGTTAGTTCGTCATTTTTAAGTTTGCTCATCTCCAAAATCAACGTCGTAACTAAAGATTCCGCATACGTTGATTCAACAACCACAGAACCCAAGGCCGCTAACTCTGTTGGGTTAAGTACCAGGATCGATAACAGTTTTCGAGCCATCGCCTTATGTCTAGGCTAGAAGAATTTGCGCACGCTATCGACTTACGATCGATCCAAGGTAGCGAATTTGCTCGTCTAATATCTCTCGCGCACGAAGAAGGGCTACTCGTTGAAGCGCTGCTAAGGGCGGGTTTAGATCAGCATCAATTGCTACACGACATTCAATCACATCGCTCGCAACAGTCAGGTCAGGATTATTCGATATTTGGATTTCTACGATGCATCG
>Ga0207048_10435_pt1 | contig 10557 bp, 7 predicted proteins | sample Alteio_BWMinCont_65_FD_153301 | JGI IMG/M metagenome (GOLD analysis project Ga0207048, IMG submission 153301) | Enriched cells from forest soil in Barre Woods Harvard Forest LTER site, Petersham, Massachusetts, United States -... | ecosystem: Environmental > Terrestrial > Soil > Temperate forest >...
GACTATTGCTGTTGAAATGATGCTAAAAAGATACCGGGGCGTAGCGCAGCTTGGTAGCGCGTTTGGTTCGGGACCAAAAGGTCGCAGGTTCAAATCCTGTCGCCCCGACAAAAACAATACATAAAAAGCATATTATAGACTGTTTCCCATAATATTCAATGTGTTGCAGAAATTTTCTTGCTTTGCACGGATATTCAACTAATTTTACATTTATGAAGCGGTTAATCTTTGTATGCATAACCTTTGTGGCAACTATTCCACCCGCCCATTCCCAAACAGTAGAGATATCAAAGTATGGTAATGAGTTTATGACTCTTGGGGTCGGTGGGCGTGCGCTTGGAATGGGGGGCGCGTACAGCACTCTTGCAGAAGATGCAACGGGAGGATATTACAATCCAGCCGCAACTGCGTACATGAATTATCCACAAATCATCGCTATGCACAACGACCAGTTTGCAGGGATAGAAAATTACGATTATGGGGCGGTGTTTTTTCCTTATGGCAAACAATCAACGGTTGGCATCAGCATTATCCGGCTCGGCATTGACGGAATACCTGACACACGAAACGCTGCGTTGGACGTTAACGGCAATCCCACGCCCGTATTTCAGCCGAACGGTTCGATTGATTATTCCGCAGTTACGTATTTCAATGCTTCGGATTGGGCGATTTATTGCACCTATGCAAAACGCATAAGCGATAATTTTTCGTATGGTGCCAACGTAAAATTTATTGATGAAACACTCGGCGAAGCCGGTGGGGCATTTGGTATTGGTTTTGATGCAAGCGCTCTCTGGAAAGCAACAGATCGCTTAACTCTTGGAGTCAACGCGCAGGATATTACGACAACCGTGCTTGCATGGAGTACTGGCACAAAGGAATTTATCATCCCGACGCTGAAGTTGGGGGGCAGCTATTTTTTCGATTTCGGACCAAAGCATCGTTTAACATTCGCGGCTGACGTTGACCTAAGGTTTGAGAATCTTGGAATTTCCTCAATGGCATATCTTGGTCCGTTCAGCTTCGATCCGAACGAAGGCGTTGAATACACATATAATAATACGCTTTCTATTCGCGCCGGATATAATGATATTAGGCAGTTTTCTTTGGGGGCGGGTATTAAACTGCCAAAATTGAATATTGATTACGCATACACCAATTATAGTTCCGACCCGAGCGAATCGTTGGGTTATACACATAGTATCTCGCTCAGCGTTACTTTAGAAGAACCGAAATTCCAACGCACGCAGTAATCGCGATTCTCATAACGAAGATTTTCATTAATTTTACATTCCCCTTCGCGTCATCGCAGGGGAATTTTCAACTGTTATGAAATTCTTTTTAATTGTATGTGTTGTGCTCTCGATTGTATTCGCAGGATGTATTATTATCCGGCAGACAGCGACACTTCCCCCGCCGCCTTATTCCGGTAGTGTTCCGCTGACGGGACAAATAATTCATTCTCCTGATGGGGATATGATCGCGACAATCCCAGAAGGATGGATATTGCTCGATACAGAAAATAAAACAGAGCCAGATAAAATTCTGGTATTGGTGGATACTGCGTATTCAGGAATCATTTTTTTTGAAAAATTCACAACAACGCCGGAATTGACAGCAGATATACAGCAAGACGGAATCGAAGTTGCCGCGAGAAAAAGTTTCGCTCGACTGCAAACAAAAACGCACGGTGCAGCAACGCTGTTCTCATCATATTTGACATTCGGTGTTGATGACAGGGCGTTTTGTTCGTATGAATACACGACAGATCACAAACGTACAAAAAATCGCGTGGTCGTGTTCAGTGCCGGCAAGCAAATATATGAATGCGTTGCCGCTCAGATTTCCACGGACGAAAAAGCAATGATGCCTTTTGCAGATTTATGCACATCACAACAATCCGTGGTGAACAGCATCCGATGGTGATGGATGGGATTATTCTTGACTTGTAACGACCCAATCCGTATCTTTGCGAGTTAGAATTACGCGGGAGTAGCTCAGTTGGCTAGAGCACAACCTTGCCAAGGTTGGGGTCGCGGGTTCGAATCCCGTTTCCCGCTCAACGCATCGCTTTCTATGAGCGATGTCCTACATCATACGTTTTCACAGAAGTGGTATCGAAGTAATATCTATGCCTTGCCGTCAACTTTCTCCCGATGGTAAGGCTTTTTTATTCTTTAATTACATGCAAAGAATGACACTCCCAAAAATAAACATATCGAAAAAATGGTTAATGATAACCGCGGGATCATTCGTTGTTATTATTGGCATTCTTCTGTGGCTGGATAAAGTCGTCATGCCGGCGTGGGTGCATTCTCAGCCCGTGCTTAAGATGCCGAATTTAATTGGCATGAATTCGCGCGAGGCAATTGCGGAATTGAGCAGGATGAAATTCGCCGTCGCTGCAGCAGATACGCGCCCCGACGAAAAATATCCGAAAGATATAGTGCTGTATCAAAATCCATTCGCAGGGGAGGAAGTAAAAGAAGGGAGAAAAGTGTTTATAACCATCAGCAGCGGTAAGGAGATAATGCAACTGCCGAATTTCATCGGGATGAATACACGCGATGCAAAAATAAAATTGCAGAATATCGGGCTTACCGTCGGCGATATTACATTCGCAAATAGCGAATCAGTTCCTGAGGATAATATTATTCAACAGACACCGGCGGTTGGTTCACGGGTGAGTCTTGATGCACGAGTATCGCTTGTAGTCAGCGGGGGACAAGAAAAACCAATGGTGATTATTCCCTCACTCGTTGGCAAAACGCTTGCAGAGGCGCAAACGAACTTACAAACCTTGCATCTCGTTTTCGGAACTATCTCTTACGAGAAAAATCATGCTGTCCTTCCAAGCACAATTTTAAATCAACAACCACCGTCCGGCGATTCTGTGAAAGAAGGAAGCAGCATAAATCTAACGGTTGCCAAAGACGATTAAAAAAGGCATCAGTTCCCCACTTAAAATAATAAACTGATTATTTCGTCTTTTCAACAGGCTTTGCCTTCGCTCGGCTAACTTTTACTTTTTCTTTTCTCCGTATCACACTTTTACGATGCTTGCGGTTGGCATTTCGCTTTTTCTTGTTCATTCGTATAATTTTATTGTATAATAAAGTAATTATCATAAAATTACGGTAAACTGGCGTTTCATGCAACTGTTTTGAAGGTATCTCGGCGGTGCGTTGATTTTATCATCGCTCGTAATTATTACTCCACCTATATTTGTAGTTTGAACGAATAATTTTTTGATGGTGAGACGGGGTTTTATCCTATTGTGTTTTATAGGTTCAGCTTTCGGCTTTCAAACGGCTGCAGGTAAAGAGGTAAGTCCGCAAACCGGGAATGAACGGACTATTTCCGGTTTTGTTACGGATTCTTCCAATGGCGAAACGCTAATCGGTGCAGTTGTCCGAATTTCCGGAACCAAATTAGGCGCGGTTACGAATAAGAACGGCTATTTTGTATTAAGAAATATCCCCTCCGGAAAGCATACGTTAACTTGTGCGTACGTCGGTTATAGAACACGTGAAATCATTGTAGATGTGCAAACAGGTGATGCAACAATGACATTTGTCCTTTCACCACAGGATATCCAAGCGACTGACATTACAATTGAGGTAAATAAAGAAGATGAGCAAAAAGAGATAAAAATCAGTTCTGTTGATCTCTCATCTGCCCAAATCGAACAAATGCCGTCAATCGGCGAGTCAGATCTCTTCCGGGCTTTGCAATATCTTCCGGGTATTCTCACTTCTTCAGAAATATCCAGTGGATTATATATTCGCGGTGGCACCCCAGACCAAAATCTCATTCTTCTCGACGGATCGACTATTTACAATCCGAATCATCTTTTTGGCTTTTTTTCCACTTTTAACACTGATGCAATTAAGGATGTTGAACTTATTAAAGGAGGATTCCCTGCTGAATACGGAGGGAGACTTTCGTCTGTCATAAATGTAACGAATAGAGATGGCAATCAGAATAATTTTAAAGGACAGGCTTCTCTCGGTTTGATTGATTCCCGCCTTACGCTGGAGTCCCCGCTGGGTAATGGTTCTATACTAGTTTCAGGAAGACGTACATACGCAGATTTGATACTTGCACTTCTGCCCAAAGATCCTACAAACCCACTTCCGGATTATTATTTTTACGACTTGACTGGAAAAATCACCCAAAATTTCGGACAGAACGATAAGGTATTCATCAGCGCATACGGTGGTGCGGATAATCTTTTATACAATACCGGCGCACTGGATTTCGGCATGAATTGGGGTAATGGCGCCGGTGCAGCGCGTTGGACACATATTTTTTCGGATAAAATCTTTTCCGATCTAAATGTCACTGCAAGCAAATATAATTCAGGTTTCAACGGAAATGAAGGCGGATCGAATTTTTCAGTCTTTAATTCAATACAAGATATAACGGCAAAAGGGAGCGTAGAATATTACGCGACGGATGAACATACATTCAAATTTGGCTTTGAAACCTCGCGATATACCTATATGTATCAACAGAATTATCTTGGCAGTGGTGACTCCGCAAGTTCTTCGCCAAACGATTCCTCGAACGTCGTCGTCACTGATTGGGCTGTGTCTTTCTATGCGCAGGATGCATGGCAGATCACACCTCTCCTTTCGATGCAATTTGGTCTGCGCTCGAATTGGACAAGGCAAAGCAGCGCATTTACATGGGACCCGCGCTTTTCATTGCGGTATATCCTTTCAGATATTGTGACTCTGAAAGCTTCGTGGGGGATTTATCATCAATATTTGCATCTTGCCGCGCGACCGGATTTTGAATTCTTCAGCGTTTGGCTTCCGACGGATTCTACTGTCCCTGCAGAGGAGGCAATTCAATACATATTCGGCGTAGAAACACATCCATTGGACGGCTGGGATTTTAACATTGATTTATATTATAAACCTCTTATAAATGTTGCTGAATTTAAACCTTATGTGTATTCGGGAACTACAGTGAACCAGATTTTCAGTATTGGCACAGGAAAGGCGTATGGCGCGGAATTTTTTCTTCAGAAAAAAATGGGACCTTTCACCGGGTGGATCGGATATACGCTGTCATGGGTAACAGAGCAATATTCAGACATCAACAACGGCATTTCATTTCCCCCGCCATACGACCGTCGGAATGATATTGACGTCATCCTGAGTTGGCGGATAAATAGCAGGTGGCGGGTGGGTGCGGCATGGACGTTTACGACTGGTCAACCGTACACCGCGGCAACATCCGAGTATAGTATTGCATTGCCTGGACAAACTATTTCAAGCGAATATACGCTCCCAGGTGCAGAGGATGCGCTGCGGCTCCCACCAAATCACCGGCTTGACGCGAGTGCCGCTTACCAAACAACGATCTTTGGCTTAGCATCAACATTTAATTTGAATATTTTTAATGTCTATGATTATCGGGAGATTTGGTTCCGATATTATGATACTAGCAAAAATCCTACACAAGTGACAGATGTGCTTCTTCTACCAATTATACCGACCTTCTCTTTGGAGGTAAAATTTTAATGAGGATATTAATTCTTGTAACATCGAGGCTTGGGAGATATGCTATCCCCTTCCTCGCTACGATTTTATTTGCCTGTCAATCCACACCGCCCGTTGCTTACATTGAACAGATCGTTGTAGAGGGATATTTGTTTGCAAATCATCATGTTGATTCAATCGTTGTCGCCAGATCTCTTCCTGTCAATCAATTATATGTTGCTGATTCCGCAGGTATTTCGGACGCACAAGTTTCGATATCGGTTGATGATGTTGCTTACCCCCTTTTTGCAAGTTCCCAAACGCCCGGCAGTTATTATTTGATGGACTCATCATTTATTGTGAGATCAGGTAAAACATACCTCTTGACAGTGCAGTATAAAGATAATACAATAACATCGCAAACAACTGTACCTGACTCAATTAAGATAACACAGCAATTGCCGGATACAATACAATATCCACAGGATACGATTAATGTGCTGAATTATTCCGCACCATTTGTCACATGGACTGGAGTGAACTCGATTTCGTATGCCGCTTCTATTACATGCACAGACACTCTATGGTACGATTCCCTTCATAACATTCACAACCGAAGGGTATGGCATTTGGGAGATGGCTCAGGTGGAACGCAATATAATGATATTACACGATGGTCGGCGTTTCTCCCTGTCTCAAGCGTGCCCGTGCCCTGGACAATTTACAAATGGTACGGGAAACAGAAAATTACTGCGTATGCGCTCGACAAAAATTTCAATGATTGGCTGAAAATGACAGAATTGAACGGTGGCACATTTACGCAAGATTTGAATCACATCAATGGTGGGGTGGGCGTATTCGCTTCGGCGGGGATAGATACGACGACGACATTCCTGAAAATGCCATAATATTTTGCATCACAAGCATTTCGTTGTCAAATCGTCCAAGAAGAAACTCGAATTGCAACTTAATTGACTTTTTCCCCGCCGCCACTGCCTGGCATTTGAAATCCGAAACCACCTGCAGCCGTTCCTTCGATACGGATCTCTCCGAATTGACGTTCAAATTTTTCGATATTGTCGCGCAATGCGTTCAACAACAACTTTGCATGTTGCGGAGTCATAACGATGCGCGCTTGCACGCGCGCTTTCGGTACGCCGGGAAGGACGCGGGTGAAATCAACAACAAATTCCGCAGGTGAGTGCGTAATAATCGCAAGATTTGAATAAATGCCCTCTGCTTCTTTTTCGCCTATCTCTATATTGATTTGTTGTGGAGCGGGAGGATCAGTTTTAGCCATAGAATAAACCTAATTTATGATATGTGAATGAATCTTACTTTTTTTGAAGCGCTTCCATTTTATCGAAAGCGCTTTTTGCTTTTGTAACATCGTTGAGAACAGTATACATTGTGCCAAGCGTATTCCAATATGCTGGGTTGTCGCTTTGCGATGATTCCATTGCTTCGAGTGCCGACAGCGTCATTTGTAGTTTGTCCGCATCCTGAAGTATTGAATAAATCTCTCCAAGTTGTCCTAACGGAGCAAAATCCCCCGGAGCGAGTGTGTGAAGTTTTTCGAAATATTCTGCCGATTTTTTCAATTTGGAGAGATATTTATCGCGGTCAGCGTCGTTCTCCTTCTTCCCGCTTTTGCGGAATGTCTCCTGCTCGTCCGCGCTCCAGTTTTTATATGCGATTGCAATATAATTCAACGCTTGATTGAAATTTGGGTCTATCTTCAACGCATCTTGAAATTGATTGACAGCGTTTTGATATTCATTTTGTTTCAGGAGTAGAACACCATAATTGAGATGTGTTGCTTTATTCGTGGGAAATTTGTTTATCAACGCTTGATAGGAGGCTGTTGCTTTCGCCAATTGGTTTGTCCGTAAATAAATTTCAGAAAGAAGTCGTGAAGCGTCTTCATTCTCTGGTTTTAGCCGTTGGGCAGTCATCAAATAGGGCAACGCTGAATCCATAGATGCGTATCCATTGTAATAGAAGGAAGAATCCGCACCTTTGGCACCGCTTTGCTGAAGCATATAGGTACTTCCACGGATGTAATAGATATTTCCGACCATGTTATACGCCTCAGCAGATATGCGGACAACTTGATCGATATTATCTGGAGTTGCATTGGTGTTGGTTGTACTTTTATCCGAATAAAATTGCCAACCAATAAGGTTTCTTGAACCGCCTGCTTGGCGATCAACAGCAGTAAATACTCGTATGGCTTTTGAATGATAAACGAACATTTTAACGGAATCGCTTGTCGGAAGAGATTTTCGCATATCGGGCGAGCTGAAATCGGACATCAGTTGATGCTCTGGCTCTTGTAACATTAATCCTGCATCTAACCCTTTCTGAACATTAGCATCAGTAATATTAATATAAAGTTTATAAGCTTCAAGAGTTCGGTCCGTATCTTTCATCTCCCAATACACGCTTCCTAATAAGCGAAGTGGTTCCGGATCGGATGTATCCAATCTGTAGGCTGCCTTAAACAGCATTTCGGCTTTTTTTAATGAATCCGGATTACCCTCAGTGTTTGGTAAAAGTGTTACTGCGGCATTCCATGTATCAACCCACTCATTTTGCCGGAGAATTTCAATTTTTTGATGATATTCAGAACCCGCGAGCTCAGCGCTGTCGCATGCTTCTGCAACACGAAAATGATCGTGCTGTTGCTGTACCGTCAATGCAAGATAATACCACGCTTCTTCGTTTTTCGGATTTTTGCGGACCTCAACTTCTAAAAGGGCACGGGCTTTACTATACTCTTTTTGTGAATATTCCGTTTTTGCAGACATCAATCCCGTTGATGCACATTCAAATCCCGATGTGGTAATAACAACGAGCGCGCCTAAAAAAATTGTCAGAATCAAAGTTTTCATATTTTTCATTAAAAACATGTGACTGCGAACTTAGGAAATTCGCACGCTCGAAACAATCGTGTATTGCATGATATCGAATTTGAAATCACCGTTAATTGGAAGTTGCATTGAAGTCTGCACTTGGTTAGTCGTCATTAGTTTATGTTATGATCCAATCGTACCAAGTATGTTTTGACATCATAATTATTCTACCAATTCCATTATAAGTTGATTTTTAGGATACATTTAAGATCGCCTATATAAAATTCCCATTAAAGCAAAATCAGGTGATTTAAATCAACTTCTTAACGAGTTGAACACAGATTGTTTCAAAAAAAGAAACAATGTGCTCGAATAGAGCGGTAAAAAAGCGCAATGTTATAATAGAGGTTTTTACAAAATCGGCTGTTTTACACCGCAATTATAGCAGAATGCACCACCTGAAACAAGCTTAGTTCCACAATTATAACAATAATTCATAGCCAGTGTTGATTCTCTGCGCATTGTTGAAGACAGTGAAACTGAGGGTAATTCAATTGATCTTCTGCGATAGTGTCTTTTTTTCGATTTAACGATTGTTTGCAGAGATGTGCTCTTTCTCGGACGACCTCTATGCTTGAGTGTTTGTTTTATTGCCGGAGTGGTGGCAGATAGTTTCTGGTTGTGACGGATTCTCATGTGTCCAGCGAGACCTGCTTTCGATTTGAAGGTTTTCCCGTCAATGGAACATATAAATACTTCCTTATCTTTTGCCATTTTATAAGTTACATAAAAATTATTATAAACTCTATTTACGATTGCAAACTTAGGAATTTATTCATGCCTTAACAAATTGGGATGAATTATATTCTTTATAAATACATAAATATTCAAATATTGCATCTGTTATGTAAATATGGATTTTCAAATAGATAAAAAGGACACTATTTATTTTGTAACCGCATTCCTCTTAATTATTCACAACAATTCATTCGTGACATCCACTTTGTTTTCACGACATTCTTTTGGTAAATTACGAGATTTATAAATTGCCAAGAGGCATTCTATCATTCTATGACAACAAAGACGACAAAAAGGAAAGACTTGCCGATCGATGGGAAATTCGGTGAGTTAACGGAACCAATCGAAAAACATTCTGAAATACAAAAAACCAACGTGGAAAAAGTAGAACGATTAAGGGCAATTGCCCGCCGGCAGGAACCAGTTAAGCAACTTATTGTCCGCGGTGCGCGGACGCATAACTTGAAGAATATTTCGCTTGATCTCCCACGCAATAAACTTATCGTCATTACTGGTGTGAGTGGTTCTGGAAAATCTTCGCTCGCATTTGATACAATTTACGCCGAAGGACAGAGGCGGTATGTTGAGTCACTTTCATCATATGCGCGCCAATTTTTAGAGCGGATGGCGAAGCCCGATGTGGATGTAATTTTGGGCATTTCTCCTGCCGTTGCTATCGAACAGCGCGTTGCACCGCGCAACCCACGTTCTACAGTGGGGACAATGACTGAAGTGTACGATTATCTCCGGTTGCTTTTTGGTCGCATTGGCGAGACATATTGCTATAATTGCGGAGCAGAGGTGAGAAAGGATACGGTTTCTTCCGTTGTAGATCGCATTTTGCAGTTACCCGAAGGAACGAAAATCTACGTTCTGTTTCCACTTAAAACACATAAAGATGCCACTCTCTCGAATGAATTGGAGAATCTCAAATCCGGTGGATACTCTCGCATTGTTCTGCGTGGTGGAAATGCCATAACAAATTTGAATGAAACCTCTCTTGAAGAGGAATCGCCGATAATATTAAAAGAGAATATACGCATTCTCGTCGATCGTCTTGTCGTGAGGAATGACGAGACATTCCGTTCGCGCCTTGCAAGCTCAGTGGAGACAGCGTTCAGCGAAGCCGAAGGGAAATGCATAATTTATAATCTTGATGAAAAAGAAGAGATTAAATTTTCATCTTCATTCGAATGCGCCCAGTGCAATATTGTTTATACAGAGCCTGAACCACGTCTATTCTCGTTCAATAATCCATATGGTGCATGCCCTGAGTGTCAAGGATTCGGCAGGGCGATAGGCGTCGATCTCGATCTTGTCATTCCCGACCAGCACAAATCCATCCGGCAAGGCGCGATACATCCCTTCACGTCTCCGAAACACTCTCAACACTGGCGTACGCTTGTGCGAGT
>Ga0207048_10436_pt1 | contig 10528 bp, 8 predicted proteins | sample Alteio_BWMinCont_65_FD_153301 | JGI IMG/M metagenome (GOLD analysis project Ga0207048, IMG submission 153301) | Enriched cells from forest soil in Barre Woods Harvard Forest LTER site, Petersham, Massachusetts, United States -... | ecosystem: Environmental > Terrestrial > Soil > Temperate forest >...
CGAGCGCACCCGCCAGCACGCCCTTCGTCTTCAACGCCGCACAAAACTCCGCCGCATCTCCGCCGCTCCGCAACTTGAACACAACCATATTCGTCTGCACCGTCGCCAAATCAATCTCAGCCACATCGCGCGCCGAAACCGCCTCCGCCAGTAGGCGTGCATTCGCGTGATCTTCACCCATCCTCACCGGCATATCTTCGAGAGCCACCAGCCCGGCCGCCGCCAACACTCCCGCCTGCCGCATGCCACCGCCTAGTGCCTTGCGAATCAGCCGTGCCCGCGCCATCGCAGCCGCGCTGCCCACCAGCATCGACCCAATCGGCGCGCCCAATCCTTTCGACAAGCAGAACATCACCGTGTCGAACCCGCTCGTCAACTCCGCGACGCTAACTCCCAGCGCCATCGCCGCATTGAACACCCGCGCCCCGTCGAGATGCACCGGCAGCCCGATCGCGTGAGCCCCATCGCAAATCTCCCGCACCGTCGCAACCGGCATCACCGTCCCACCCGACGACATGTGCGTGTTCTCGATACAAATCAATCCCGTCGACGCATGGAAGTGAACATCCTGGAATATCGCCCCACGCACCTGCTCCCACGTCAGCATCCCACGCTCCGCCATCACCGTGCGCAACGTACAGCCGGAAAACGCCGCGGTCATCCCCATCTCCCAATCCAAAACATGCGCCCGCGCCTCGCACACCACCTCCTGCCCAGGCTGTGTATGCAGGCGAATCGCAACCTGATTTCCCATCGTTCCCGTCGGCACAAACAGCGCCGCTTCGCGCCCAAATACCTCCGCCGCGCGTGCCTCCAGCCGGTTCACTGTCGGATCTTCGCCGTACACATCGTCGCCAACCTCGGCCGCAGCCATCGCCGCCCGCATCTTCGCCGTAGGCCGCGTAACCGTATCACTCCGTAAATCAATCACAGCATTCCCCTTTCAAATCTCCAAAAAGCGCTTGTCATTCTGAGCGCATCGAAGAACCCCCGCATCTGCCTTGTTGCTGTTGCTCTTGCTCTTGCACTTGCCCTGTTCACACCGGCGCCCCCACCAGCAACCGGCTGAAAACTTCATTCGAAGCCATCCGCCCACTCGCAGTCAGCCTCACTTTTCCGCCCTCAACAACAACCAACCCAGCCTGCTTCACATCTCCAAGCGACTCCACCGCTCCCCGCATCAACACCTCACCAAACTCAGCCCGCAGCCTCTCCAGATCAACGCCATCATTCATCCGCAACCCAAGAAACATCGCTTCCTCAAACGCCTGCTCACTGCCCACCACCTCAACCTCCGGAGCATCGGCAGCACGCAATCCGAACACATCCTCCGCCGCGCCGGCCAAATACGCATCCAGATCATTCGTATTCGCCCACCGCACCGCACCCTCGCCACTCCGCAGCATCGAATGAGCATCCAGCCCAAATCCCACATACGGCTCCCGCCGCCAATACTTCACGTTATGACGCGAGGAATGCCCTTCCCGCGCAAAGTTAGAAATCTCATACTGCCGCACTCCACCCGCCTCCAGCCACTCGCAAGCAGCCCCATACCACTCCGCCGTCTCGTCCTCCGAAGGCGTATCGCCAGCTCCATACTTCGCACCTGAAGCCAGCATCTCTCTCCCAAGCCGCGAGTCCTCATCCACCTCCAACATGTACACACTCACATGGGGAACCCCGCTCTCCAACGCCACCTCCACCGACTCGCGCCAACTCTCCGCCGTCTGCTTCGGCAGCCCCACAATCAAATCCACATTGATGTCCGCAATCCCCGCCGCCCGCATCCGCGCAATCTCCGCGAGACACAACTCCCGCGTATGCAGCCGCCCAACCGCCTTCGCCTCTGCATCCACAAACGACTGCACCCCAAAGCTCACCCGATTCATTCCCTGCCGCAGCATCTCGTCGAGCGTCTCCTCACCCAGCTGCCCCGGCGCGCATTCGAGCGTCACCTCCGCCCCCGCGCTCACCTCAAACTCACCGTGCAAAGCCTCAAACAGCCGGCGCATTTGCCCCGCCGACAGCAAGCTAGGCGTCCCTCCACCAAAGAAAATCGTATCCATCAACCCTGGCAGTTCCGCCCCCATCCGCTCCGCAGCCGCACGCGCGCCACCTATCTCCGAGCACACCCACTCCACATACCGATCCATCCGCTCCGCCCCGAACACTCCCGAAGCGAAGTTGCAGTAAGTACACTTCGCCCTGCAGAACGGCACCGAAATATACACACCCAGCGAATCGCGCATCAGCAACTCCGTCTCAATTCTGCGAGGAAAATCAACATGTAGGATACTTCAACCAATCGTCAATCAGGCCCAAGTCTCAGAAGCCTCTCGACATTTCGCCGCTATACTGTCGGTGAAACGAGCCCTTTACCTGCATCCGGCATACTCAGAAGAAGGAAGCCGACCAAGAACGATGCAAGAGAAGCTTGGAGGTTCATATGCACTGTCAGCGCTTTATCCAAGTCACGCTGGTTTTGGCTCTTGTGACAGGAAGCGTACCGTCTCTCTTCGGTCAAAGCTCCGGAGTTGCTAGACCATGCGTTGATGTAGGTCTCGTTGCCGCCGTCCATCGGAAGTCGCTCACGATTAAGAATGATGACGGCACCAAGGTCTATCAACTAGATGACAGAACCGAAATAACACGAGGGGGCAACGTCAGCCTCAGCAAAGTGCGCGTCGGAGATGACGTGATGCTGTGGTGCGCGGGGGACGGAAGCATTGCGACGAATATTCTTGTGAACTTCACCCATTGGGAGGGGACGGTCACCGAGATCTATCCTCATAGTTTCGTGATGTATGGAAAGGGGCGGGTAGGCGAAGCCCCTGGACATGTCACGGTCCTTATAAATGGCAACACGAACTTTGTCCAAAGCGCGTTCAAGGAGTTGAAGGTAGGCCGGGGTGTCGAGGTATCCGGCTCCATTATGGCCCCGAAGCGTGTGCAGGCGACTGCTGTACGTATTTACTAATGCCCATCCCCTGCATGCGGGCGCAATCTCCCAATAAACTCCAGAATCCATCCAGCTCCCCAACCATCTAAAACAGAACTCCGGATGGCCGACGAAAAGGATTCAACCCAACCGAAGCAAGCCCCCAAAACCGCGCACGACGACGACGTCGCCGGCAAGGCCTACGACTCGCGCCTGATGCGCCGTCTGCTCACCTATCTGCGTCCCTACAAGCTCCAGGTCGTCCTCTCTGCCATCGCCACCATCCTCAAGTCTGCCTGCGACAGTGCGGGCCCACTGCTCGTCATGATCGCCGTCGACACCTATATGGCGGCCAAGCCACCCGAGCAACTCCCCTGGCTCGCTCGCCAGCTCAGCCACTATCCCATCCCGCCCATGCGCGGCGTCACGCTCATCGCCGCAATATATCTCGGCCTGCTCCTCTCCACCTTCCTGCTCGAACTAATGCAGACCTACCTGATGCAGTGGACCGGCCAGAAGGTCATGTTCGACATGCGCAGTCAGATCTTCCGCCATCTCCAGCGCATGGCCCCCGCCTTCTACGATCGCAATCCCGTCGGCCGCCTCGTCACTCGCCTCACCTCCGACGTCGACGCGCTCAACGAGATGTTCACCTCGGGCGTCCTCGCCATCTTCGAAGATGTCTTCACCCTGGTCTTCATCATCGCCATCATGATCTGGAAGAGTTGGCCGCTCGCCCTGCTTACCCTCGCAGTCATTCCCGCCATCCTCTTCGTCACGCGTATCTTCCGCGCCAAAGTCCGCGAGAGCTATCGACGCCAGCGCGCAGCCACCGCAAAAATCAATTCCTTCATGCAGGAATACGTCTCTGGCATGTCCATCGTGCAACTTTTCAACCGCGAGCGCCGCGCCTTCAACGACTTCTCTGCCGTCAACGCCGAGAACAAACAGGCCTGGACCGATGCCATCTTCGCCTACGCCTGGTACTACCCCGTCGTCGAATTTCTCAGTTCCTCGGCCATCGGCCTCATCCTCTGGCGCGGCGGAGAAGCCATCCTGCACAACGCTGCCTTCCTCAAAGCTGCCGCAACTCTAGGCCTTCATCCAGACCACGCCCCCGGCTTCTTCGGCACTGTAACCGTCGGCGTACTCATCGGCTTCATCCAGTACGCCCAGCGCTTCTTCCGCCCGATCATGGACCTCAGCGAAAAGTACAACATCCTGCAAGCCGCCATGGCCGCCAGCGAGCGCGTATTCAAACTCGTCGATACCGAGCCCACCATCCTCTCACCCGCGTACCCAATCCCCGGCAACGCCACCGGCTCCATCGAGTTCCGCAACGTCTGGTTCACCTACGACCAACAAGCCGCAAAGGCGGTTGCCCCAGGTCTCGCTTCTGAGACCTGGGTTCCCGACCCCGACATCGAATGGATTCTCCGCGGAGTCTCCTTCATCGTCTCCCCCGGCGAAGCCGCCGCCATCGTAGGCCACACCGGCGCCGGCAAGACCACCATCATCTCGCTCATGATGCGCTTCTACGACATCCAGCACGGCCAAATCCTCATCGATGGCGTCGACGTCCGCGACCAGGACCTCTCCGCCCTCCGCCGCCGCTTCGGAGTCGTCCTCCAGGATCCATTCCTCTTCACCGGCACCATCGCCGACAACATCCGCCTCGGCACCGGTTGGATCACCGACGCAGACATCGAAAAAGCTGCCGCCGAGGTCAACGTCTCCGACTTCATTCACTCACTCCCACTCCATTTCGACGAACCCGTCCGCGAGCGCGGCGCCACTCTCTCCACCGGCCAGAAACAACTCATCGCCTTCGCCCGCGCTCTCGCCCACGCGCCCGCCATCCTCATCCTCGACGAGGCCACCAGCTCAGTCGACACCGAGACCGAACACCGCGTCCGCCTTGCTCTCTCGCGCATGATCACCGGCCGAACGAGCGTCCTCATCGCCCATCGCCTCAGTACCGTGCAATCCGCCGACACCATCCTCGTCATGCACAAAGGCCAACTCCGCGAGCGCGGCACTCACCAGCAACTCCTCACCCAGCGCGGCCTCTACTACAAACTCTACCAACTCCAATACCGCGACCAGGAACTCGCAACACCATCTCCCGATCCGGTCCCCTCAACAGCCTGATCGCCTCCTTTGGAGACCCGCGATTACAACCCCGCGACCTTCTTGATCTCGGCGGGAAATTCGGTGATGGGTTGGATCTCGACGCGGCGCCAGTAGGTTTCGGCGCCTTCGGACTGGATTTGCAACTGGCCGCTGCTCAACGGCATTTCGGTGAATTCCGGCCCCTTGATCGTGCTGGCGTTTTGGATCACGTTGTCCACATGGCCGTTCACCACGTGCACCGAAGTGCGCCCCAGCGTGTAGAGTTCAATCGTGTTCCATTCGCCCGTGGGATTCTCAAAATCTCCGAGGAGATGAGCGGCACGATTGCCGCTCGTGGCTCCCGGAAGTTTGGCTTCGGTGAACTTTTTCGGTTCCCCGGCTGGGTCGAACACCCAGGCCCGTGCGGGATGCACGACGCGTACCTCCGCGCAGGTTCCGGCTAGCGCATAGAGGTCGCCCATGGCCTGCTCCGCCACTTGAAACTCGAGGCTGCGCTTCCAGACCTTCCAGAATGCTCCGTGCGGCCCGGTGCAGTGGTAGAGGATGCCGTTGTCGAACCCAATGTTCAGGTTGGGCGCCCATTTTTTTTGACCCCATTTGATCTGCGCCCGGAGATGGTAGTTGGAAAATGTTTCCAGAGTGGTCAGGCCGCCAAAGATTTCACCGGTGATGTACAGCACCGGTTCGCCCGCCTCCATCCGCAGGTTAAAAACGTGCTTGGGATCGTTGTTCAAGCCGAGCGGCGTGCCGTCGTGCGCGGTCGGGCTGGTGGGAGTGCCTTCCGGCAGGCCGACGACCGTCTCGTGCGGCACCCCCATCCAGAGTTCCCAGGAGGTCAGCTTCTCGTCGAGGAGCGGGCGCCAGCCGGGTTTCAATACGGCGGCCTTGGGTGTCACGCCGGTGGCATTGGGGCCGGTGGCATTCGAGGAACTGCCGGCGACGCCCTGGGCCTGGCCGCCAGCGGCCAGTGAGGCCAGTGCCTCAGTATTCGCCGCGGCGAGGGCCAGAGTTCCAGCCGCGCCAAGCTGCTTCAAAAAAGACCTTCTTGAATTCTGGTTCCAATCCATGGTCTCTCCTCGTCGAACTCGCTGCCGTAGTGGCCAGGTTCGCGCCGTGGAAAATATATCAGCTACGAGGGGTCCCTCGCCAAAACTCTATCCGCCCTGTTAAATCTGTGGTTTGGGGAAGCAGCCTACAAAGCCGGATGAGGGCTAAAATTCGAGCATATTCATAGGCTGTTTCGTTGCTCCAAAACACCGAAATCAGCGAATGACGGTGCTAATTGGACGAGGATTAGTGCCTTCCGCCATCCCGGCCACGTCTCGCGATCCCGCTACATGCCAGCGATGCATTGCGGAACGTAAAACTGTTTTAATCAATGTGAGAGATATGAGAGTACAACATGCAGAAAATCCTCAACACCTTAATGCCGTGCCTGATCGTGATCCTCACTTGTGCGCTGTCCATACGGGCGCAGCAGAGTTCGCCTGAAAGAGGGGGTCTCGACGTAGATGGCCCCTATCGCGTGGTGGAGAACTGGTTCAAGCCAGGAGTTGATGGGTGGAATCAACCTGTAACCGGCGTGGCAATCGACAATCCAAACCGGATTTTCGTTGTGTCTTCAGGACAACCAATCACCGAACCAGGTTCATTGATTCTTGGCCCCGACGGCACAACTCTGAATCCCGTGCGTGACTGGTCGGCCACCAAGCTTCAGAATCCCACGCATGAACACCTGATTCTTGTGCTCAATTCAGATGGGAAGACCGTCGAAGACTGGAGCCAATGGAACGATCAACTGGTGCTCCCCCACAGTGTGGAGTTTAGTCCGTACGATCCCGAGAAGCATGTCTGGGTGGTAGACCGTGAGGGAGACCAGATCCTGAAGTTCACCAACGACGGCAAGAAACTGGTTTTGCGCATCGGCGAAAAAGGCGTCGCCGGCACCGATCACAATCACTTCAGCCGGCCTGCCTCTCTGCTCTTCATGTCCGACGGTTCGTTCTATGTGGCCGATGGTTACGACAACGCGCGTATCGTGAAGTTCGACAAGGACGGAAAGTACCTGATGGAGTGGGGTACGAAGGGCACAGCCCATGGCGAGTTCAATCTGGTTCATGACGTGGCACTCGACGCGCAGCGTCGGATCTACGTCGCGGACCGCAACAACAATCGCATCCAGATCTTCGATGAATCCGGCAAGTATCTCGACGAGTGGACAAACATCCGCAATCCAAGCCATCTCACGTTTACTCAGGATGGTTTTGTTTGGGTCACGTCCGGGGCAGGCAACCGCTTGGCGAAGTTTGATCTCAACGGCAGACTTCTTACATATTGGGGCATGTATGGCAGGTTTCCGGGCGCGTTCGATGATCCGCACACCATCGATGTCGATTCCTCTGGCAACCTCTATGTCGTGGAGGTCTACAACAATCGCGTTGAGAAGTTTGTGCCGCGAGATGGCGCAGACAAGTCCCGTCTGATCGGGCAGAAGTTAGTATTGAAGGAGGACGGACACTAGGAAACCGGCCTTCCGAGTGGCTGGAGACCCGCGATTACAGCCCCGCGGCCTTTTTGATCGCGGCGCGAAGTTCGGTGATGGGTTCGATCTCGACGCGGCGATACATGGCCACGCCGCCTTCCGACTGGATTTGCAACTGGCCGCCGGTCAGCGGTGTTTCGGTGAGTTCCGGCCCGTCGATGGTGCTGGCGTTTTGGACGACGAGGACGACCTGGCCGTTGAGCACGTGCACCGCGGTGCGTCCTAGAATGTAGAGTTCGAGAGTGTTCCATTCGCCCGGGGGCTTCTCGAAATCTCCGGGCAGATGAACGGCACGATTGCCGCCGGCGGCTCCCGGAAGTTTGGCTTCGGCGATCTTTTTTGGTTCCCCAGCCGGGTCGAACACCCAGAGCCGGGCGGGATGCACCACGCTGACCTCGGCGCAGGTTCCGCCCAGTGCATACAGGTCGCCCATGTCCTTCTCCGTCACCTGAAACTTGAAGCAGCGTTTCCAGGCCTTCCAGAACACCCCGTGCGGCCCGGTGCAGTCGTAAAGGATGCCGGTGACGGGGTGGGATCCCGGCTGGGGATCCCATCTGACCTGCGCCCGGAAATGGTAATTGGAAAATGTCTCCAGGGTGGTCAGGCCGCCAAGGATTTCGCCGGTGATGTACAGCACCGGTTCGCCCGCCTCCATCCGGATGGAAAAAACGTGCTTGGGATCGTTGTTCAAGCCGAGCGGCGTGCCGTCGCGGCCGCTCGCGCTGGTGGGAGTTCCCTCCGGCAACCCGGCGACCGTCTGGCGGGGCACCCCCATCCAGAGTTCCCAGGAGGTAAGCTTCTCGTCGAGGAGCGGGCGCCAGCCGGATTTCAAGACGGCGGCCTTGGGAATCACACCGGAAGTGGCGGCGGCATTCGTCGGACTGCCGGCGACGCCCTGGGCCTGGCCGCCGGCGGCCAGTGAGGCCAGTGCCTCAGTATTCGCCGCGGCGAGGGCCAGAGTTCCAGCCGCGCCAAGCTGCTTTAAAAACGACCTTCTTGAATTCTCGTTCCAATCCATGGTTTCTCCTCGTCGAACTCGCTGCCTTAAAGTGGCCAAGTGTCTTCCGATTGCTCGCATGTGTCAAGTATGTTATTGCCCTAAAGTCACTTATTTCCAAGATCTTGATGCATTTATACCCAGGGGGGTGGGATACCAAGCTGCCAAGCAGTCCAGCGCAAGCCGACAATGATAGGCTCGTCTCCTCAGGAGTCCACCATGCCCGCTAACCCGTACCTGGTCATCGCCAACCTCCGCGAACTCGCCGCCCTCACCTCCGACGCCAACGGCGCACAGCGCCTCGCCTTCACCGCGACCTGGCAGCAAGCCCGCGACTGGTTCGCCGCGAAACTCAGAGGCCTTCCTGTCACCCGCCACCGCGATGCCGCCGGCAACGTGTGGGTTACGCTTCCCGGAGCATCGCCCAAGTCCCTCGTCCTCGGCAGCCATCTCGACTCCGTCCCCAACGGTGGCTGGCTTGACGGCGCACTCGGCGTCGTCACCGCACTCGAAGTCCTCACCGCCATCGCCCGTGACACCAACGGTCGTCCACCCGTCACCGTGAAGGTCGTCGATTGGGCTGATGAAGAAGGCGCACGCTTCGGCCGCTCGCTCTTCGGCTCCTCTGCCTTCGCCGGCACCCACTCCATCGCCGCCGACCGCGTTCGCACTGACCGCGACGGCGTCACCCTCGAAGCCGCCCTCGCCGCCTGCAACATCGATATCGACCGCATCGGAGATGCCGTAGTCGAGCGAGAAAACATCGCTGCCTACCTCGAACTCCACATCGAGCAGGGCCCAGTCCTCGAACGCCTCGGCCTTCCACTCGCCGCCGTCCTAGGCACCAAGGGCGTCGAACGCCACGCCATCACCTTCCACGGCCAGGAAGCCCACTCCGGCTCAACCCCCATGGCCGAGCGCCGCGACGCGCTCGCCGCCGCCGCCCGCCTCGCACTCGAAATCCGCACCATCGCCACCCGCCACTCCGACTCCGTCTGCACCATGGGCTCTGTCAAGACCTTCCCCGGCATCGTCACCGCTGTCGTCGGTCGCTGCGAGTGCACTCTGGACCAGCGCGACCTTGACCCCACCATCCTCGCCACCATGTACCGCGAAGCGCAAGAGGCCAGCCTCCACTTCGCCACCGAGGAACACTGCACTGTCGAGTGGTCCCGCATCTGGAACATCGAACCCATCCCCTTCCACACCGACCTAATCGCACTCGCCCGGCAAGCTATCGCAGACACTGTTCCCGCCGGCACCACCGTCCCCAGTCTCCCCTCCGGCCCACTCCACGACGCTGCCGAAGTCGCCCGCCTCGGCATCCCCACAGTCATGATGTTCGTCCAATCCCTCCGCGGCATCTCGCACAACAAGATCGAAGACACCACCGAGGAACATCTTCACCTCGCCGTCACCGCCTACGACCGCCTCGCCGCCAAAACGCTCGCGTGGATGGCTTCACAATAGGACAGCTACAAAGGAGGCCGCCATGCACGAAGGCATTCAAACCGTCATCAGCAATCATTCCGTCGATGAAACAGTCGCCCGCCTGCAGGCTGTCCTAGTGGAGAAGAACATCAAACTCTTCGCCCTCATCGATCACTCCGGCGAAGCCATCGCCGCCGGCCTCACCATGCTCCCCACCAAGCTCCTCATCTTCGGCAACCCGAAGGCCGGCACTCCGCTGATGGTCGCCGCACCCAGCACCGCTCTCGACCTTCCCCTCAAAATCCTCGTCGCCGAAACCGAGTCCGGAAAAACCATCCTCTTCTGGACCGATCCTGCCTGGCTAGAAGAGCGCCACGGCTTCCCAAAGTGTCTGACCGCAAACCTGGCCGCCGCCGCCGTCCTCGCACATGCCGCCGCAGAATGAGATCCCTACCTCATTGGCTTGTGATCGAAGCCGCGCCGCACT
>Ga0207048_10437_pt1 | contig 10519 bp, 9 predicted proteins | sample Alteio_BWMinCont_65_FD_153301 | JGI IMG/M metagenome (GOLD analysis project Ga0207048, IMG submission 153301) | Enriched cells from forest soil in Barre Woods Harvard Forest LTER site, Petersham, Massachusetts, United States -... | ecosystem: Environmental > Terrestrial > Soil > Temperate forest >...
GGAGACGGGGATTTGTTGTCGGCGGCTTGCAGGGTGAGACATCCTCCCACCAGAAGCCAGGCTGCAATCGCAGTAAGCGTAAATCTTGGCATCGGATACACTCCTTTCGCAAGTGCGGGTGTTTATTGTCTCAGCAGAAGGGGGGGTAACACCAGTGGGACGGGTTGTTGCCAACGGTTTGTGAAAGAAGTACATTTCTCTCGGAGATCGAACCTTGCGCTGCGAAATTCCAAGTTGTGACCTTTCTTTCGCCCCTTCGGGGCTTGGCATCGCTCGATGTCTTACCCACGGCTTACGCCGTGGGCTGCATTCTTGCGCCGCTTCGCGGCTGAACCGCGCGTTGCTTAGTACCGCCGCTTCGCGGCTGAACCGCGCGTTGCTTAGTACCGCGGCTCCGCGGCTGAACCGCGCGTTGTTTTGTTACGCCGCTCCGCGGCTGAAGGCGGGGGTTTCTGCATGGCGGCGGATCGGTTCATTGGCCTGCCCATGAGTCTCGGAACTCTCAACGAAATATTTTTCGCGGTGGTGGATCGGAACGATCGTGTGGTGGTAATGCACCGGCGGGCGATCCAGTGGGTTTCCATCTCTTCGTCCGAGCTCTATCAGAGTGTTGTGGGCGTGGCGCGCGCGCTTCGGGAGTGGGGCGTCTCCAAGGGCGACCGGGTTGCCATTCTGAGTGAAAACCGGCCGGAATGGACGATCGCGGATTTTGCTTGCCTGCTCATCGGCGCAGTGGTCGTACCGGTCTACACCACTTTGACGGGTGAACAGACGGCATACATTCTGCATGATTCAGGGGCCCGCGCGATTTTTGTCTCGAGCGAAAAGCAGCTTCTAAAAGTTCAAAGCATTCAGGACCAAACCGCAGTCGAACGAATCGTCGTAATGGATGACGCGGAGACGGCACACGCCGTGCGCATGCAGCGGCTCATGCATGACGGCCCGAAGGAGCGCGATGCGGAATTCGACTTGGCCGCGCGCGCCCTCGAGGCCGATGATCTTGCCACCATTATTTATACCTCGGGAACTACGGGCACGCCGAAGGGGGCCATGCTCACTCATGGCAACATGGCATCGAACATCGCCCATTCACTTTCCGGTTTTGCCATTCGTGGTGGCGAGATCAGTATTTCGTTCCTTCCTTTGTCCCACGTTACCGCGCGGCATGTCGATTTTGCCATGCTCTCCCGCGGAGTCACGCTGGCTTATGTTTCCTTTCTCGATCAGCTTCCGCAGGCTTTGCTGGAAGTTCGTCCCACAATTTTCGTCGGAGTGCCGCGGGTCTATGAAAAGGTTCACACGCAAGTGGACCTCAAGGCGAAAGGCTTTCCCAAGAGATTTCTCTATCGCTGGGCGCTGTCGGTCGGCAGGGCTCATCGGAGCGCGATTCTCGCCGACAATAGGCCGGCATCGTTAGCGTGGAAGCTTTGTGACCGGCTGGTGTATTCGAAAGTGCGCGCGGGCATGGGCGGACGTGCGGAAGTTTTCATTTCCGGCGGCGCGCCGCTGGGACGCGAACTGGCGGAGTGGTACGCGGACATTGGAATTCGCATCGACGAAGGCTATGGATTGACGGAGACTTCGCCCGTCATCGCGGTCAACAGCCCGGCGGCGCATAAGCTAGGGACAGTGGGGAAGCCACTGGCCAACGTTGAGGTTCGGATCGCAAAGGACGGCGAGATTCTGGTCCGCGGTCCGTCAGTTTTCAAGGGATACTGGAAGCAGCCGCAAGAAACGCGAGCGGTTCTGACCGATGGGTGGTTCAAGACGGGCGACATCGGCAATGTCGATGACGATGGTTTTCTCTCGGTCACGGACCGCAAGAAAGATTTGATTAAAACGTCCGGCGGCAAGTTTATTGCTCCGCAACCGCTCGAAAACTCTCTCAAACACAATGCTCTGATCGGCGAGGCTGTGGTTCTCGGCGACAAACGCAAGTTTCCCGCAGTTCTGATTGCGCCTTATTTTCCGGTGCTGGAAGACTGGGCGCGGGCCAACCAACTCGCTTTCTCTTCACGAAAGTATCTGGTCTCGCATCCCAAGGTGAGGGCTCTTTATGAAGGCATTGTCGCGGACCTGAACCGCGATTTGGCGCGCTTCGAACAGTTGAAGAAGGTGATATTGGTCGCGGATGAATTTTCGCCGGAGAACGGAGTGCTTACGGCGAGCATGAAATTGCGGCGGCGGGTGGTGGAGGACCGCTATCGGGCTCAGATCGACGCGATGTATGTGGAGGCGGAGGCTTCAGGGGTGGTTTCCCAGGTTGAGTAGCGTTATCGGCGGTTGGGATTGGTGACGAGGTTAAGGTCTGGTTGTTCGCCCGGTTGCATTGTCGCCTTCCACCCTTCCGCAGAGAACGCGGAAAGGGTGGGGCACCCTCATATTTCTTGAGTTAATCAACCGGCCATCGGTTGAGATTGGAACGAAGTTAAGGTTCGGACCTCCGCACCGAACGCGGAAGGATGGGGCACCTTCATTGTTATAGCCGATTAGTTGGATCAATGAGCTGCTATCGGCTGGGCCTGCTGCGCACGTTCTCTTATCGCGCTTACAACCTTGCGGCCCATTTCCGCGGTGCCCAATGCCAGCTGGCCGGATTTTGCTAGATCCCGCGTGCGATTGCCGGTGCCGAGGACAGAAGTTACGGCGGCTTCGACGCAATCGGCTTCGGCATTCAGGTGGAACGAGTAGCGAAGCATCATGGCTACCGAAAGGATGGCCCCTAGCGGATTCGCAATGTTTTTCCCGGCAATATCCGGCGCGGAACCGTGGACCGGTTCGTAGAGCGCGACGGGTCCGCCGATGGAGGCCGATCCCAGCATCCCGATCGAGCCTACGATGGCGCCGGCCTGGTCCGACAGGATATCGCCGAACATGTTTTCCGTGAGCAGGACGTCGAAGTCCTTGGGATGTGAGACCAGAGCCATGGCGGCTGAATCCACATAGGTGTGACGGAGTTGCACCTCGGGATATTGCTGAGCCACGCGGGTCACCACCTCGCGCCAGAGCCGGGAGCAATCGAGGACGTTCGCTTTGTCAACGGACGTGACGCGCCGGAGACGAGACTGGGCCAGCTCAAAGGCGACGCGCGCAATGCGCTCGATTTCCGGTTCACGGTAGCGCATGGTGTCGATCGCAACGCGGCTGCCGGCAGCGCCCTCTGTCGAACGCGGTTCGCCGAAATAGATTCCGCCCAATAGCTCGCGCACGATCAGGACGTCAGTGCCTCGAACCACTTCGGAGCGAAGCGGGGAGCAATCTTCGAGCGCCGGAAAGCATATCGCCGGGCGCAGATTGGCGAAGGCGCCAAGTTCCTTCCGCAATCGAAGCAAACCCTTTTCGGGGCGCAGATCTTTTGGGACATTGTCGAACGCAGGGCCTCCCACCGCACCGAGCAGCACGGCGCTGGAGGCAAGACAAGTCTGCAATGTATCTTGCGGCAGCGGATCACGACTGCTTGTATAGGCGGCGCCGCCGACATCTTTTTTCTTCAGGCTGAGTTCGTGAGCGAACGCGACAGCGACGGCCTCGAGAACACGAACGGCTTCATCGGTGACCTCGGGACCGATGCCGTCCCCGGGGAGGATAGCGATCTTCAGGAGCATGGGTTCTATTGTAGTGCGGGCGCGGGGTTCGGTTCCCGGAAGCGGCGTCCGGAGCTACGTGGGAATGGCTAGGTCAAACGCCCCACAAATAGTCTTCCTGATCGCCATGATGTTCTGCCATCGGGTTCGGAGGGAAACTCGCAAGTCCCGCTCCGCTTGTAACAGACAGCGAACGCAGTAGCTTGGAATATCCATGTCCGCTGTCTGGGCGCGCAGCTGCGAACGCCGGGACATCGATCGGAATCGATTTCACCTGTGCCTGTTCGTCGGCTGCAGCGGGGCGATGTTTCTGAATCGCAGAGATCAGTTCGAGCAGATGAACATCCTCGACGTGCTTGATCTGATCCGCGAGCACTACGAAGTGCCGGTAGATTTCATCAAGTTGATGACGATCGAATTGATGGCCCAATTGCTCGCAGCGCAGGCCCAGAGCGTGCCGTCCGGAGTGTTTTCCAAGCACCAGCTTCGAATCGGGCACGCCGACCGATTGCGGGGTCATAATTTCGTAGGTCAAGGGATTCTTGAGCATGCCGTCCTGGTGAATCCCGGCTTCATGGGCAAAGGCGTTGCGCCCGATGATTGCCTTGTTGGGTTGGACGGCAACTCCGGTGATCTCGCTGAGCATCTGGCTTGCGGGAAACAATTCTTCGCTCACGATTTCAGTCTCATAAGCAAGCCGGTCGGGGCGTACGCGCATGGCCATGACGATTTCTTCGAGCGAGGCATTCCCAGCGCGTTCGCCAATGCCGTTGATGGTGCATTCCACTTGGCGCGCCCCGGCAGCGATTGCGGCTAACGAGTTGGCGACGGCGAGTCCGAGATCGTCGTGGCAGTGGGCGGAGATGGTGACATTCTCGATTCCGCGAACGTTTTCACGGATGGTGCAGATCAGTTCGCCAAATTCCACCGGCGTGGTATATCCAACCGTGTCTGGAATATTTACCGTGGTGGCGCCTGCGACTACGACGGCCTCGACGACCTGACACAGGAACTCGGGATCGGTGCGAGTGGCGTCCTCGGGAGAAAATTCGACATCGTCACACAAACTCTTGGCCAGGCGTACCGCTTCAATGGCTTGTTCCAGGCACTGCTGGCGTGAAATGCGAAGCTTGTATTTCAGATGGATGTCGGAAGTGGCGAGAAAGACATGAATGCGGGGCCGGGCGGCGCTTTGAAGAGCCTGCCAGGCGCGTTCGATGTCCTTGGCGCAGGCGCGAGCGAGACCGGCGATAATCGGCCGCCGCACTACGCCGGCGATGGCTTGCACGGCGGCGAAGTCACCTTCGGACGCGATAGGAAATCCAGCCTCGATCACATCGACGCCCAAGCGGTCGAGGTGATGCGCCATGCGCAGCTTCTCCGGCACATTCATGCTGCAACCGGGCGACTGCTCGCCATCGCGCAGAGTCGTGTCGAAAATCGTGATGCGTTGCATCGCTGCCCTCCTAGGGGATGAAGAGTCAATCCTACGTAGACAGGCGTATTAAGCAAGCTTATAATCCTACAATTATCATTAGATATAGTTATCATCATAAGCGGAGCTAATGAGGCTTGAAGTTCTGCTAAAGGAATGGGCTCGATGGATCTGGGGCAACTCGAGGTGTTTCTGGCGGTGGCGAGGGAGGGGCGATTCTCGCGGGCGGCCGAAAAGCTTTACCGGACGCAGTCGGCGGTGAGCCAGTCAATCCGCAAACTTGAAGACGAACTGGGAGAACCGCTGTTCGATCGCTCGTCGCGGGAAGGCGTGCTGACCGACGCTGGCCGCGTGCTCCAGGAATACGCGGAGAGATTATTGAACCTGCGCGGAGACGCCCAGGAAGCGCTGGTGGAACTGAGAGAGCTGCAGAAAGGCAAATTGGCGATCGCGGCGAATGAATTCACCGCGCTGTACCTGTTGCCCGTGTTGGCGGAATTCCGCCGACTGCACCCCATGATAAGAATCACGGTGCGGCGGTCGCTGGGCAGCCACATCCCGGACGACGTACTGCGGCACAGCACCGAGCTTGGAGTGCTCACTTACGATCCGCAGGAGCCGCAGCTTTGTGCGACGGTGGTCTACCTGGACGAGCTGATTTTCGTGGTTCCTCCGAGTCATCCGCTGGCGAGTGCGCATCAGGTTAGCATCCGGCAGTTGGGAGCCGAGTCGTTTGTGGCGCACAATGTGGCTTCGCCCTATCGCGAAAAAGTGATTCAGGCTTTCAAACGGCACAAGACGCCGTTGCACATGGACATCGAACTGCCCACTCTGCAAGCGATCAAACGGTTTGTGGTGATGGGCAATGGAGTCGCGCTGGTTCCTGAGATCAGTGTGGAAAACGAACTGGCCCATGGGGAACTGATTCGCATTCCTGTGCGGGAGTTGCGGCTGCACCGCAAGCTAAGATTGATCTATCGGAAATCCGCGAGTTTGTCGCACGCTGGGCGTGCTTTCCTTAAAGTGGCGGAGACCATTGCGCGGGAGCGGCGCGGAAGATACCGCTTTCAACGAGAACACTGATGGCATTATTTTGAGTTCGCACCGGCGTGGATGCCCGCGCTAACATTCGCGTGCAAAACAAAACGCCCCAGCACTCGTTAGAGTTTCTGGGACGTTCGTCGAAGCAGCCCTCCCCCGAAGTCTGCTCGAGGACTAATGTAGCAGTAGGCCGGGCGGGCGGGAATGGCACTTTCAGGCTATATGGAAATCTACGGTAACCGCGGCCCGGTTACAGCCGGGGAAGGTAGCAAAACCTTTGATATTGTGGGATTTAGCGGCGCGCTAGAAGAACAAAACTCCCCGGCAGCCTACTTCGATACCTTTTGCAGCTCTTTCTGGTGCTTGAGAGAAACCTCGGCTTCCTCCAGATTGGTGCCGATTCCGAAGCAAAAATCGGCTCCCTCGATAGTGGTGATGCGACCATCCAATCCGCAAACTGCAAAAGGCTCGCGCCGCAAACGTTGCTGTGCCTCTGTGAGTTTGAGGTTTAGTTCCTGATAGGAATCTCCCTTGCACAGGAACTCATCGCCTTTGTCGTGATAGGCGTCTAGACCGACGCTGGTGAGTACCTCGGCAAATCTGCGGATGAGTATGTCGCCGGCAGAGTAACCGTATTGGTCGTTCAACGCCTTCAGGCCGTCGACATCGCTCATGGCGATGAACGGGCTCGCCGGCCCGTCATCAAAAGCGCGCCGGTTCGGGCCGCCTGTTCTTTCGGAGACTAGTAAGGCGACTCTCATTTCTTCTGGGGACATCTCGGCTACCCGCTTGCGCGTCAGATGGTCAACTCTGCGCTCGATCATTCTGCGCTCGATCATGGAACCGCTCCCCGGGGGGAAGATCAACTCGCGATCTCGGGGCCCCGTTCAAATAGGCCCACCATTTTGCTCGTCTCTCGTGTTGGCTGCCAGATTACTTTGGTAACAGGGTTGGACGGTAAGTACAGTCGGGAAAAAAGCACACTGGGAAGGATCTCTTTCCTTACACACTAGATTGTGTAATACTCTACACATGGCGACGAATCTCGCTCTCGACGACAACCTGATCGAGGAAGCCCGCCGCGCCGGCCGCCACAAAACAAAAAAGGAGGCTGTCAATGCCGCTTTGGCCGAATACGTGTTGCGCCGAAAACAGCTCCGCATTCTCGATGCATTTGGCAGCTTCGACTTCGATCCCAAGTACGACTACAAAGCGGAGCGCGGCAGAAAGCGCTCCTGATCATGCTGGTACTGGTGGACACGCCTATATGGTCGCTTGCTTTGCGCCGCACAGATGCAGGCCTGAACTCGCGCGAGCAGCGCTTCACTCAAGCTTTGCGAGAACTTATTCAGGACGGGCGCGCTCAACTTGTGGGTCCTGTCCGGCAGGAATTGCTGTCCGGCCTGCGCGAAGAAGGAAGCTTCAAGAAGCTACGAGACCAACTCCGGGCCTTTGAACAGGCTTCCTTAGGCTTCGCCGACTACGAAGAAGCCGCTCAACTGAACAATCAGTGCCGCGCCCGAGGCATCGCTGGATCTGCGATCGACTTTCTCATTTGCGCCACCGCGCTTCGCCGGGGCTGGCAGGTTTTCACTACTGACCACGATTTCCTTCGCTACAGCACAGTATTTCGGTTGCGACTCTACAAGGTGACCTAGAGGCGATCAGTGGTTAACACAAATTAAGGCGCGCATTATCTGCGTCAGTCTGGGCCTGCCCTGTCGTTCCACAAGATCAGGCGATGGATGCCGGTTAACAAATATTAGCTCCGAGAATGGGCCGCAAGCTCCGCCGCCCTTTGAAAAACGGCCGCTCGCGAGTTAGATTGGATCAATCCAAAACTATGGCCGAGAAGTTCACGCTGTTTGACAAGATCTGGAACGAGCATGTGGTCTGTGTTCCGTCCGGACGACTGCCGCTGCTTTACATCGATCTGCACCTGGTGCACGAAGTCACTTCGCCGCAGGCCTTCGAGGGATTGCGTGTGGCAGGCCGCAAAGTGCGCCAAGCTAAGCGCACGGTCGCGACCGTCGATCACAACATTCCGACCGAGCCTCGTGGCACGCCCATCACCGATCCCATTGCGGCGCGGCAGATTCAGGCCCTGCAGCAGAATTGCCAAGATTTCGGCGTGCCTCTGTTCGACATGGATTCGTCCGAGCAGGGCATCGTGCACGTGATCGGTCCGGAACTTGGATTAACTCAGCCGGGGATGACGATCGTCTGCGGCGACAGCCACACCAGCACCCATGGCGCGTTTGGAGCATTGGCGTTTGGTATTGGAACCTCGGAAGTCGAGCATGTGCTGGCCACGCAGTGTCTGCCTCAGCGCAAGCCGCGGACCATGCGCATCGAAGTTCGTGGCAAGCTTGGGGAAGGAGTGAGCGCCAAGGATCTCGCTCTCGGAGTGATTGGACAGATTGGGATCGATGGGGCCACCGGCCACGTGATCGAGTATACGGGCGAGGCGGTTCGCGGCCTTTCCATGGAAGGCCGGATGACTTTGTGCAACATGAGCATTGAGGCCGGTGCGCGAGCCGCGATGATCGCACCCGATGAGACTACCTTTGCTTACATGAAGGACCGGCGCTTTGCCCCGCGGGATTGGGACGAAGCGGTCACGCGCTGGCGAGGGCTGGCTTCCGATCAAGGAGCGCGATATGACGCGGTCGCGGAAATTGATGCTTCGCAACTGCCACCGTTTGTTACCTGGGGCACGAATCCGGGAATGATCGCACCAGTCGATGGACGTATTCCTGAATTGCGGGATTTGAAGCTGCCTGCGGACCGTCCGGCGGTCGAGCGCATGCTGGAATATATGGGACTTGAACCGGGCACTCGGATCGAAGACATTTCAGTAGATCGCGTTTTTATCGGCTCTTGCACCAACTCGCGGCTGGAAGACCTGCGGGCCGCGGCTCGCGTCGCCAAGGGACATCGGGTTGCTCCCAAAGTGCGGGCCATGGTCGTACCGGGGTCGCAAGCGGTGAAGTACGCGGCGGAGCAGGAAGGACTGCACAGGATTTTTCTGGACTCCGGGTTCGAATGGAGAGAATCCGGGTGCTCGATGTGCCTGGGGATGAATCCGGATATTCTGCAGCCTGGCGAGCGTTGCGCTTCGACCAGCAATCGCAATTTTGAGGGCCGCCAGGGACGCGGCGGGCGTACGCATCTCGTGAGCCCGATGATGGCTGCCGCGGCGGCGATCGCCGGACACTTCACGGATATTCGCAACTGGCATTTTCGTTGATGAGACTTGATTAGTAGGATTTGGGCGAGGACGGGAAGTTTTCATAAACATCCTTTGCGTACTTTGTGTTCTTTGTGGTTGATGAAGTGCAAATGCTTGAACCACAAAGGACACAAAGGTACACAAAGGAAGAAGGTCGCAAACTGAACGCCCGGCAGTTGGTCAAGCAACCCTAAGGGGAAGAGTCTTGAGGTAACCATGAAACCCTTTCGTACCCACAAAGGTCGCGTCGCGCCGCTGCATCGGGCCAACGTGGACACCGACCAGATTATTCCCAAGCAGTTTCTGAAACGAATCGAACGCACCGGCTTCGGTGAGTTTCTGTTTTTCGATTGGCGTCGCGACGGCCACGGCAAGCACGATCCGTCATTTGTTTTGAACCATCCAAGCTATTCGGAAGCGAGCGTTCTGGTGGCGGGAAAGAATTTCGGTTGTGGATCGTCGCGAGAACATGCCGTCTGGGCGTTGGAAGATTTCGGTTTCCGCGTCCTCATCGCACCTTCTTTTGCTGATATATTCGCCAACAATTGTGTGAAGAACGGCGTGCTGACCGTTGTCTTGAGCGAAGACGAAGTCGCCGAGATCGCACGGCGGGCGGCAGAGCATCCCGACTATGAGATCACGATCGATCTCGAGCAGTGCAAGGTGCACGACGATCATGGATTATCCGCTGCATTCCAGATCGACGAGTTCACCCGCCATTGCTTGCTCGAAGGGCTGGACGACATCGGACTCACTCTACAACACGAATCCGACATCGCTGCTTATGAAGCCCGGCATTTTCCGCCAATAAAATGAAGTAAGCACACTGATCCGGGCGCGGCACGTCTGCTCGGTTACAATACCTTGACCCGCACAAGCGGTAAACGGTGGAGGAGAATGCCCGAGGCCTGGAAGAAGTGGGAAGGCCAAGTCGTCAATGAGGAGTTCCCGTTGCTGCGTTATCTGGGCGGCTCGGATCGCAGCGCTGTGTTTCTCACCAAGCGCACGGATCGCGAACCTCAGGACGTGGCGATCAAACTGATTCTGGCCAACGCTGCGAATCCTGAACTTCAGGTCTCCTGGTGGGAACTGGCTGCGAAATTATCCCATCCTCACTTGCTTCGCCTCTTTCAAACGGGCCACTGTGAGATCGAGGGTACGCAGCTGCTTTACGCCGTAACCGAATACGCCGAAGAAAGCCTTTCGCAGATTCTTCCTTATCGACCA
>Ga0207048_10438_pt1 | contig 10481 bp, 11 predicted proteins | sample Alteio_BWMinCont_65_FD_153301 | JGI IMG/M metagenome (GOLD analysis project Ga0207048, IMG submission 153301) | Enriched cells from forest soil in Barre Woods Harvard Forest LTER site, Petersham, Massachusetts, United States -... | ecosystem: Environmental > Terrestrial > Soil > Temperate forest >...
TCGTCTCGTCGCTCCTAGGCTCCGACCAGGCCGGGACTCCCGGATTATGGAAGCAGACAACGGGCTGGACTAATCTGGGCCATCCCGCCAACGGATGCAACTTGGGCAACGAGTGGGGCAGCGGGTATGGCGTAAGTGGCGATGGCAGGGAGGCCGTTGGATTGGCCTGGTACTGCCCGGGCGCTGAAGGATTCAGCTGGACTCAAAAGGACGGTATGAAAGCCCTGTCACATCCTGTTGGTAAGAGCAGCCGAGCATCAGCCATCTCTGCCGATGGAAATACGATTGTGGGTTTCTCCGAGGACCCAATCGGAGGTTATCGTCGGCCAGTGCGATGGATTTCCGGAAAAACCGAATTGTTTGCCGGTGCCCATGCGATCGGAGAGGCCTCAGCCGTGAGTTTTGACGGATCACAGATCGTGGGCCAGTACACGACTTCGGCGAACGGCATTTTCGCTTTTTACTATAGCCAGCAGCACGGTCTCATCTCGCTCGGTACCGTCTCCGGCATCGCAACCGACCAGAGTTTCGCCAACGGCGTCGCTAGCAATGGGATGACGGTCGGCTGGAGCGGCGATCCGTTCGGCAGCGGCATTCAGGCTTTCGTGTGGGCTCCAAAGCTGACTATCCGCTCGCTCGCAAAGTACTTGAAGAATCACGGTGCGAAGATTCCGAGCAACATCTACCTCACGACTGCGCTCGACATCTCTGCGGACGGATCAACGATCGTTGGAGTGTGGCAGGACGCAAACTTACATCAAGGCGGATGGATCGCTCACCTCAAGTAACCGGCTGCGATTTCACAGAAGGCTTAGACCGGCCGTCAACCACGGCCGGTCTTCCGTCTAAGCAAGCCGTTCCAGGGAGTGGAGCAAAATCTTGCCGCGGCTCTTGGTCACGACCCCACTTCGTTGCCATCCGCTGAGCAGACGGCTGGCAGTGAACGGCGTGACGTTCGCCGCGTTGGCCACTTCCTCATTCGTGACATCGAGTTCGATGCCACTCGGAACCTGCTCACCGATACTCTCAGCAAGACTCACCAAAGCTTGAGCCAACCTCTGTCTGGCGGTATGGCAGGTCAGAGCTACGTGGGAGGCGAGGTGCCAGGCAAAATAGTCGCACGCAATTAGCAACGCATTATCCAGCAGCTTTGGATACCGCGCCGCAAGGCCTCGGACGGTCGTGCGGTCCCACGCCAATACGGAGCTATCCTTGAGCGTTTCCGTGCTCACGAGATAGTGAGAAGGCCGCGACAAAATCGCCGCACCGCCAAACACGTCCCCCGGCAGAAGCCAATGAAGCAGAATCTTCCTGCCGGTTTGGGTGATGAAAAAAAACCTGGCCCGGCCTTTAGTAAGGAGAAATACACGTTCCGCAGGGTCTCCCTGATTCACCACGACAGACTTGACCAGGAAGCGGCGCCTGGTCGCGGCCGCCAGAATCACGTTGCGGTCGGCCGTTGACAATCCGTCCAGGAAATTCGGCTTCAGGTCCAATGCGGCCGCAACTCCCGCTGCGATCATGGCCGATCCTCTCTTGTCCGATCGTTTTTATGCTCCGGGCATGTTGAGCGCCGACTGCGGGGAGAGAACCACCGAACCGACGGACTGACATGCAGTCTTTCTCCAGAGTCGGCCACAACTCGACCTTAAGTAGTTTGCCTCGTTGTGCGTACTGGCAAAAATACTAGTGATTCCGCAATTGTGAGACGGGTTGATGAAAGGGGCGCACCCTCTTGTCAACGTGCCCCGGCGACCATGCCCAGACGTAATCCCAAGCCGCTCCAATGGCAAAGATATAATGGGACGCAGATCGTCCCGGACACCACTCGAAAGCTGATGTGGCCAACTACCAGCTCCTATGGAACAGAACCCTGAGAGTGAATATCATGCGGCTCATTTGCTGACGAATCAGGGTTGTGCGTTAACTTCTGTTTTTTTCTGTCTCGCCACCCTCCTACTTACTCCTTGTGCGCAAGCGCAATCTACCGACGAGGTGCACGTGGCGCCGCGCAATGAATCCGGCCACGCGACTCCCGCGCCAATACTCGAGCCGCCCGTCAGCGACTCCGCGCTCAATGCACACACCAGACCCTTGCGCGCCGACGTTGACCTCGTCCTTATACCTGCGACCGTTACCGATGCAAAGAATCGACCGGTGATTGACCTTCAAAAGCAAAATTTCACCGTCTACGAGGAAAACGAGCCGCAGGAGATCCGAAATTTCTCTACCGAGGATGCACCGATCTCAGTAGGGCTCATCCTCGATGTCAGCAAGAGCATGAGCAATAAGTTCGAGGTTGAACGCAAGGCAGTGGCTGAATTCTTCCAAAGCGCTAATCCGGAGGACGACTATTTCGTAATCACCCTCGGCGATCGACCCAGAATCGTCGCCGACACAACCGAGTCGCTGGAACAAATACAAGCCAGGCTGGCCATGGTGATCCCAAACGGAAATACTGCATTGCTGGATGGGATTTATCTGGGAGTGGACAAATTGAGCTCGGCGCGTTACCAGCGACGCGCCTTGCTCATCATCTCCGACGGCGGTGACAATCACAGTCATTACACGTCCAAGGAAATAAAAAGACTGATTCAGGAAGCCGACGTGCTCATCTACTCGATCGGCATTTTCGATAACATGCCGGTCCCGGTTTTTAAGACGATCGAAGAAAAGTTGGGCAAGCGCCTGCTGACCCAGATCACGGAAGAAACCGGTGGGCGTACCATCGCCGCTGATGACCGCAGCAAGGTTCCGGAAATTGCCGCAGCGATCAGCCGCGAATTGCGGGAACAATACCTTCTCGGATATCGGTCGAGCAATGCCTCGCACGATGGCAAGTGGCGGAAGATCAAGCTGCAAGTGACAGCGGCGACCGCATCGGAGGCCGTCCCGCCGCTGCACGCCTACTACAAGAAGGGCTACCTGGCTCCGGAAAAGTAAGTCTTTTGGACTCGTCGATGCCGCCTGCTACTTGGAAGGGTACTGCTTAAACATTTTAATAATGGCCTTCTCTATTATTTCGAGCGACTTTTCTTGTTGGTCAGGATCAATGTTCGCTTGGGCAACGCCACGCCACCTGAGTTTCTTCGCCGAGCGTTCCACGACATCGATCACCAGTGTTCCCTTGTCGATCAACACGGCGGCACTGCCATGCCCTATGGCGCCCGGGTTGCCCTCATCCCACCAGGGACCATCCAGACCGGGCATGGCGTAGACGTTGACGTCGTATGAGACGTTGAGACTTCCGTCGAGTGCGCCGTAGGCGTTGACTAACAGGTCGGGGTTACCTGTTGTCTTTGTCAGGCCCTTGGATTGGAGTTGATCGTCGACTTCGCCCATGATGTCCATGACCATAAATGGGTGGGAGTTGGCCGATTGCTTCATCCATGAGTAAGTCTTGAATCCTGAAAAGTCTTGCTTCTTGTTGTACTCGACTCTGATCTTTTGGGCCTGGACGCTGGCTACACAGGTTAGAAATAAACAGGTCAGAGGTAAGAGATATAGCCAAGCCGATCTTCGGTCGCATTTCACTTTGATGCTCCTTATCAGGGTCGCAGTTATGAAGCTCACTGTAAGGTGCAGGCATCCCCTGCGCTACTATCAAAACTCGCAGTGGATCAACAGATCGCAAATGATGATCGAAGAATGCCGCCCCGGCCGCTTGCTGCAAGTTTTACTAGTGTTCAGCGACGAGTTGCGCGACTAACCTCTTTGGTGGCCTGACTGAGTCTCAAAGGCTCACAATATTCCGCGACATAAAAGACATATGAATTCGCAGTTGAAACCCTTCATGGTGAAGAACGTACTTCTAGTGGATGCAGATGAGCAGATACATGCTCTGCTTCCGAGTGTTTTCAAACCCGGAGAGTGGGCCATCCAGCACGCGCCTGACAATGCGACCGCACTCGCAATGGCGCGAGTGAAAGCGTTCGATCTCATTCTGACCAGCGAAAAAACGTCGGGCAGGGAGGACATCGAGCTCCTTCGGAAGCTCCGCACCGTACGGCCGCACACGCGCTTGATCATCCTGACCAATGAAAGCGCGCCACAGGATGTGATCGACGCCATGCGCGAGCGCGCCTTCAGCTATTTTTCTCCGCCGTACCAATTGGATGTTCTGGCTGACATGGTCCAAAAAGCGGTTGAGGAACCCTGCTGGGACGACGGCATTGATGTCATTTCGGCGACGCCAGAATGGATTCGTGTCCTGGTTCGCTGCGACCGGAAGACCGCGGAGCGGGTGCTGCAATTTTTCAATGAAATTGCCGACCTGCCCGAGCCCGAAAGAAGTGCCGTCGGAATGGCCTTTCGTGAGATGCTCCTAAATGCGATCGAGCATGGCGGCGGACTGGATCCGACGAAAAGCGTTGAGATCGCATATGTCCGTGCTCGCCATATGGTTACGTGCCAAATCAACGATCCGGGTCCGGGCTTTACCCTGGACGAGATTCCCCACGCTGCCATTGCAAACCCGGCCGATGACCCGTTCCGCCACGTTGCGCATAGAGAGGCGCAAGGCATGCGTCCCGGTGGATTCGGCGTGCTGCTGGCACAGAAACTGGTTGACCAGCTTATCTACGGGCAGGACGGGAATGAAGTTTTGCTGGTTAAGTATCTCGATCCTAACCGGCTCCGAGTAGCATAGAATCAGCTTGTTGTGCGATTCTAGATGGTTGGCGTGCGAAAGCAAGTCCATAGAACGTGCGTTGAACTGTGTCCCGCCAGTGCGGACCAGCATTTGACGAGGCATCGAGTTGACCGGCATGCGGTAAACTCCTTATGCCCGGCTGTAGATCTACACATCGCGTCCTGCCCGAGGAAACCTCATCTATGATTTCGAAGAAGATGCAGTTGGTTCATCGCAAACTATTCTTTGCGTTGTTGGGACTTCTGTGTGCCACCACGATGTGGGCCGAACAATGGAAAGTCTTAGGGCCGGACGGCGGAGACGCCCGCAGCCTCGCCTACGATCCGCGCAATCTCGATCACGTCTTTCTGGGTACGGGCACGGGAACCATGTTTGAATCGTTGGATGGTGGCCAGAACTGGTCTCGTTTTGCACATTTGGGCAAGGGCGATGACTACGTGCTCGACCATATCGTCATCGATCCCCAGAATCCAGACCTTATGTTCGTTTCAGCCTGGAGCGTGGAGGATCAGAAGGCGGGTGATTTGTTCCGCTCGCGCGATGGGGGAAAGACCTGGGAAGCCCTTCCCGACATGCGCGGAAAATCCATTCGCGCACTGGCGATTGCTTCCTCTGACACGAGAGTGCTGACGGCGGGCGCGCTTGACGGCGTATACCGGAGCACCGATAGCGGTGAAAAATGGGTGCGCATCTCTCCCGCCGGCCATGCCGAGATCAAGGACATTGAATCGATTGCTGTCGATCCCAAGAACCCGAACGTAGTGTACGCGGGGACGTGGCACTTGGCCTGGAAGACCGACGACGGCGGGGTTACCTGGCATCACATCACCAAAGGCATGATCGAGGACTCGGATGTATTTTCAATCATTATCGACTCGACGAATCCTGAGGTTGTGTACGCCAGCGCATGCTCCGGAATTTACAGCAGCGATAACGGCGGGGAGACCTTTCGAAAGGTACAGGGGATGCCGTTCTCGGCGCGCCGAACGCGAGTATTGAAGCAGGATCCGCATAATTCCAAGATTGTCTATGCCGGAACCACCGAGGGTTTGTGGAAAACAACCGATGCCGGAAAGACTTGGAAACGAACCGGCAATCCTGACACTGTAGTCAATGACGTGCTGATCGATCCCCGAAATTCGAAAATGGTGCTGCTGGCGACGGATCGCAGCGGGGTGATAGCGAGCGACGACGCCGCGCAGACGTTCCGACCTTCCAATCACGGCTACGCGCATCGTTACGTCACGGCAATTCTGGCCGATAAGAATGATCCCGACACGATATTCGTGAGTGTCGTCAACGATCGGGAGTGGGGTGGAGTGTTCTCCTATCGCAATGGCGGAAAACGTTGGGAGCAGAGCAGCACTGGCCTTGGAGGCCGCGACGTTTTCACCCTGCGGCAAGCGGACAACGGTGCATTGATTGCGGGTACCAATCGTGGCATTTTCATCCTCGATCGCAAGGTCGCTAAGTGGCGACCAAGCAACACCATCATGAACGGTCAGCCTTCACCGCCGACAACGAAGAAGAAAACCAAAGTGGCTGCCAAGCCTCCGGTCACTTCGGTTCTCGACGCCAGAGTTAGTGAAATCGAAGTTACGCCTCAGCGATGGTTGGCTGCCACATCGACGGGATTGTTCACCAGTACGAACGCAGGGAAGTTTTGGAGCGGCGGTCCGGTGCTCGGCAAGAACGATTTCGTTTCTGTGCAGTCCGACGGAGACCTGGTCGTCGCTGCCACTCGCGGAGAGGTTGTGTTTTCTACCAACGGGGGGGACTACCTGGCAGCAGGCGGCTCTGCCTGCAAACGTCAAAGTGATCCGTGGTGTGACAGTCACGCCCGACGCGCAGATTTTGGTGGCATCCCGGGAAGGCGCGTTCCGCAGTACCGATAGCGGTACAACCTGGCAGCGTATGCTGAATGGCTTGCCCGACAGGGACATCAGCTCGATCTCATACGACGAGTCAGGTAAGAACCTCCTGGCTACCAGTATGGCGATCAGCACAGTTTTTCAGAGCAGCGATGGCGGGCAGACCTGGCATCGCGGCCCGGATTCAGGTTATCCCCTTCGGCTGATCAGCGTGGTGCGTGGGCGTTTCATAGCCGCGACGCCGTTTGATGGTGTAATCGTTCAACCGTAAGCGTGAAAAGACGCTCTTGACTGGGGTTTATTGCACGTTGCAGGACACAAAGCGATGACCGGCGAGCGCGAGTTTTGTAGCCTCAATCAAGTCCGGGATCAAACGCAGTTTGGTTACGTAACCCAGTGCGCCAGTTTCTGAGGCGGCCTGGCACATCAGAGCATCCTGGTTGGCGGTCAGGAAAACAATTTTCGCGCTGGAGTTAGTTTGCCGCAGACGCGAGGCAGCCTTGATCCCATCCAAAACTGGCATCGATATGTCCAAGACAACGACATCAGGATCCAGTTGGGCAGCAGCCTCCAGTGCCTCCTGGCCATTGTGTACGGCTGCCACAACGTCGAACTCGGATGCCAACGTTGAAGCCGCCTTCTCGAGCATGGCGGGGTTATCATCGGCTAATAAGACACGGGACTTGGACATGAGCAGACCTCTCAACTGAAGGACTGGTTGCACCTTAGCAATTGACCTTCCATCCAGAAAATCTCGATGCGCGATGAAATAGCAAAATCCGGCGAGCCACGTCTGCAGGACCATTCCGACTCTTATCCTCGCCCTTTTGTTGAAGATGTTGAGCTGACTCGAAATTTCCACGCCCCACAACCCAACACTCGCAATCCGGTGCACAATGAGCTTGTCCCGAATTGCCGACGTCTGAACGTCTCGTGCCGGGCACATGTTGGTTACGTTGGCGGGTTCACTGTACGATCGGAAATCAGGCGGGCTACCAGAGTGGAATCAGTATGTGCGCGACTCGAACGCCGCAAGCTTTGAGCGAGGTCTCGCCACCGTCGTGTGTTCTTGTGCAGTGCTGAAGGACGCGCTCCGTTACCTAGTCCGGCAAGACGTCTTTGAGCGCCCGCTCAATGTGATCTACTTCTTCACGGATCACTCGAATCGATTGCTGGTTCCTCGACGGGTGTGCCATTGGGGAAATTGCTCCCAGGGCGTGTCGTATCCTGTGGTTTCGGTCCCAAATCAGATGGAGTCTCGCGGTCGTTTGCTGTCGGTGCTGGTAAACGTTCCTGGCCAGTTTCGTGGCCAGCCAGCCCAGGACTAATCCGAACAAGGCCTCGATGGGGAGGCGATCTCTTGCTCCGTCAAAATCTGAGAACGCTAGCCGGTAAACTGCCTCGCCGAGACCCAACGACGCAAACAACACCGTGGTTCCGACCAGATAAACTTCCAGGCCTTCCGCCGGTTGAAAGCGTATGAAGCGATCACCTGTGCGGCGCGTCCGCATAAACTCGATTGCCATAGGTCCCCCAAATGCTGCTGTCGTCGTCCCGGTTTATCGTCCCCGTTCGGAGATAGAGATCAGTCATTTCTCTGCATCAGTTTACGACATAACTGGAAATCTATGGTGGCCGTCGCGCGCCATTTTTCTCTTAGTATTCATTTTAGGCGGAAAGCCCCCGTATCGAGCCCAGATAAGGGTTTCCTTGGAATGGCCGATGTGGCTATGGATGGACAGCGAATACATAACTGCTCGCAGAACAAAGTATCAAATAAGCCGCGAGGCCTGTTGTGGCCATTCACTATCGTCAATGTTTTTGGCTACTGCTACAGTTCATTGGTAGTGAATCCGCTGAGAAATCTTCGCGGGTCAGCGCGCGACAGACGGCGGATCTGTCGCTTACCCTGCGCTTCCCCGCAGCCGATTCCACGGACACCCGAGCAGCACAGGGGACCGCTCACAGTCCCCTTGCTTAAACCCATCCGGTTAGAAGTTGAATACGACACCCGCCTTGTACTGGAAATTGTTCTGACCGCTGGCGGCGGAGTTGTTGAAGCGAGTGTAAAGATAATCTATCTCGGCCGGCCGGAATGCGACTGTACCCGTATGGTTGATCGCAATGTCCAGGCCGCCGCCAAACGCGAGCGCAAAGCAGTTGCCAGAGGGAGCCGTGGAGAACACCACGCCCGACGTTTTCAGCAAGTTCCCGTACACGTTGGAGTGCGCTCCACCCAGGAGAACATGGCCGTAAGGCCGGAATTTTCCGGTTCGGATGCCGATTTGCGGTCCGAACAAATAGGTGAACAGGTTCCCCTGTACGTTGGCGCTGCAGCCGAGTGGGCAAATGCTACTCCCTGGGAGCGCGGTGAATCTTTGCGTGTTGCTGCCGTAGCCCTGGAAGTCCCCTTTGATGCCAATATACTTGGTGAAGTTGAAGTCGAACGCGCCACCACCTCCGTTGAGACTGTAGCTGCTGGTGTACGCGTGGCTGGCATTATAACGAGCATAGCTGTAATCCACGGTCACCTCAAATTTCGGGGCATCATCTGCCATCGCTGCCAGCCCAGTCAGCATAACGACCCCTGCAATCAGTACGTTTCTGAGTTTCATGATTTCCTCTCCGTTCGTTCAAGTTTAGAAAAGTCAAACCCGCATCGCTTGCACAATTCCGAAAGTGCGACCTGAGCGGCCCAGGTTTTACACACACCGTCGAGCACCGCCCGCTTGTTAATGAGCATGTCTAAGATCAGTTCTACCTTGTCAGGGGTGCGTGTGCGACTAGCAAAACCGACAGTTGAACCTCAAAAAGTTCGCTGTCCGAGACACCTGAGTTCACAATCTCACCGTTCCCACCGCAAGCAGTGCCTGAGGTCGCAAGAAAATCAATGCTATCGAGCGCCACATCGTCCCTTCGTAACAGCTTTCCGGAGCATTCTGGCGATCCGTCCCTTTGTGATTCTGTGAGTTTTTCCCCACCCCCCTGTAAGACTTACTAGTTCCGCACTTTATGACCGTCAGCTAGCTTTAATTCATCGCAGCGGCAGGGCCGTCGCGGTCTCATTCGAAGTTCATCGTGCTCATTTAAGTGCGAGTTCTTAACCGTGACGGGGATGCGATTCTCCGGTCAAACACTCTGCTCGGTGTCCAACATGACCACAGCGATATTAGGGGTGCTGACGTTTGTGTTGCTGACAGCGGGCTTGACGCTGCACGGGATATACCTCGAAAGCAAACTCGATTTGCCGCTCAGACCCTCCTCGGCCCGACGCGACCCAATGTCGGAGCCAGTTAAATCGCCGCCTCCTCGGCATGCGGTCGAGGATTCCGTCTGCCAGAAAGGAGGCTAGTGGATTCAGAGGCTAGAGTGACTTCCGGCGATAAGAAACCATCCGCTGAGAGCTGTGAACGAAGTTCTTACGTGAACACAAGAAAATTGGAGGGATCCGTGAAAAAGATTCTAGCAATTCTCGCTTCGATGTTCCTGATGTCAATCGCCGTGTTGGCGCAACAAGTATCCGTGAACTACAACCACAGTCAGAGTTTTGCTCAATATCACACGTATGCCTGGGGATCACAGAATCAGAACCAGATTCAGAATTCCATTCTGGCCCAGGTGGCGCAGCAGGATATCAACAACGCAATGCAAGCAAAGGGCCTGCAGATGGTGCAGGAAACCCAAAATCCAGACTTGATCCTGACCGCCAACGGCGGCCTGAGACAAGAAACTTCCTACAGTGCGTGGGGCATGCGCGGCATTGGCGGTGGAATGGGTGGGATTACTCCAGAACAAAATGTTGAGGGAACCATGATCGTGGATCTCTATGACGCGAAGAGCAAGTCTTTGGTTTGGCGCGGGATCGCCCAAAATACGCTGAATAACAACGGCAACAAGAATCAGCAGATGGTGGAGAAGGCGGTCCAGAAGATGTTCAAGCAATGGCCCAAGTAAAGCAG
>Ga0207048_10439_pt1 | contig 10477 bp, 9 predicted proteins | sample Alteio_BWMinCont_65_FD_153301 | JGI IMG/M metagenome (GOLD analysis project Ga0207048, IMG submission 153301) | Enriched cells from forest soil in Barre Woods Harvard Forest LTER site, Petersham, Massachusetts, United States -... | ecosystem: Environmental > Terrestrial > Soil > Temperate forest >...
TACGCTGACGGCCAAGGGAGCCGGAGGCACGCAGCAGGCAACGGCACGGGTGACGGTAACGACACCTCCGCCGCCACCTCCGCCCGCGCCCGGACCGAGCGAAGAGGAACTGTTCGCGCAGAATGTGAAGGATATTTACTTCGAGTACGACAAATCGGATATTCGCGCTGACCAGCAGAGTTCGCTGCAGGCGGATATCGCATTCCTCAAGCAGCATCCCGAGATCCACTTCGTGATCGAGGGACACTGCGATGAGCGCGGGTCCACGGAATACAACCTGGCATTGGGCGACAGCCGAGCGGGCTCGGTCCAAAGCGCTCTGGTACAGGGTGGCGTCAGCGCAAGCAACATCAAAACGATCAGCTACGGCAAGGAGAAGCCGTTCTGCACGGAATCCAATGAAGCTTGTTGGCAGCAGAACCGCCGTGGCCATTTCGTGTATCAGAAATAGCCCGTGGAGGTGCGGGGCGTGGCTGGTTCCGCACCTCAGTTTTTCCGGCAAAGCCGCAGGCGCAGCGGAAGCTCCGAGACAACTGTGTCTGGAGCGCGCTATCCTTCACAATAGAAGTTGTGGGAGCAGGTCTGCCTGTCAACGTGTGCATTTCTATTCGTGCAAGCCTAGCTCTTACAACTCGAGCTTTTGGAACTCAAGGAAGACGCTATGAAAATTTATCGATATTCGACCATGGTTGTTCTGTTGATCGGTTTCTGGGCAAACGGGACGCCGGCGTGGGGCGTCAGCAAAGAGATGGTTCAGTTAATGACCCAGGTGCAGAACCTGCAGGACCAGATGACGAAGATGCAGCAGTCCTTCAACGAACGCATGGGGGTCATGCAGCACCTGATGGATCAGAACACGGACAGCATGAATAAAGTGGCGGCGTCCATCACGGCGGTTCAGGGCGGCCTGGAAAAGTTGCAAACCGACAATGGCGGGAAGGTAGACCAGCTTTCGGGGCAGATCCAGTCGCTCAATGATTCTCTCGATGAATTGAAAGCGCGCCTGGCGAAGGTGAGCAAGCAATTGGAAGATATGCAGGCCGCGCAGCAGAGCGTGGCAGCAGGACAGGCGGCGCAGCAGGCACAACAGCAGGCGCTGGCGCAGGCTCCGCCGCCCGATGTGTTGTACAACAACGGGTTGCGGGATTACAACGCGGCGAAGAATGACCTGGCCAAGCAGGAATTTTCGGACTATGTCAAGTTCTATCCCAACACCGATCTTGCCGGAAATGCGTATTTTTATCTGGCGGAGCTCGCCTACAAAACGGGAAACTTTCAGGAAGCCGTCACCTATTACGACCAGGTGCTGCAGAACTTTCCTACTGGCAACAAGGCTCCGTCATCCGATTTGAAGAAGGGATTGGCGCTCATTGAACTGGGAAAGACGGACGATGGGATTGCGCAGCTTCGGCATGTGATCCAGCGCTATCCGCGTTCGAACGAGGCGCTACAGGCTAAGGATCGGCTGAAGAAGTTGGGAGTGTCGACAACTGCGGCGCGAGCGCCGGGCGAGTAGGGCTGGCGATTTTGCGATTCCGATATCGGGATCGGATTTCCGGGTCGGATTTTCGAATTACCGGCGGGCGCTGATGCCGGTGTGATGCTGAGCGTGGTGGGGTTTTTGCTTATTGTGCTGCTTGTTGTGTGGGTGCTTCTGAGATCCCATTGATGCAGGGATGGTCACAACTGGCACTGATCCTACGTTTTGCGCGCAGAGAGTCAAGGTCGAGAGCAAAACTGCAGCCGTGGCAAAAACCAGTCGCTTCATGGGTCCTCCAAGTCCATTCAGGATTTTTCTTAAATACATCAGAAAAACCGCTGCCGGGTTGGGAAGTTTCAGAGTAGGCTAATTATAGGCATGGTTCTCTGCCACTGGGGAGAAAATATTGTGATGATTACTAAAGATCAGGACCGCTCGAAAGGCGCTGTGGAACAGGACGAGAGAGACCAGTCGGACAATACGTCGATGCAGGGCCAGCTTGGACACCGGGATCAGGATCCGCTGTTGAAGTCGGCGGACACGGACTTTCCGGAGCCGGGTGGGGGTCCGGAGCACACGGGCGAACCGGAGGAGAAGGGTGGCCGGAGTGATGCCGCGTAACCGTTAGCCAAAGAGGTTGCGAGCAACGTCTCTACAGTATCAACTTGCTCCTGCCGCGAGTTCGACCTTCACATTTCGCAGGAACTCTGCTGCGGCTTCTGGCAAGACAGTGTTGATGAACATCCCAGAACCCAGTTCGAAGCCCGCCATGCGGGTTAGGCGGGGGATGATGCTGACGTACCAGTGGAAGTGCTTCACTCCGACGTACTCGGCGGGCGCGCTGCGAATGGTGAAATTAAAGTCGGGGTTTCCCAGACCGTGGTAGAGCTTCGCCAGAACGGTTCGCAGCACCCGGGCTAAGTCTGCGATCTCAGATGCACTGATATCGCCGAAGCTGGCCATGTGCCGGCGAGGGTAAATCGGAGTGCAGAATGGGGTGGGCGAGGCGTAGAGCTCCAGGGCAACAAAGTGTTCGGTCATGAGGACGATCCGCTCGCGGTCTGCAATTTCCTCTTCCAGAGACTGGCAAAACATGCACTCACCGTATTCGTCATAGTGATTCAAGGCCTGCTGGAAACGCTCCCTCACCTGATGGGAGATGACTGGAGTGGCGATCAGTTGGGAATGAGGATGCTCGAGGCTGGCGCCAGCGTCGGCGCCGTGGTTCTTGAAAATCGTAACGTGAGCAATGCGGTGATCGAGGCTCAATGCGTCATAGCGAGACTTGTAAACGCGCAGGACGTTGGCTACGTGGGCGTCGGACATTTGGGCGATCGAGTGCGAGTGGTTGGGGGTGTCGATAATGACGTCGTGGACGCCAAAGCCTCCCATGCTGCGGCGGGAGCGATGGATGCTCCGGGTGGGCTGGATGTCGGGCGACAAGGCAGCGAATTTGTTGGCCACGACGCGCACCTGCCAGGGTCCGCTGCCGTTGGCCGGAAAGCGCATTACCTCGGGCGGAGTTTTGCTTTCGTTGCCAGAGCAGAAGGGACAAGCTTCTACAAAGGGAGGCACGACCTTGGCGGGGCGTTTGCTGGCCAATTCTTCAGGACGCTTGGCGCGCTCGGTGGCGATGATGACCCACTCTTTGGTGAAGTAGTTCTGGCGTAGCTCGGGCATATTTACTCCTCAGGTTCTTCTATCGGCGGAGGCTGAATTTTCTGTAGTTTTGCGGCACTTCATTTTGGCGGAGGTTACGCGAAGCGGGGCGATTGGCGGGTTGGGGTTCTGGTGCGGATGGCCTGTTGTAAAATGCAATTCAACTATGGCAACGAAGACTCCTGTGGGGATCCTGGGCGCGACCGGAATGGTGGGGCAGCGCTTCGTACAAATGCTGGAGCACCATCCGTGGTTCGAGGTGGCGTGGCTGGCGGCTTCTGACCGCTCGGAGGGCCGCTTATACGGTGAGGCGGCGCGCTGGAAGATGAAAACGGGGTTGCCCGCTCGGGTGGCGGAAATGCGCGTGTCGCCGGCTGCGCCGGAAGGGGCTCCGAAGATTGTTTTCGCTGCGCTGGACGCTTCGATTGCGGCTGAAATGGAACCTCGCTTTGCCGCCGCAGGGTGCGCCGTGGTCACCAACTCCAGTGCGCTGAGGATGCAACGCGATGTGCCGCTGGTGATTCCGGAGGTAAACCCTGATCACATTCAGATGATCGAATGTCAGAGCTGGCGGAAGTCGTCCGGTGGCTTTGTGGTGACGAATCCGAATTGCTCGGCGATTGGATTGGTCATGGCTCTGAAACCTTTGCAGGATCTATTTGATCTCGAGACGGTCATGGTGGTTACGATGCAGGCGGTAAGCGGAGCGGGATATCCGGGCGTGGCGTCGCTCGACATTCTGGGCAACGTGATCCCTTACATTTCGAAGGAAGAAGAAAAAATGGAGGAGGAGACGCGTAAGCTTCTGGGTGGGCTGAATGGGTCTGGTTTCATCCCGGCGGAATTTGGCATGAGTGCGCATTGCAATCGGGTGGCGGTAGAGGATGGGCATACCGAATCGGTTTCCGTGAAGCTGAAAAGCAAGGCGCAGCCGCAAGAGATTATTAAGGCGTGGAGCGAATTTCGCAGCGTGCCTCAGGAATTGCAGCTGCCCAGTGCTCCGGAACAGCCCGTGCGCTATACCGCGTCGGCGGACCGGCCGCAACCGCGGTTCGACGTTGAGTCGGGGAACGGAATGACTGCGACCGTCGGGCGATTGCGGCCCTGCGGGGTTCTGGATTGGAAGTTCACCGTGCTCTCCCACAACACCATTCGAGGCGCCGCAGGGGCTGCCCTGCTGAATGCTGAATTGCTCAAGGTGCGGGGTTACTTGGGGTGAGGCCTTCATGCTGCAGAGTGGGGGCGGCTGATCGGGAAAATTCGCGTCCGAGGTACGTCTGCCAATGATCGTGATGAAATTTGGCGGGACCTCGGTGCAGGACGCCAAGGCCATCGAGCGCGCCGCGGATATCGTCAAAGGACGGCTGGCGCAAAAACCTGTGGTCGTGGTCAGCGCCATGTCCAAGGTCACGGACCAGTTGCTGGCGATGGCGCGGGCTGCCGGAAATGGCGATCGCAAGAATGCGCTCAGTCTGTCCCGCGCCCTCCGTGAACGGCATTACAACACAGCGGGCGAGCTTCTTGGAACGGCGCTATTCACGGAATTTCACGGCGATCTGGGAGTTTACTTTGAGGCGCTGGACGAGCTCTTGCGCGGCATCGCGGCGGTTGGCGAGTTAACTCCGCGCACCACCGACCACGTCGCTGCGTTCGGCGAGATTCTCTCCAGCAGGATTGTCAGTGCCGCGTTTTCCGCCCAAGGCCTTCAATCGACGATGGTGGATTCACGCGAGTGTGTTGTAACCGATGCTGAGCACATGCGGGCCGCTCCCTTGATGGACGAAACGAACCAGCGACTCAAGTCGAAGGTACAGCCAGTGCTGGACAAAGGCCGAGTGCCGGTCATGGGTGGTTTCATCGGCGCCACCAAGGCGGGGATTACCACTACGATTGGGCGTGGCGGATCCGATTATTCCGCAGCCATCGTCGGGGCGGGTTTGGGGGCTGAGCGCATCGAAATCTGGACCGACGTGGACGGGATGATGACGACCGATCCGAATATGTGCCCGGAGGCACGGCGGATCAAGGTCATCAGCTTCGATGAAGCGGCGGAGTTGGCGTACTTTGGGGCCAAAGTGCTGCATCCGGCTACGGTGCTGCCGGCGATTCAGCGCAACATTCCGGTTTACGTGCTGAATTCGCGGAATCCAGGCTGCGAAGGAACACGTATTTCGGCGCGCGTACCCCACTGCAGGAATTCTTTCAAGGCCATTGCGGCCAAGAAACGTATTACCATCATCGATGTCGCGGCTCCGCGGATGCTGCTCGCGCACGGTTTTCTGCGTGCGATTTTCGAAGCTTTTGACCGGCATCGAGTCGCCGTCGATGTAGTCTCCACTTCGGAAGTGAGCGTATCGCTGACGGTAGATTCCAATGAGTCGATCCCGGCGCTGGCGGCCGATCTAGCGAAATTGGCGGATGTAAAATATGAAGGCCGCAAGGCGATCGTTTGTTTGGTGGGTGAAAATCTCAGGGAGACTCCGGGAATTGCAGCACGCGTTTTCGGGGAACTTTCTGACGTGAAGATCCGCATGATTTCGCAGGGCGCGTCGGAGATTAATCTGACCTTCGTGATCGAAGAGGATGAAGTGCCGCAAGTGATTCGACGGCTGCACAAGACTTTTTTTTCGGACCTGGATCCAGAGGTGTTTGCTTGAACAACACCTTAAAACGCAGAGTACGCTGAGAACTGCCGCAGAGTGCGCTGAGAGATTTTCTTTTTCATGAACATTCTGGTCTTAGGTCGGGGCAAGACGGGTTCGCTGGTCGCGGAAGTGGCCAGCCAGCACGGCCATCAGGTGAGGGTGCTGGGCGCGGCTGAGAATGCGAGAGCCTCCGCGCTCACTGCGGAGAAGCTGGCTGCGATCGACATGGTCGTCGATTTCACCACCCCGGCGGCGGTGCTCGGAAACGTTGAAGCTTGCGTCCGAGCCAAGAAAAGCATGGTAGTTGGAACTACTGGCTGGTACGGCGAGTTGGCGCGAATCCGGGCGATGGTGGAAGACCCTGGATGTGGAATCGGGCTGCTGTATGGCGCGAATTTTTCGGTCGGCGTAAACCTGTTTTTTGAGGTCGCGCGAAACGCGGCAGCCGCTCTCGAGCATCAGTATTTCGGACAGATCTTCGAGCGGCATCATGCTCAGAAGAAGGACGCGCCCTCGGGAACCGCCGTCACGCTGCAAAGAATCATTCAGGACGCCTCAGGGACCGAACTTGAGATCACTTCGTTCCGCGAAGGGGATGTAGTCGGAATGCATGAACTGGTGCTCGACTCGCCGAGCGACAGAATCTATCTCTGCCACGATGCCAAGTCCCGCCGCGGATTCGCGGACGGCGCGGTGCGGGCCGCCGAGTGGCTCGCCGGGAAAAAGGGCTTTTTCGACTTCAAGGATGTGTGGCGGAAGCTCTAGGCGGCAAATCGAACCCGGGCCGTAACCTCAGTCCGTTGCTACCGAACTCCGAACTAAATACGTCAAATACACGTATCCTTAGATTATGCGGATGCTGCTGGACATCTTCGCGCAAATCTTCCGCACCCTCTGGGCGCACAAGCTACGCTCATTCCTGACTATGTTCGGCATCGCCTGGGGCGTCGGCTCTTTATTGCTGCTGGTGGGCCTGGGTGAAGGGTTCCGCTCCGGCAACAAGCGCGAGATGGCGCAGTACGGCAAAGACATTATGTTCATCTTTCCCGGGCGCGCTCCGGTGGTGCAGGGCAATATGAGCTCCGCGCGGAACTATTTGCTTACCTATCAGGACTATCTGGACGTCCGCAAGGAAGCGCCGCACGTGCGCAACGCATCTCCGGTGCTGATTCGAACCGATGTCCGCGCCGTCAGCGAGTTTGCCAGCGCGAACGGGGAGCTTGCCGGCGTCGAACCGCAGTTCGCCGACATAAGATATCTTCCTCTTAATTCAGGACGCTGGCTCAACGGGCTGGACGAATCCCAGAGACGCAACGTGATCGTTTTGGGGGATGAACTGGTCAAGAACCTTTTTCCCGGCCGCCCCGCCTTGGGTGCAACCATCATTCTGAACGACATCACCTTCGAAGTCATCGGCACCGTGCAGCGGGTCGGACGAGGCGACGACAACTCGACCAACATGCGCGGTTACATCCCGTACCGGGTAATGGCGACGCTGTTCCCGCTCAAGGGCGAGAACCACGAGAACTCCATTTCATTTATTAATTACCAACCGCGAGTTACCGACGAACACATAATCGCGCAGGATGAAGTTCGCAAACTGATTGCCCGCAATCACGGTTTCGATTATCGCGATAAGAATGCCTTTGAGGGTTGGGATACGATTCAGAACTCCAAAGCGGTCGGCCTTATCTTTGACGCCATGAACATGTTTCTGGGAGCTGTGGGCCTGGTAACGCTGGCGCTGGGCGGGATTGGCGTGATCAATATTATGCTGGTGACGGTGAGCGAGCGCACCCGGGAGATTGGATTGCGCAAGGCTCTGGGAGCCACCAACCGCAGCATTTTGCTGCAGTTTTTCCTGGAGGGCATACTGCTCACGTTGTTCAGCGGACTCGTAGGTATGGGCTTCGCAGCGGGTTTGATGGCGGTTCTGGGCACGCAACAGGGGCCCGGAGGTTTTGATCCTCCGAAGATTGTACCTATGTCAGCGTTTCTGGCGATCGCCAGCCTGACGGTTGCCGGAGTGATTGCCGGACTGTATCCCGCGCGCAAAGCCGCAATGCTGCAGCCGGTGGAAGCGCTGCGGCAGGATTAACAAATGTTTCGTGATCTATTTCATGAGGCCTACGGCGCCATGCGGCATAATCGCCGCCGCACGGCGCTCACTATGCTCGGCATGGCGTGGGGCATCGCCACCGTGGTCATGCTGCTTGCCTACGGCGACGGCTTTGGCCGGGCCTGCGCGAACATCTTCGCTAACTTTGGCACCAAGCTGATGATACTGGTTCCGGGGCGCACTTCCATGCAGGCGGGCGGCCAGAAGGCGGGCGTTCCCATCCGTTTCACCATGGACGATGTGGACACGCTCACCACGAATCTTCCGCAGATCACGCACATTACTCCTGAAGTCAGCAAGCAGTGCAACATTCAGTTCGACACACGTACCTTTACCTTCGGTGTCACGGGAAATTATCCAAATGTCGATTCGGTGCGCGCACTCAAACTGGGCCAAGGACGCTTTTACAACATGCAGGATGAGATGCAGCGTGCGCGGGTCGCGGTCATCGGCTCCGAGGCCAAGGAAAAGCTGTTCTCCGGGCGAAATGCCCTGGGTGAGAGCATCCGCATTGATGGCCTCAGCTTTGAGGTGGTCGGCATCCTGAGCGCGAAGATGCAAGAGGGCGACGACGACATCAATCGCGCCGTTTACGTCCCTTTCACGACCATGAGTGATTTGAAGGACACACACTACCTCGATTCCATTTGGTTCAATTACGAGACACCGGAGTACGAGAGGTTGGAGCAGGCGGCACGCGACGTCCTGGCGGTCCAGCACAAATTCAGCCGAACCGATCGCCGCGCGGTGCGCGTGTTCAACCTGATGGAACAGGTCCACCAGTTCGAAGTCATCACGATCGGCTTGAAAATTCTGCTGGGCTTCATCGGCACGCTTACGCTGGGGATTGGCGGTGTCGGCCTGATGAACATCATGCTGGTTTCTGTAACGCAGCGCACACGCGAGATCGGCGTGGAAAAGGCACTGGGCGCGCGGCGCGGACACATCCTGCTTCAATTTCTTGCTGAGGCTCTGACCATTACGTTCATCGGCGGAGCGCTGGGAGTCATGCTGGCCTACGTGGTTTCGCTTTCTGTCGGACGACTGACACTGTACAGCGCGATGGCCACAAATGCCGAAGGCGGCGACATCCGCCTGATCATTGCGCCCGGCACGCTGCTGGTCGCGACCCTCATCCTGACCGCGGTCGGCCTGATCAGCGGCATGGTTCCGGCCGTGCGCGCGTCGCGGCTAGATCCCATCGAGGCTCTGCGCTACGAATAGGTGGGCGGGCGCACGAAGGGCGGAATCATTCAGGTTCAACCCAGTCTCAATCTTCAACCCAGTCTCAATCTTCCCTGTCGACGGTCATTTGGTGTGAAGTGGATTTTTGATTGCAAGTCCGACCGATGTTATCGTAGGTCTGCCCTGACACTCTCCGATTCCAGGAAAAACGGCGAATGCGATCGAACGCCCAAGGCCTCGTCGGGGCACCTGACCATCAGTGAGTAGATCTGGCTCTTGCTGGCGTAGACAGTCGATGGACTTCAATCCCTCATGAACATACTTGATCTGGTTGTCGGCAAGCCGATCAAAACCAGCGATGAGCGCGCCGAGCAGATCGGCCCTACGCAGGGCATCCCGATCTTTGGTCTCGACGCGCTTAGCTCGGCTGCTTATGGCCCGGAAGCGGCCCTCAGCCTTCTAATCCCTCTAGGCCTTCTCGGCGTTCGTTACATCGTACCCATCAGCGCCGCCATTATCACCTTGCTGGTGATCGTGTACTTCTCCTATCGCCAGACCATCGCCGCCTATCCCTCGGGCGGTGGCTCCTATACCGTGGCGAGGTTCAACCTCGGGGCACCTGCGAGTTTGCTTGCTGCGGCCGCGCTCCTCGCCGATTACATTCTCACGGCCGCCGTCGGCATCTCTGCGGGAGTGGGTGCTTTGGTCTCGGCGGTTCCATCTTTGCTGCCGCACACCGTTTCTCTGTGCGTGGGGATTCTGGTCGTCATCACCATTCTCAATCTCCGCGGTGTGCGCGAGGCTGGCAGTGCTTTTGCGGTTCCCACCTATTTGTTTGTCGGCACACTTCTCATTACCATCGTCGCAGGCGTTCTCCGTGTTCTCCTGAGCGGAGCGCATCCCACCCCGGCAGTTCCACTGCCGCCACCGCCGCCCATGACGGAGGCCGTCGGCTTCTGGCTGCTGCTGAAGGTTTTCGCCAGCGGCTGCACGGCCTTGACTGGCGTGGAAGCTGTCAGCAATGGAGTCAAGGCCTTCCGCGAGCCTACGGTGAAAAACGCCCAGCGCACTCTCACAGTAATTATTTTTCTTTTGGCGGTGCTGCTGGCGGGGATTTCCTATCTGGTGAAGGCTTATGGCATCGCGGCTACGGATCCCGGCCAGCCTGGCTACCAGAGCGTTCTCTCTATGCTTACCGCCGCGGTTTTTGGCAAAGGCATTTTTTATTATCTGACGATCGGCTCAATCCTTGTAGTTCTCTCCCTGTCCGCGAACACCGCCTTCGCTGATTTTCCGCGCCTCTGCCGCGCCATCGCCCAAAATAACTATCTCCCGCATGTCTTCGGATACCGGGGTCGGCGGCTCGTCTACACCTACGGCATCGTCGTA
>Ga0207048_10440_pt1 | contig 10476 bp, 6 predicted proteins | sample Alteio_BWMinCont_65_FD_153301 | JGI IMG/M metagenome (GOLD analysis project Ga0207048, IMG submission 153301) | Enriched cells from forest soil in Barre Woods Harvard Forest LTER site, Petersham, Massachusetts, United States -... | ecosystem: Environmental > Terrestrial > Soil > Temperate forest >...
TCAACGGGTAAGGTTTCATTGATAAATCTTGATAAAAAAAATAAAAAACCTGTTTTGATTACCGACAGCTTGCCACGTGCGGTGGAAACCGTAGCAGCTGATTTTAATAAGAATGGGCTAATGGATTATGTTACCTGTGGTTTTGGGCATGATCGGGGAGCTTTATATTATCTGGAACAACAGCCAAATCATACTTTTAAAAAGATGATTATCAGTAACATAGCAGGAGGTGAACAACTTATAACAGGTGATTTCAATAATGATGGCTGGCCCGATGTTATGTGTTTGTTTGCACAGTCAGATGAGGGTATACGGATGTTTCTGAACGACCATAAAGGAGGTTTTACCACCCAAACCTTATTGCGTTTCCCCCCGGTTTACGGCTCAAGCAGCTTTCAGCTAGTTGATTTTAACCATGACGGTAAACCGGATATTTTATACACCTGCGGCGATAACAGTGATTATTCAAAAGTGTTGAAACCCTATCATGGAGTGTACATTTTTACGAACCAGGGTAATTGGAAATTCAAACAAACCTATTTTTACCATATTGATGGCTGTACAAAAGCAATTGCCGAAGATTTTGAGCATAATGGCAACATAGATATAGCGGCGATTGCATTTTTTTCCGATTTTAAATATCACCCCCAGGAAGGGTTTACCTATCTTGAGCAAACTAAACCTAACGAGTTTATAGCTCACGAAATACCCATAAATACCTATGGGCGATGGCTAACAATGGCCGTAGGTGATATTGACCGCGATGGGAATGACGACATCATATTGGGAAACTTTTCAACAAAGGGGCGCGGCTTGATAAATCAGCCAGGATTTAAACCAAATTGGGACATGCAAGAACCTATAATAATCTTAAAAAACAATTCGGCCAAAAAGTTAAAATAACCTGGCGGCCTATAAATTAAAGTTCATGTTATTTTCGACTTGATCTGGGAAAGATGTTCGGCTTTTTTTGCTTGCCGTAACTTTAATGCTGTGCTTGTAAAAAAATGATGGCCCTCAAAAAAAGCTTCCTGCAATTTGTTCCAATCGTTTTTATTATTTGTAATTCCTGCTTTGCAAAACTCAAGATACAGGTTGTCACTGATCTGGAAAAAATCATCCCGGCCAAGGTAATCAAGATCGGCATCGCAAATAATTTCTTCGAGGCGATTTTTGGGTGATTGTGGTATTTTTGTTGCCATGATCATACCATTGATTTGTTCAATTTCATCAGCAGAATAATCGAAAAGCGGTAAATATTGATTTGCAATCCGGCACGATTCTTCCTCGTGGTTTACCGGGCTGTTGATAAAGCCGGAATCGTGTAACAATGCAGCAGTAAGCAGCAATTGCATGTCGCATTCACTAATATGTTCCTGGGTTCCTATATTTTTAGCAGCGCGATAAACATCAATAACATGTTCAACGCTATGGTAAGACAAGTGCTTTGGCAATTCCTTTTTTTGTTTATCAATAATAAACTCTTTCGCTTGTTGAAATTGCATATAATACAACTAATGTTTTTGCTAATATATTAAATGTTTAATTTTATTTAAATGTTTGCTTTCTAATTATGGAAACATGTTTTTCAATCTTTCTTGTAAGTGTAAGCCTGCCATTTTTAAGAAACTCCCGTGGATCGAAACTAATTACCTTATACGAGACCAATCACCATTTTTGATACAGACTAAACGGCAATTATTAACTAAAAAAACAACCCTGCCATTAAATTCAAAATAGTATAATAAAAAGATAAATTAGGGCAATTTACACTTAACTTTAATCAATAGCTTTACGACCATAAATTATGTTAATTAAGCCATTTCGCGGCACCATCCAACATGAAAATGGCAAACTATTCATTGTACAGATGTACATCTATCTAAAATAATATCACTTATGAAAAAATTGATATATACAATTTCTTTAGGCCTTTTATTTAACTCTTTATCCCTTAATGTAATTTTCGCTCAAACCGGATCGGTAAAACAAGTCAAGCTAACCAATTTCGACATGCAATCATCTGCCCTTATTACTGCGACGGGTAGTGAGTTATCAACAGTTCAATATCATTCTTCTGTGTATTGGTTCCCGGTTAAAGTGCCTTCAACGGTGCTGACTGGTTTGGTTGCCAATCATATTTATCCCGATCCATATCAGGGCTTAAACAATATGCTCATCCCGGATGCATCTGATCAGTTTAATAAGGAATATAACCTGGAGCAATATAGCCACTTGCCAAATGATCCAAATCCATGGAAAAAGCCATACTGGTATCGCACCACTTTTAACGTGCCTGCCGGTGATAGAGGCCGTCATTTTCAATTGATATTTAAAGGAATAAATTATAGGGCGGCCGTATGGGTGAATGGTAAACAAATTGCCGATTCGACCCAAATGGCGGGCATGTTTGCCGAACATAATTTAGATGTAACTGGTGCTGTTTTAACCGGAGAAGAGAATGCCCTTGCGATAAAAATATATCCGCTTGATTATCCTGGTTATCCATCAAAAGAGCAATTACAAGCCTTAGGCCCTTTTTATGAGAACGGGGGGCCTACCGGCGACATAGGCAAAAATGTAACTATGCTGTGTTCTGTGGGCTGGGATTGGATGCCGCCGGTTCGCGACCGCAATATAGGTATCTGGCAGCCGGTTTACCTGCGTACTACAGGCGCGGTGACTATAGGCCGGCCTAAGCTGGTAACTGATCTGCCTAAACTCCCGGATACCAGCGTTGCTAAATTATCACTAAACCTGACGCTTTGCAATCATACCGAAACTGCACAAAATGGTAAGCTAACCATCAGCATAAAGCCCGAAAATTTTACCGGAATCCCTTCAGAATTTTCTCAAAATATAAGCATAGCCGCAAACGGTGCTTCGGTTATTGATTTGAATGGTGATAAAGTAAGCCAATTGCTTATCCACCAGCCACATTTGTGGTGGCCAAATGGATATGGAAGGGCTAACTTGTACCGCATCCGCCTTCAATATACCGATGGCTATGGCATAGCTGACGATACCACATTCGTATTCGGTATTCGCACAGTTAGCTCACAAGCGACTACGGTTAAAGGATTTGTCCGTCGGGATTTTTATGTAAACGGCAAAAGGGTACATCTTGAAGGTGGCGCCTGGGTGCCCGATATGATGGTTAATCGCGATTCAACACGCTACGATTATGAAATGCATTTATGCCGCAATGCAAATGTTAACCTGGTGAGGATTTGGGGTGGGGGAGTTACACCTCCCGATGCGTTTTGGAACGCAGCAGATAAGTATGGCGAAATGGTGTGGTCGGACTTTTGGGTTACAGGCGATACGCAAGGTGAGTTTAAAGGTTCGCCCGATTGGCCGCTCGAGAGTAGTATATTTGTTAAGAACGTTGTGAGCACGATATACCGCATCCGTAATCATCCGAGTTTGTTAGTTTGGACCGGTGGTAACGAGGGCCATGCCCGCAAGGAGTTGTATGACGCTATGCGCGATAACGTTATTTACCTTGACGGTACAAGGCCGTTTATACCAAGCTCTTCAGGTTTTGCCAAACTACCTGCTGGATGGAATGGTTGCTACCCCGACAATATGTCCTCAGGCGTTTATAGCGGCGGCCCGTACCAATGGGAAGATCCTAAAGTATATTATAAGAAAGCAGATGCAGGAGGTGATTGGGTATTTAAAGATGAAACGGGCATCCCGTCACAACCACCTTATACTACTCTTTCAAAAACTATTCCCGACCTTGTATGGGATACTAAATTACCCTTTCCGTTGAATAATAGCTGGGGTTACCATGATGCTTGTACAGGCGCAGCCCGGTACGATAAATACAATAGTGAAATGGTGAAAAGATACCGGCAACCCACAACAATGGTTAATTTTTCGGATAAAATGCAGTTGATGAATGCTGTTGGCTATCAGGGTATTTTTGAAGCCGCCGGCCATAAACTTAACGAAACAGGCGGCGTGATGCTGTGGAAATTGAACGCAGCGTTGCCCAGCGTTGTTTGGCAGATATATGATTGGTACCTGGAGCCAAACGCTGGTTATTATGCTATGCAAAATGCCTGTGAACCATTGCATATCCAGTTTAACCAGGACGATTCAACCGTTGCCGTTATCAACCGGATACACCATGCCACCGGGGTTTTAACCGTTAAGGCTGATGTTTATGATATTGATAGTAAACTAATAGGAGCATTGAAGGTTAACCATATCAGTCTTTCTGAATCAGGGGTACAGGAAGTTATCAGGTTAAAGGACATATTGGCCGCCTCCAAAGGCGTTAGCTTTGTTGTATTGAACTTGACAAATGAAGCAGGGAAATTGCTATCTCACAATGTATACTGGTTATCGCCTGGCGACGATTTCACTACTTTTAACAATATGGCGGGAACGCGTGTGCAGGTTGAGGTGTTAAAAGCGGAAAAAGGTATATCGGAACACAAATGGACTCTTCAATTCTCAAATAATACAGATAAACTGGCTTTTTTTGTGCGCCCGCAACTAATGAAGGATGGAGAGGAAATAATGCCAAGCTACTGGACAGGTAATTACTTTACGCTTGCTCCGCATGAAAGTATTACATTATCCGTTAGTGCCCCTGTTGCTAAGTTGGGTAGTATGCAACCAACTGTTTTATTAGAAGGATGGAATATTGACAAGCAAGTTATAACGTTACCAGTTAAATAAAAATACAACCCATCTAAACAATCACGTCTGGCAGGGCCTCCCGATTAATCGGGAGGCTTTTGTTATTGGAAAAGTTTATAAGCTGCAAGACTTTTAATGGCGGCATTTCTGCCAATTTCTACCATTTCCTCAGCCTTGTAGAAATCAAAAGTGCCGCAAGTGTGTCGCGAAACGTTCACAAGAATATCTGGCGTGTACCTCTCGAGAGTCATTTCAGTGATGCGATAAGTCATTAAACTAAGCGTTTTATTGATCAAATTGAAATAGCTGAGTTTTTCGTCATTATCAGATTTTTCCTCGCCATTTAAAGTGTTCGAAATATGCAACTGACTATAAAATTCTTTGAGCTTTTTCTTATATATTGATTGTGTTGCTGCTGTTTCATTTTTTTCAGTATTTAGTATGTCTGCAGGTATGTCAGCATTTACGTCAACAGCTATCAACATATCATTGGGAGTTCTTTGCACGTGGTTTATAGGAATGTTATTTATAATTCCGCCGTCTATGAGTAATCCATCTTCCCACTTTACAGGTGTAAACACAGTTGGAATGGCCATAGATGCCCGGGTAGCATCAAACACGCTCCCTTTTGTAAAAACAACTTCTTTTTTATTGATAATATCAGCAGCTACAGCTGCATAAGGAATGCTTAAATCCTCAATATTCGCGTCGGGGATGAACGATTTAACGGCATTAAATAGTTTATCTCCTTTAACTAACCCCTGCTTACTGAAAGAAAAATCGACAAACCTGAATAGCTTCATTTTATCAAGAGTATAAAGCCAGTTTTTATAATCCTCCATTTTCCCAAGAGCATATACGCCGCCAACAACTGCGCCCATTGATGTTCCGGCAAGAGATGATATTTCAAATCCGCGTTTTTCTAATTCCTCAATTACACCAATATGAGCGATTCCCCTGGCGCCACCTCCAGACAATACTAAAGCTACTTTTTGTTTCATATTTTATGTGTACTCATTATATCCCTCATTTCGGTTACCGCTAGGGGGCTACCACGAAGTTATTACGTTAACTTTATACGTATTTGACGGCGGCTGGGGTTATATAGTTTAAATTCTTTGAGATAAATAGCACATATTATGGTTTATTATTCACGGTTTTTAACCAATCCAATAAACTTGCATATTTTTATCCATAAATATAACGTGCGGAATCTACAAATAATCTTTCCTTCAAATGATTAATTCGTTCCCCTACATGCTTACGTTTTTAATAGCAGGTGTAACCCTGATTATTGTATTAACCACAAAGTATAAGATACCGGCTTTTTTTGCCTTGTTTTTTGCTTGTCTATTGGTAGGTTTAGGTATAGGGTTGCCGTTAAGCGGCGTTGTTGAGGTTGTAAAGGACGGGTTCGGCAACATATTAAAATCATTAGGTTTAATTATTGTTTTGGGGACTGCTTTGGGTTTATTACTTGAATACTCGGGCAGCACAACGGTGATGGCATCTTTCCTTTTAAAAAAATTGGGTGACAAACAAGCACCCTTAGCCATGAGCATTACAGGATTTTTAGTTGGACTACCTATTTTTTGCGATTCCGGGTTTATTATGCTTAGCGGACTAAACAGGTCAATGGCTAAGCGTACAGGTATTTCAATAGCTGTCATGTCTGTTTCGATGGCCACGGGCCTATATTCAGTTCATTGCCTGGTTCCGCCTCATCCAGGAAGCACAGCTGCCGCGGGCACTATGGGTGTTGATTTTGGTAGACTTATGTTAATAGGTACGTTGGTCGCCATCCCTGCAATGGTCGTCGGGAATCTATGGGCTAGATATGCAGGCAAAAACGTCGTCGATATTTCTACTGAGGATATGATTGTTGTAAATGATACCAATAACCGTCCGTCTTTGACAAGGGCATTGCTGCCAGTTATTACCCCAATATTGTTGATAGGCCTTAAGTCTTTTTTAACACGGGGTACAACTGTTTATCACGGAGGTGTCGCATTATTATTTTCTTTAGGCGATCCGGTGATAGCATTATCAATTGGCGTATTGCTGGCGTTTAACTGCAAGCGATCATGGAAAAAAATTGAAATTAGCAGGCTTTTGCAAGAATCTACGGAAAAAGCAGGAGGGATATTGGTAATTATTGGGATGGGGGGAGCAGTCGGTGCAATTTTAACAACCGCAAAAATCGGCGACCAGTTCAGCCATTCGATGGCGTTGGCAAGCATGGGGATATTTTTTCCTTTTTTATTGACTACGGTACTAAAAACTGCACAAGGCTCGTCAACAGTTGCAATCATAACAGCGGCTTCAATTGTGTTGCCTTTGCTGCCGGCCCTCGGGCTAAATAGCGAAAACGGTAAATTACTTTGTGTACTAGCCATGGGTGGCTGCTCGATGATGATCTCTCACGCCAACGATGGTTATTTTTGGGTGATAGCAAAATTTTCGGGTCTTGAAATGAAGACTATGCTAAAGGTATACTCAATGGCGACATTGTTGATGGGGCTTACTACGTTAACAATAGTCTATATTTTATCAAAGCTATTGTGACGATTAATTAAGTTATATTTAATTAAAATTTGAAGTAAACGTTCGCCATTTCGACTTACGTATTTAAAAAATCCCTGTCTGCCGACAGGCAGGCGAAATCGAACATCCCTGCCTGTCGGCAGACGAAATCCGAAATTACGATGCATATCCTGATTGCCCCCAATGCATTTAAAAATAGCCTTAATGCCACCGAGGTTGCGGTTGCAATAGAGCAGGGTTTAAAATTAAGCCGGTTAAACTGTACAACAATGTGTTTACCGATTGCAGACGGCGGCGATGGTACAGGCAGTCTGATTATTGAAACATGCAAAGGCAAAATAATTTCAAAAGAGGTTCACGACCCTTTGGGACGAAAAATAAATTCCTCGTTCGGGTTGATTGATAACGGTAAAACGGCGGTAATCGAAATGGCTGATGCATCGGGTCTCCGGCTATTAAAAAAGGATGAGCTGAACCCTTTGCGCGCATCTTCATACGGAACAGGAGAACTTATAAAGTTTGCCCTTGATGAAGGTGTTGACAAGATCATTATTGCGATGGGGGGCTCTGCTACAGTTGACGGCGGATGCGGCATCTTGAGCGCATTAGGCGCATCCTTGTTGAACGCAAAAGGCGAACGTTTGCGGGCAATACCAGGCGATTTGATTAGCATGGCTATGGTCGATGTTTCCGCCCTCGACAAAAGAATTTTTAATTGTGAACTTGTCATACTTTGTGATGTAGACAATAAATTGCTTGGTCCACACGGAGCGGCATATGTTTTTGGACCTCAAAAAGGCGCCACACCAAAAGAGGTGAACATATTGGATGATTTTTTAAAAAACTTTGCAGGAATATCATTCGGCCAAACCGGAATTAATATGACAGGCATTAACCACAGCGGTACTGCCGGAGGTGCTGCGGCTGGTTTACATACCTGGCTAAAGGCGAAGCTGGTTAACGGCGCTGATTATTTTTTATCGCTTACAAATTTTGATAAAGAATTAAGAGGAAGTGATTTGCTAATAACAGGAGAAGGGAGCATTGACCAACAGACGCTTCAAGGCAAAGGACCTTATAGTGTTGCTTATAGAGCTAAAGAAATGAATATTCCAGTGATAGGGATAGCCGGCAAAATCCCGCTGGAGCGGGATGACAACCTGGCGCAATATTTTGATGCATTGGTTTCTATTAATAACGAGCCTGCTGAAATTGCGACCGCGATGAAAAACACCACGAAAAATCTAGTACGTACAGCAACAGAGGTAGGCGACTTAATAGCTCTTTGCGCCTCAAAACTATTTTCTTAACTTACATCCTTGTTTTATGAGTGATGCTGACATTTTAGTAATCGGTGCCGGTGCAGCTGGCCTAATGGCAGCCCGTACTTTGGCAAAGGCCGGGAAAAAAATAGCCGTACTCGAAGCACGTGAAAGGTGCGGCGGTCGGATACATACCTTAAAACGTAGTAAGCTTCTTGAAGCCGTGGAATTAGGTGCTGAATTTGTTCATGGCGACCTGCCCTTTACACTAAATTTACTAAATGAAGCGGGGGTCGGTTATTATGCCGGAACCGCTGAAATGTGGCAGTATAAAAACGGACGCTTTGATAATGAGGGTGGCTTTATGCCCGATTGGGTTTTGTTAATGGACAGGCTTGGAAAACTGCAGCAAGACATCAGCATTGAAGACTTTTTGCAGCAGGAATTTCCGGGAGACAAGTACCATAACCTGAAAAACTCCGTGCGCAGGTTTGTACATGGTTACGATACTGCTGAAACAGCGAAAGTCAGTGCTCTTGCTTTACAAAAAGAATGGCAATGTGAAGATGATGATTTACAGTACCGTATAAAGGGCGGCTATGGCGCGATTATAAATCACCTGGAAAAAGAATTTAAAAAAGAGGGTGGGTTTATCCATTTGAATTCAGTCGTAAAAGATATTCATTGGCAGCCGGGAAAAGTGAAAGCGATTACTGAAGAAGGGAAAGTTTATGAGGCCGAAAAAATTCTTATCGCGTTACCTTTAGGGGTTTTAAAGGCCATGGAACAAGAAAAAGGGGCGGTTACTTTTCATCCGAAAACCCCGGAACATGCAGATGCCATTAACTTAATGGGGTTTGGGGCTATCATAAAAATACTGTTAGAATTTGATGAGTTATTTTGGGAAGATAAAATAACTGAAGCTTTAGCCGGGAAAAGCCTGAAGAATATGGGTTTCCTAATATCAGGCGAAGAGATACCTACATGGTGGACGCAAGTACCCACCCGCAGCCCGATCTTGACCGGGTGGTTAGGCGGACCCGAGGCGATGAGAAAAAAGGATCTACCTGGTGAAGAAATATTGAGTCAATCTTTGCGATCCCTAAGTAATATATTTAAACGTAGTCAGGAAGAATTAATGGATAAACTTAAATCTTATTATATCACCAACTGGACGAGCGAGCCATTTACACGCGGATCTTATGCGTTTGATATAGTTGGAGCTCAGGCGTCTCGGAAAATTTTGAATACCCCCCTCAATGATACTATTTTTTTTGCGGGCGAATATTTGTATGATGGTTATGCTATGGGTACGGTAGAAGCGGCATTTGCCAGTGGGGAGGAGGTCGCGAAAAGGATAATTAATTTCAATTTTTAATTTGAATACTCCCAATAGTTCCCGGAAATAATGATCATATCCAGCAACTTAATTGTATTATCATAATAATCAAAATCTTTCAATTTAAAACCTAACATGTAATCCCAAACCTTGTTTAGCCAGGCTTGATTTTTTTGATCAACCTCTGCGGATACGGCAAATGGTGCAATGAAACTCAAAGCTTCAAAATATCGCCCTTTAATATCATTGCCGGCTAATGTGTAACCGGCAGAAATATTATAGGTGTCATTTTTGGTGGTTTGCTTTATCCAGCGATTAATCTTTTCAACAATAATTTTAGATCTTTTATCGCCGGTTAACAAATAATCGGTAGCAACGCGCCAGGGTACCCGGCAAGCGTTATAATTATAATTGCCATCATACTTCGACTCAAGGAAATGCGGAGGGGCAGGCGTTGCTTTTTTATTAATATTGACGATAAAATCTGGGATGAGTCCGGCATCTGGGCTGTAGTGATCCTGCAGGCTGCTAAAAAGTTCATAATTCGCATTGATTACTTTGTTCCATCTTTCGTCTTTTGTGACGTGCTGAAAAGCCTTAAAATGTGCGGGCATAAAATCAGATGACCGCATGTCAAAATAATCCTTGCTTTCTGCTTCTATCCCATCGCATAAC
>Ga0207048_10442_pt1 | contig 10400 bp, 8 predicted proteins | sample Alteio_BWMinCont_65_FD_153301 | JGI IMG/M metagenome (GOLD analysis project Ga0207048, IMG submission 153301) | Enriched cells from forest soil in Barre Woods Harvard Forest LTER site, Petersham, Massachusetts, United States -... | ecosystem: Environmental > Terrestrial > Soil > Temperate forest >...
ATAAAGTGTGCCCGGTTGGCGTCATAGTATTGCTTTGCTTCTTCCATCGTAATATCGATCTTTGGATTACTCGTGGCCTGGTTTTGTAGTTTTTCAATGAGCAGTTTTTCTTTCAGCCCGGTCTTCCAGACAGCGTCGCCGAGCTGTTTTGAATCGACGAGTTCCCGAAACTCCTCCGGGGTATAGTCTCCTTGAATTTGGTTTGATGCTTGCGCCAATTCCTCATCGCTCACCGAGAGCTTTAGGTGTTTTGCTTCTTGCAGAAAAAGCTTTCGGTCAATGAGCTGTTGAAGGAGATCGTGCTTGAGGGTTTTGAGCACCTCAGGGTCTTCAGAGGTTTGGGAATCCTGTCCCATTTCTTTTTGGAATTCGCCGACCGTGATTGCTTCATCATTAACCGCAGCCAGAACCCTGGCGCCGGGAGAGACTGAGATCGTCTTTTGGCATCCGGTGAAGACTGCTAAAATCATCCCCAATAAACAGATTCTATTAGACATGGTCCATTACCGTTTCTGACAGTGTTCGAAGACAACTCCTGATCTGATTGGCCGTGCTCTCCCATCGGTCCTCCGCCACCGGCAGGCGAAAGGCGTATTCGGATAGAAAACGAAGCTGGCCCGGGAAGCGGCCCATCAGGCGTTTCAGGTCTTCTTGCCGGATCACGCTGGAATCGAAGAAGCGGAAGTCCAGGCTGTCCGGTTTTGAATCAATCCTGGCAACCCGGAGGGACCGGGCGAGGAGCTTGATCTCCATTATTTCGAGAAGATGTTTTGCGGTCTCAGGCAGCTGTCCGTAGCGGTCTTCCATCTCGGCCTGAAGCGTTTTCAGCTGCGCCTCCTCTCGGATCGAGGAAAGCCGCTTGTAGAGAGACAGGCGCTGAAAGGTGTCCGGCACATAATCTTCCGGGAGATAGGCCGAGACCCGGAGAGAAAGTTCGGGTTCCGGCATTTCCTCCGACGGTTCTCCCTTGAGCTCTTGGACCGCTTGCTCCATCATGCGGAGATAGAGCTCAAGGCCCACCGCGGCAATCTGCCCGGACTGTTCCGGCCCGAGTAGGTTTCCTGCTCCCCGGATCTCGAGGTCCCGCGCCGCGATGCGAAAACCGGCTCCCAATTGACTGAACTCGGCAATTGCCTGAAGGCGCTTTTGCGCCTCTTCCGTGAAGGACTTGTCCGGGGGGACCAGGAGATAGGCGAAAGCCTGACGCCCTGAACGCCCGACCCGGCCCCGGAGTTGATACAGGTCCGCCAGACCAAACTGGTGCGCCTGGTCAATGATAATCGTGTTTGCGGTTGGGATATCCAGACCCGACTCGATGATTGCGGTGGTCAGAAGAACGTCGTACCGCGATGATCGAAATGCCAGCATCGTTTCCTCCAAAAGCTTGCTCGACATCTGGCCGTGCGCCACCGCGATCCGCGCTTTCGGAACGATGCGGGCCAGGAGATCCCGCATGCGCCCGATGGTCTGGACGCGGTTGTGGACAAAAAACACCTGCCCGTTTCGCTCTAACTCCGATATGATCACGTCTCGAATGAGACGCTTGTCAAAAGCGGTGACGACGGTCCGGATCGCCATGCGATCCGGAGGCGGTGTGTCGATGGTTGAAAGGTCACGGATTCCCGCGAGCGACATCTGTAGGGTCCGCGGGATCGGCGTCGCGGTGAGCGTGAGCACATCCAGATTCTTCCGGACTTGTTTTAGTTTTTCTTTATGGGCAACACCGAAACGCTGTTCTTCATCCACCACCAGCAGGCCCAGCTCGTGGAACTGAATATCCTTCTGAAGGATTCGATGCGTTCCGATCAGAATATCCACGGCGCCGGTTGCGACGCCCTGGAGGACTTCTTTCTGTTCTCTGGGATTCTGAAAGCGGCTGAGCATCTCGACCCGAACCGGAAAAGGGGCAAACCGGCGGCGAAACGTGTCGTGGTGTTGATATGCCAACAGTGTTGTTGGAGTCAGGACTGCTACCTGCTTGTTATCCAGCACCGCCTTAAAGGCTGCCCGGAGCGCCACTTCCGTTTTTCCGTAACCCACATCGCCGCAGACCAACCGGTCCATCGGGCGCAGGGATTCCATGTCCGCCCGGACTTCCTCGATTGCCCGGAGCTGATCCGGCGTTTCATCATACTCAAACGCCGCCTCGAATTCCCGAGTCAGATAATTGTCCGGTGAGAAGGCCTGCCCTTTCACCACCTCACGTGCAGCGTAGAGATCGAGGAGCTCTTTCGCCATGCTTTCCACCGCCTTCTTGACCCGGGCCTTGGTCCGTGTCCAGGCGGTTCCACCCATATGATCCAGCTTGGGCGATGAACCTTCGGGACAGATATATTTTTGAACGAGGTCCAAGCGATCCAACGGAAGGTAGAGCCGGTCTTTGGCCGCGTACTCGATGATCAGAAAGTCGGACTCGAACCCGGAAATTGCGAGATGCTTGAGTCCCAGATACCGTCCGACTCCGTGATGGAGGTGAACAATTAAATCGTTCACACGCAGATCTTCTACAGATGACAAAAGCGCCGAGGCCTTGAGTCGCGCGGGAGATCGGTGTCGGACCCCCTTTGCAAAAAGATCTTCTTCCGTAATAAGGCTTAAACCGGCCGAAGGCAGCAGAAAGCCGCTTGCGAGATTTCCCTGGTCAAGAAAGATAGGGGCGGCAGGAGCGTTGACGGCAAACGGCCCATTCCGCTGGACGGGAAGATGATGCTCGGAAAACAGCTTGGATAGCCGTTCCGTTTGACTTTCGGTGTGACAGACGACATGCAGCGTCCCGGCCTTGCGCAAGCGATCCAGTATCTCGACCACTTTCATAAACGGTGTCCCCGGCTGGCCCAGTCCTTCGCTTTGAGGCGAGCGGGCGGTATAGTGAAAAAAGCTGGGGCTCGTTTCTCCATCCAGGTGATGTCCGTCCGGTGGGCGGGCGAAAGCGGTCAGGTTCAGCCACTGCCCGTTTTTTGCCTGACGAAGCGCGGCCTGAATGGCCCGCGGCGAATGCGTTTCATCCGATTTTATCTTGACCTGTGCAAGCTGCGTCGGTTCATCCAGAACCATCAGCGTTTCTTCCGGGAGATAATGAAAGAAACTTGTGCCGCCGTGAGATTCGTCATCGCCTTGGACAGCCTCAAGATCTGCCGGAAGGATCAGGACCTGTTCCATCTCATCGGCTGAGCGTTGGCTGGCCGGATCAAAGCCGCGTATAGACTCGATGGCGTCTCCCATGAATTCGATTCGCGCGGGCATGTCGTGCCCGGTTGAGAAGATGTCCAGTATCCCGCCGTGAAGAGAGAACTCGCCCAGGTCTTCTACCACAGGGACCGCACGGTAACCGATCTCTATCAGATGCCGGCTGAGTTGGTCCGGATCCAGGCTGTTACCTTTTTTCAACCGGCTGCAGGAGCTCAGAAATCGTTTTCTGGATGGAAGACGGTTGAGGACGGCTTCCATCGGCGCTATGATCAATGCCGGTTCTTGCTGCGTCAGGCGGTACAGTAACCGGACGCGTTCCTGCAACTCTTCGGGCGATGCCGAGGCCGCACGTTCGACCGGTGGGGCGGGCATGTGCGCCACGGTTGTGTTCGGCAGTCCATCGAGGTTGAGGAGAGACCGGATATCTTCGGCGAGGCGATCCGCCTCGTCCGGGGTTGCGGTCAGGAGGAGCAGAGGTCGGAGGAGCGCATGGTGCAGGCTGGCCAGGAAGAAGGCCATCGCCGACCCAAAAAGGCCGGCAACCGTGATCGGCCGGACTCCGGCCTTGACCGCCTGATACACGGGGTCGAAAATCCGGTTTGATAGAATCGGATAATTCATCTGCAGAAGATATGTTTGAGCAGATCCGCCTAAGCCTAATTATATCACTTTTTCCTTCTAGCGTATCGCTCTACAATCCGTTTGATGATCTGCGTGGTGGAGATGCCTTTGACGACCGGAATCGTGATGACCTTTCCGCCCCGATGCTTGACCTCGCCGCCGCCGACAATGCTGTCTTTTTTCCAGTCCGCTCCTTTAACCAGCACATCCGGCTCGAGAGCACATATCAGCGAAAGCGGGGTAGGCTCATCGAAAATTGTGACATAGTCTACCGATGACAATCCGGCCAGAACCCGACCGCGCTCCGATTGCGGGACGAGCGGTCGTTCTCTTCCCTTGAGTGTACGCATGGAGCGATCGCTGTTGATCCCTACAATTAGAAGATCTCCCTTGGATTTTGCCCGCTCCAGGTAGGTTACATGACCCAGGTGGAGAAGATCAAAGCAACCGTTGGTAAATACGATCCGCTTTCCCTGTTTCTTATATCGCCGGATGATCTGGAGGAGGGCAGGGAGGTTCTTGACCTTATGGTTCACGGAGAGTAGGACCTTCTTTTTTTATTCTGCTCAAGCGCCTCGACGATCCCGGCGGCCAGAAGAGGAACCATAATCTCGTGATGTCCGGTGAGCATGTAACCTTTGCCGCCCTGCTGTGTCGGCCGCTTCACCACATTCGTGATCGGGCGGTAATGCTGGATAAAATCCATGTTCACGGTCGTAAACCGGTTCAGACGATGGCCGAGATTGCGCGCCAACGTTACGGCCTTGAGGAACACCTCCGGCAGTAATACCGCCGATCCGATGTTGAGATAAACCCCGCCTTCCAGCCGGCTGACCGAATGAGCCAGAAGACGAAAATCCAGAAGCGATGCTTGTCCCGTCGCACCGCCGTCAAAGGAGGGATGCATCTGGATGATGTCCGTGCCGATAGAGACATGCACCGAGATCGGGATGCCCAGGCGTGCGCCGGCGGCCAGGACGCTCATTTTCTTGTACGGGTACTTCTCCGACAAAATAAGCTTGCCCACCGCTTCGCCGATTCCCGTTCCCTGCTTCACGCCGTTTGTAATCGTGGTGTTTAAGATCCGGCCGGTTTCCTCCGCCATCCCGAACATGCCGGAATTGATCTCGCGGTCCACGTCTTCCGAGGTTTTGCCGACCAGGGCCAATTCAAAGTCATGTATAATCCCGGCGCCATTCAGCGCGATGGCCTTGAGGACGCCTCGCTCCATCAGGTCAATGATGATCGGGTTCAGACCGACTTTGAAGACATGGGCCCCGAACCCGGCGATGATCATCTTATCCTGCTGTTGTGCCTGGACGACGGCAGAAATCACGGCTTTGAAATCGCGTGCGGCGAGGATTTCCGGCAGAGTTGAAAGAAAGTCCGAAAACGAAGATCCCGGTGTATGAGGCCGTGAGAAGTCCTGGATCTCTACTTTGCTTTTGCGTTGAGCCAGTTTGTATGTCTTGACTCGTGCGAGGTCAAGTCGCGGGTAGGACTGAATCTTACGCTTCACCGAACAGGTGCTCCTCCACCAGCTCGCAAATGATATGGCCGAGGGTGATGTGGGTCTCCTGAATCCGGGCGGTGTTCTTGGATGGGACGACAAAAGCGTGATCTACCAGGTTCACCAGCTTGCCACCCGTGCCGCCGGTGAACCCGATTGTCGTGATCCCCTTCTGTTTGGCCGCCTCGACCCCACGAAGGACGTTGGGCGAGCTGCCGCTGGTGCTGATCGCGACCGCGATGTCTCCCTTCTGTCCGAGGGCCTGGACCTGTCGTGCGAAGATCTCGTTGTAAGAGCTGTCATTCCCGATGCTGGTGATCACCGACATGTCGGTGGTGAGAGCAATTGCCGGAAGCCCTTCACGGTCCCGCCGGTACCGGTTCACCAGCTCCGCCGCGAGGTGAGAGGCGTCCGTGGCGCTCCCGCCGTTTCCGAAGAAGAGGAGTTTGTGGCCCTGGCGATAAGCGCTTAAGATCAGATCGGTAACCTGGACAATCCGGTCAGTGTATTCCTGCAGAAACTTAAGCTTGACCTCGGCGCTCTCGCGGAAGGCTTTTTCAATTGCACGTTTCATCGGAGGCTCCCATTGAATGCCCCATTATATTTTTGATGGCTCGTATTGTCAAGGATGGAGTATAATAAGAGGCCGATATGGACCCGCTTGATCATCAAAATAAAGATAACGCGCTGCGGCAACCCGGAGCCATCCTGCTCATCTCCTGTTATGAGCTAGGCCATCAGCCGCACGGGATCACACTGCCCATGGGCTTCCTGGAACGCGCCGGTTACTTGCCTGATGGCATGGACATCTCGGTCGAGGAGTTCGATCTGGAAAAAATTACGCGGGCCCGCTTTATCGGAATATCCGTTCCGATGCATACCGCTCTGCGCCTGGGTGTCCAGGTGGCCGAACGAATACGGGAGGTCCATCCGGAATGCCATATCTGTTTCTACGGCCTCTATGCATCGTTGAACGCAGACTACCTGCTTCAACATGTCGCGGACTCGGTCATCGGAGGCGAATACGAGTCGCCGCTCGTTGCCCTCATCGAGTCGCTTGAGAGAGGAGATTCGGCTCAGATTGAGGGTGTCGGCCGTCAAGGTAGAACGGCGGACCCATTTCTCAAGCGCCTGGCCTTTACAGTCCCAAGCCGCAGCCGGCTGCCCGGTCTCGAAAAGTATGCCCGTCTCGAATACGGCAGCAACCGAAGCCTGGCCGGCTACGTAGAGGCAAGCCGAGGCTGCCTGCACCAATGCCTCCATTGTCCCATCGTGCCTGTCTACGAGGGACGTTTTTTTGTCGTCCCTGAGGAGATCGTCCTTGAGGATATCCGTCGTCTGGTTCGTTCCGGTGCCACACACATCACATTTGGAGATCCAGACTTCCTAAACGGGCCCGGCCACTCACTGAGCATCGTTCGAAGTATGCATGATGAATTTCCTCAACTCACTTTCGACTTTACCGCCAAGGTGGAGCACATCCTCAAGCACCGCTCGCTCTTCCCGGAGCTGGGAAAGCTCGGCTGCGTTTTCATGGTTTCTGCCGTTGAGTCGCTCAGCGATACCGTGCTTGGCCATCTCGAAAAAGGACACACACGGGCCGACGTATCTTCCGCGGTGGCGATCGTCAGGGAGGCTGGAATTGCCTTCCGGCCCTCGCTGGTATCGTTCACGCCGTGGACGACCCTCGATGACTACATCGACCTGTTCGAGTTTGTGGAAGCCGAAGGGCTGATTGATTCTGTTGATCCGGTGCAGTACACAATCCGGCTGCTAATCCCACCGGGATCAGCGCTGCTCTCGCTGCCCGCCATACAACCATTTCTGGGATCTCTGGACCAGACCGCTTTTACCTATCGCTGGAATCACTCCGATCCGCGCATGGATGTTCTCCACCAAGCTGTCGCGGCTTCGGTGGAAGAGGCGGCATCGACCGATGAAGAACCGATGGTGACGTTCTACCGTTTGCGGACGTTTGCCTGTGCCGCACGCGGCGATCGGCAATCCGATTCGGTTCCTTCAACACCGAGGCCTGAAAGAAACTGCCCGCCGCGTTTGACTGAACCATGGTTTTGCTGTGCAGAACCAACGAAGAGTCAACTCGTTGCTCTACAAATTCGAAGCCATGGAAGTGTCTAGAAATGCCTCGTCTTCTTCTCCTTCTTCCTACAGCGACCTACCGGACTGAAGCCTTTCTCAATGCGGCCGGGAAGCTGGGCATCGAACTGACGGTCGCGTCCGAAAAATCCAATGTTCTTGAAAATCAGCAACCTCATGGTTTGCTCACGCTGAATTTTCATGAGCCGGAGAAAGCGGCACGCAGTGTGGTTGAGTTTGCAAAGAGGGTTCCAATTGATGCGGTTCTGGGAGTTGACGACGAGACAACGGTTGTTGCGGCCGTCGTCTCGGCCGCGCTGTCATTGCATTATAATTCGGTGATAGCAACTTCAGCGGCTCAAAATAAATACCAGATGCGTGAGTTGCTTCAAAAAGGCGGTCTTCCTGTGCCCCGCTATATAAAAGTCTCCATTGAAGACGATCCGGCGGTCTTGGCGCAGAATATAGCTTTTCCCTGCGTGGTCAAGCCGCTAATTCTGTCGGCCAGTCGCGGGGTCATACGCGCCGACGATCCGGCCGGGTTTATCTCTGCATTCTGGAGGCTGAAAGCGATTCTTAGAACTCCCGAGGTCGCTGCCCACGGTCCTGCGGCACAAGAGATCCTCGTGGAGGATTTTATTCCGGGACGGGAAGTGGCCCTCGAAGGACTTCTCACAAAGGGAGAACTTCACGTGCTCGCCTTTTTTGACAAGCCCGATCCTCTAGATGGCCCGTTCTTTGAAGAGATGATTTATGTCACGCCGTCCCGACTTCCGGCCAGCATTCAGAAGGAGATCGGCTCCTGTACGGCCCGCGCGCTAAAAGCGCTCGAGTTGAAGGATGGGCCTGTCCACGCGGAACTGCGAGTCAACGAGCGAGGTCCCTGGATCATTGAGATCGCCGCACGTTCAATCGGCGGACGTTGCTCTCGCGCATTGCGTTTCGGCACGGGCATGTCGCTGGAGGAGGTGATCCTCCGTAACGCCCTCGGGATGGAAATCGGGTCGCTTGAACGCGAGCGGCAGCCCGCCGGGGTCATGATGATTCCTGTCTCTCGCGCCGGTGTCCTGCGGGAGGTCCGCGGCGAGGAAAAAGCCCGCGCTGTTCCGGGCATTGAGGAAATCGACATCACCGTACATCGGGGGCAGAAGCTCCTGCCGCTCCCCGAAGGGTCGCCTTCCTACATCGGATTTATTTTCGCACGTGCCGATACCCCTGAGCGCGTCGAGGCGACGCTCCGCGAGGCGCATCAACGGCTTGAGGTGATTATTACACCGCAAGATTTCGATTGACCCATAGACGGAAAACTGCTATATTATTACTCGATACAGAACCCAGTCAAGAGAAGATACAAAGAGGAAATATGATGAAAGAAAAGATTCAAGAGCTGATTGATACAAAGATCAATCCTGGTGTCGCGGGGCACGGTGGTCACGTCGAGTTGCTCGATGTGAAGGACAACGTTGTCTATCTCAAGCTCGGAGGCGGCTGCCAAGGATGCGGAATGGTCAATGTGACTCTCAAGCAGGGGATTGAGAAAATAATCAAGGCCGAGGTCCCCGAGGTCCGCGAGGTCATTGACACTACGGACCACAAGGGTGGTACCAACCCTTTCTATCAGGCTTCCGACAAGTAAGACTCAAGTTCCCGCATCGTCAACATTATCGTATAGGAGACTCTGAGCGTGTCCTTGTTCAATTGTATAGCGCTGGCTTCGACCCTCCAGGATGTGCTTGGTTTAGACCGGCCTCCTGTCGGAATGGCTCCGGTAGACACGTTGCCTGAGGGTGTTCGACTCTTCTCGGGGGTTTCTCCTTCCGCCTGCAGCTTCTGGCCTCTCGCAGAACGCGGTCTCTTTGCGGCTCGGGACGCCGATCACATGAACTGCCCGGTGGGTGCCAAGACCATGGGCTTCCGATTGACACAAGAGGCCGAGAAAGAACTCCAACAAGGCGTCGCCATGATGTGCCAGGTCAACTACATCAACCCGACCGAACTGGGTCATCTTCCCTCCATGTCACATAACAGCAGTTTCATGCTCTACGGTCCCCTCACTGAATTTCCGCTGGAACCGGAAGTGGTCTTGATCTGGGTTCAGCCGGCGCAAGCCATGCTCCTGCGAGAAGCGACGGGAGATGCCGAATGGAAAGGGGAACCACCGGCCGGTGTTTTTGGCCGGCCAGCCTGTGCAGCGCTCGCGATAGCATCGGAGGGAGAGAGCGTCGCTTTTTCTTTCGGCTGCGCCGGGATGAGAACTTTCACGGAGATCGAGCCGTCCTACCTGTTGGCGGCCCTTTCTGGGCCCATTCTGAAAAGCCTTGAGTCCCGTTTGATCCGGGTGAAAAAATGCCAATTGCGCCATGCAGGATTTCTACAATGAGCGCAAGGGTCAGTTGTCGCTTAAACCCAAAATGCCCTCCGAACAACTCTAAAGTCTCCCGGACCTATTCTGTAGCGAATTTAGTCACTCTGAATCGGTTGATCCGGCAATTCATTCGGATTTTCTTCGGAGTTCTCTCCGGTGATCGGAAAGTGCCGGGCGAGAACGTCGGCGCAGACCGCAATCGCTTCGCAGAATCCGTCTCCGGTCCGCTTCTCCTTCAAGGCTCGTGTAAGCAGTCCCGCCGCTCTTTGCCATTCTTGATCGCCGACCTTTTCGTGGATTCCGCGGTCCGCCAGTATCTGAACACGCCGTTCCAGTAGTGATGCCAGTATCAGGATACCCGTTGATTCTCGTGTCTTGTGCAGTTCATGCTCGTAGAATGCATGGAGGGCGCGGTCAAAAACCTTTGTATCCATTTCCCCGCTTGTCAGGAACAGGCGCTTGATGCTGTCGAGCCGGAAGAAGAGGCTGCCGGCAACATAGCCGATGATCTCAAAGATTAAATACCAGGAGGGATGGATTTTTGGCGTCAGTGCCATTCCGATGACAAACGCCGCCACTGCGAACGCGATCCCGCCCGCGACGTGGAGATGAGCGTAG
>Ga0207048_10385_pt2 | contig 10374 bp, 9 predicted proteins | sample Alteio_BWMinCont_65_FD_153301 | JGI IMG/M metagenome (GOLD analysis project Ga0207048, IMG submission 153301) | Enriched cells from forest soil in Barre Woods Harvard Forest LTER site, Petersham, Massachusetts, United States -... | ecosystem: Environmental > Terrestrial > Soil > Temperate forest >...
GCTTGCCTGGTTTCTTATCATCTTCACAGAGGAGAATCCGCATAGTGATTTTATCTATTTTGTTATAAAAATCTTTGTTAATATAGCAAGATCAACAGTGAATCTCAATTTTTTTCTTGCTGTTTTTTATTTCATTACAGTGTTACATGATTTTCCATGAAGCGTGACATGAGTAAATGGGACTCGCATTGCGCTGGCATAAGCGCCCCGCCTACTTTCCTTTCCACTCTACCCCATTTAACCTTTCCGGATAAGTTTCTCTAGCGTCTCTTGATTTCACAGCCACATTTTTCATTGAAATTCAAAATTTTTTCCTGTAAGCTGACGAAGCAGGGTCCAGTTTTCAAATCACTGGAAAGAGTTTACTATGGAGACGGTTGAGAAGACCCTAACGATTATTTTGGCCGGGGGAACTGGATCACGCCTTCACCCGTTGACTGCTGATCGAGCTAAGCCGGCGGTCCCTTTTGGGGGGATTTATCGGATTATTGATTTTGCCCTTTCCAATTGTCTGCATTCCGGCCTTCGCCAAATATTGGTCCTCACTCAGTATAAATCGCACTCTCTTCAAAAACATTTGAGGGATGGCTGGTCGATCTTCAATCCTGAGATTGGCAACTATATCACCACCGTCCCGGCCCAGATGCGGACCGGGGAGGGATGGTACGCAGGAACAGCCGATGCGATCAAACAAAACCGGTATCTTCTCGAGCGGAGCATGGCCAAGTATGTCTTGGTCCTTATGGGAGACCACATCTACCGTATGGATTATGCACGGATGTTGGAGGAGCATGTGCTCCGTAAGTTAGATGTGACCGTAGCCTGCGTGCCGGTTCCACTGTCTGAAGCCCGATTCTTCGGAGTGGTGGAGATCGATGAAGATCTCTTGGTCAGAAAGTTTGTTGAAAAATCTGAAAATCCCTCTTTGATGCCGAATGATCCGGGCTATGCACTGGCTTCCATGGGAATTTATGTTTTTAATCTTCCATTTCTTCTCGAAGTCCTGGCTCTAGATCACCGCACCACCACTCCCCGGCATGATTTTGGGATGCACATTCTTCCAGACATCGTTGGGACACACACCGTTGGAGCGTACCGTTTTGGCGTTGTGGAGGAAGGACGGGTCGCGCCGGACGGCTATTGGCAAGATGTCGGAACCCTGGATGCATATTATGAGGCGAACATGGACCTTCTCAAACCAATCCCGCCCATTAATCTGTATCAGCACGATTGGCCGATCCGGACTTACCATGGTCAATATCCGCCGGCACGTAATGTTCCATCTTCTTCGGGACAACTTGGGTCGGTGACGAACGCCTTGCTGGCCGGTGGAGATGTAATTATCGGCGCGCAGATCAGCCACTCGATACTTTCTCCGGATGTTTGGGTCGACTCTGGTGCGGTGGTCGAAGACTCAATCCTGTTCGAACGAGTCCGTGTCGGCTGCGATGCCCGTTTAAGGCGCTGCATCATCGATAAAGATGTCCAAATTCCTCCGAAAGAGACGATCGGGTGGGATCTTGAACGCGACCGTCGCCGATTTACCATGTCCGAAGGCGGGGTGGTCGTGGTTCCCAAAGGATACCGATTCTAATTTCAACCGAGAAATTTAAGAACAAGCAATACGAAGATGGGGAGTTGGATGAAGATCCCTACCGTCCCGATAAGCGGCTCGCCGATGTAGAAGGTCATCACGAGATTGAAGATCAACACAATATAGTAGAGGAAGACTCCTCCGAGGACCTTGATCCGGGAGTTCCGAAGATAGGCCAGAGTCTCCTCTCTCTGAGTGATTAGGAACCAATCCACTCCAGAAAAGAGCGTCAGGCTGACCAGTCCCACCACGCTCCATCCGATGAAGTTCGAGATCGGCACGCCGAAATAGATTCCGCCGTGAGGATATCCAAAGATCTTTCCAAGAAACCAGCGGTCCCCGCGAAGGGCGAGGGGATCAATCACCACATCAATCCATGCAAAGAGGAAGGCCGAGATCAGAATGGCGGAAATCGAGTGCCGGCGTTCCAGGTCATCCGCAAGCGCGATGCCGTCTTGGGTCTTCGTAATCGGTAGGACCAGACAAAGTGCCAGAGTGTTGCTTGCGTAGAGCAGGAAGGTGAACGACAGGGGATCCATGAATGGGATGTTGCTGATGAAGAGTTCGATAAGTCGCGTGTTTTCGGTATAGTAGTAGTCACCGAACGGGATGCCGAACCGTGTGGAGGTCCACTCTGCAGAAAACGCCACCGCCCAGGTGATCAGTGTAAAGACAAAGGTCCGCTTCCACCCCATCACATGGATGGAAACGACCAGAAAGATGAGGAGGAAGATAAAGACATAGGGACGATAGAGGATGGTGGAGATGAGGAGGAGAAGTGTGGACATCAGAACTAATTATACATAATCATGGTCTTTGAACCACCTAATCGCCTTCTCCATTGCGATCTCAATCGGAGTTTGTGGCAGACCCAGCTCCTTAATTGCTTTGGTGGAGTCATAATGCATGTATTCCTTTGCCATTCTGACGCCGTCCAGCGGGATCAGCGGAGGCTTCTTGGTGATATAGTCCGAGATCCATTGGTTGATATACGCGAACGGGAGAACCGCTTCACGGGGGATTTTAAACTTGGGTGCAGGGACACCGGAGATCCGGCTCATGAGATCGGATATTTCTTTTAAGGTCATATTGCGGTGGCCCAGAATATATTTCTCGCCGATCCGTCCCTTCTCGGCTGCGAGGAGATGGCCGGCCGCCACGTCATCCACATCCACCAGATTCATGCCGGTATCGATATAGGCAATCATGAAGCCTTTTAAGAAGTCCACGATCATCTTTCCGGTGGGCGTGGGCTTGATGTCCCGGGGACCGATCGGGGCGCTGGGATTCACGATTACAACCGGCAGTCCTTGCCTCGCCATCCGCAGGGCAACCTGCTCGGCAAGATACTTGGAACGCTTGTAGTGACCGATGATCTTATCAAGCGCTACAGGCGTCTCTTCGTTGCCCGGTCCGCCTTCTTTAGGAATTCCTATGGCCCCTACGGTGCTGGTATAGACGATCTTCTCGAGTTCCAACTCCTTAGCCACCTCCAGGATGTTCTGTGTGCCGTCTACGTTGCATTCGTATAAAATTCTTGCATCCGGAGTCCAGAGACTATAGTAGGCCGCGACATGGTAGAGCCGTTGGCATCCCTTCATCGCAATGCGGAGTGAATCTTTATCCCGCAGATCACCGTAAACAAGCTCTAACTTTAAACCGTCCAGGTTCCTAAGATCGCCGTTTTTACGTACCAAGGCTTTAACACCGTCGCCCGCCTCAAGGAGGCGACGCACCACAGCAGCACCCACAAATCCTGTAGCCCCTGTGATTAGTATTGTTCGCTGCATCCTACTTCCTCCGATCCACGATATAGCGTGCGATTTCTCTGAGCTGGTCCGCTTTCTTGCCGAACCGCTCCAGACTTTTGATCCCACGCTTCATCAAATCATACGCCTTCTGTCTTGACCGCTCCACTCCAAAGAAGGCCGGATAGGTCTTCTTATTCCGAGACGAATCGCTCTGGACATCCTTGCCCATCTCCTCCCGCGTTCCGACCACATCCAAGACATCATCCACGATCTGGAACGCGAGGCCGATATCTTCCCCGTACTGGGTCAGGGCGGCAAGGTCCGCTTTTAAAGCACCCCCCAGGAGACCGCCAATTCGAATCGCGGCACGGATCAAGGCTGCGGTCTTGTGACGGTGTATATATTCCAGCGCCGTTTGGCTGACCTTCTTGCCCTCGGATTCGATGTCGGCGACCTGTCCGCCGATCATTCCAAGATGGCCTGCACCGTCTGCCAGCTCCTGAATGATTTGAATCAGCGTTTTGGGAGGTACTTTGCGTGTGATTTTGTTTTGGCTGAGCAGATCAAAAGCAATCGTGAGCATGGCATCGCCGGCCAGGATTGCAATTGCCTCGCCGAACACCTTGTGGTTCGTCGGTTTGCCGCGGCGGTAGTCATCATCATCCATCGCCGGCAGGTCGTCATGAATCAGGGAGTAAGTATGGATGAGCTCGAGAGAGGAGGCCACCGGAATAATGATATCCCTGCCGGAGGGGCGGGCCTTGGATTTTCCGCCGACCGCCTCAAAGGCAGCGATGGCCATAATCGGCCGGACCCGTTTGCCGCCCGCAAAGAGGCTGTACCGCATCGCCCGGTGAAGATTCTGAGGCTGGGTAGAGTCCGGAGGAAGGGCCTGATCCAGAAAATCATCCACCGCTTTTTTATTATCATTGAGGTAGATTGTGATGTCCATTCACGCTCTCAAAAATCGTCCATCAAGGCAAGTGAATCTAAACATTTTCATCGCATGTTTGTCAAGTAAAGGCTTGATCTCACGGCCGTGAACACTTATACTGGGCCGTCATGAAGTCATTGATTATCAACGGGGATGATTTCGGAATCTCATCCGCTACGAACCATGCCATCCTCCGGGCTCATCGAGAAGGCATTCTCACCAGCGCCAGCCTGATGGTCAACGGTCCTGCCTTTGAGGAGGCGGTGGTGATGGCGAAGGCGCATTCTAGTTTGAGCGTAGGGCTTCACTTAGTGTTGGTTCATGGCAGATCCACGTTACCGCCGATAGAGATTCCGGATCTTGTGAATGAGCGGGGAGAGTTCAGCCGTAATCCGGTGTCGGCCGGCATGGCCTATTTCTTCCGCACGTCGCTTAAAATCCAGATCAGGAAAGAGCTGAAGGCCCAGATTAAGAAGTTCCTCTCCACGGGCCTGTCTCTTGCCCATCTCAACGGACACATTAATATTCACGTTCACCCGACCGTTTTGGGTATTCTCATTGAGCTTGCAGGACGCTACGGCGTAAAAAAAATACGTCTCCCCGAAGAAGAGTTGTTCGTGACCTTGAGGCTGGATCGAAACCGATGGCCCGAGAAGCTGGTCCAATGGACGATCTTTGAAATACTGTCCTCGTTGGCCCGGAGGCGGCTGAACGAAAACGGTTTTCGAATCCCGGACCGCGCCTACGGACTTCTTGAGATCGGCCGGATGGGTGAGGCATATCTCTTGGGCTTGTTGGATAGGATCGGTGAAGGATGTTTTGAGATCTCTTTTCATCTCGGCGAGGCGCCGAAAGACTGGCCGGCTTTTTACGACGGTCGGCAGGAGCTTTCCGCTCTATTGAGTCAGGCTGTCCGAGACAAGATCAAACAATCCGGATTAAAACTCATAAGTTATGCGGATCTGTAAATAAACGATGAATACACATGAGAAAAAATCCAAGGAGGGCTGGATGCTGATCAAAATATTAATGGTGTTATCCGTGGCGCTGGTCATAGAGGCGACCGGCCTGGTTTTGATTCGAAAGGGAATGATGGAGGTGGGAGAGATTTCGACTTTCAATATCAAGGCGCTATTTGCGGTATTTCTTCAGATGATCACCAACAAGACATTGATCCTTGGCGTCTTCTTTAACGCGATCTATTTTGGCCTCTTCTTGATGCTGCTCTCTTGGGCCGAGCTGAGCTTTATTCTGCCGATGACTGCGGTTGGGTATTTGTTGAGCGGTTCCTTTGCAAATTATTTTCTCATGGAGCATGTGTCACCGTTAAGATGGGCGGGGACCCTGCTCATCGTCGCGGGCGTTTTTTTGATCACGAAGAGCGCTCAACCCTAGTCATCCGGCCGTTTCTCTCCAACCGGAAAGTCTTTTCTTTCCAGGTGACCTTATTCCCCAGAAATGCCAGACCCCAAATTCCTGTGCTAAGAATCTCTTTGACGGGCAGAAGAATCAGTGTCGCAAGCAAACCGCGTTCTCTAAGATAGTAACCTGAGATCAAAGCGGCCATGAGGAGACGGACACCGCCCGTGCCGGACAGCAAGAGCCAACCCAGCGGCGAAAAGTCGCTGATCAAGAGATAAGCCATGCTGAAGAAAACACCGTGGGTCAGGATGCTGGCAAAATAACCTTTGGGCCGGCAGGCCTTGTAGGTCCGGGCCCATCGGAGCTGATGCTTGAGAAACCCTGCCATGCCGAGCCGCTGTTGTATGATGTCCACGATCAACGTGGAAAGCACGATGCGATAGCCTGCCTGATGAATCCGGTTCCCGAGGAGATAATCATCGGCAAGATAGTCGCCGATTTTTTCAAAGCCCCCGATGGAAATAAGCGCGCTTCGTCGTATCGCCATTGTGGCACCCAGGCCGAATCGAAGACCTTCCAGCCGTTCTGCTACCAAGACCGCCGGGAGAAAATCGAGATGGATGATTAATGACTCTAATAGAGCCGGGATGTTTTTGGCCCCGTGTGCCCGGTAGAGACAGGTTGACATCCCGATCTTGGGTTCCTGAAAAGGGGCCACGATCTCTTTCAGATAGTTTGGCGGAACACGAATATCACTATCGCAGATTACCAGCAGGTCGTGCCGGGCGCGATGGGTTAAGGCGGCCAAGACCCCGATCTTTTGATTGGCGGCACGTATGGACTCCACAACAATCAGTTGGATATCCAGCTTTGGGAATGTCTGGATCAGTCGCTGGATGATCGGTACCGCCGGATCTTCTTTAGACTCTACTCCAAACAGGACCTGATAGGCAGTATAGTCTTGGCTGCAGAAGCTTACAAAATTCTCAAAGGCCTCTTCATCCAGTCCTTTCACCGGCTTTAAGATTGAGACGGGCGGAGCCCAATCCGATGGGCGGGACGGTTTTAGGGAAAAGAAAGAATGAACGCACCACAACGCGAAAAGATAATAGAGGGTCGCGAAACCCGCAAGGCCGATAAAAAGAACTGTCACTGGTCCATCAATAAGCGGCTGGCATTGTTTGGTTAAAACTAAAAAATGTGCTTAGGAATGGCACATTTTTTAGTTTTAGCTGGTTATTGAGCAGCGCTCTTTGCCAATTCCCTTCGCTTGTACAGGAAGTGAAAGAACTCCACGCCTTCGCGCAACCGCCGCCGTCTCTCCGCCGGATCCCGCAGCATCCGTTTCAGGATTCGGGCGATGAACTTCGGCCGAAAATAGAACTTGCGGTAGAATTTTTCCAGCGACTTGAAGATCTCTTCATTTGAAATCTCCGGATACTCGACGGCGCAGGCCTGGAAGCCGTTCTCGCTGACCAGGCTGTTTGGTGAGAAGTAGCTGTTCTTCACCAAGTAATCGTAGAATGCTGTGCCTGGATAGGGCGAGGCGAGCGAGACCTGGATCGTGTCCGGATCAATCTCGCGGGCGAAGTCGATCGAGTCCTGGATCGTCTCGGGTGTTTCACCGGGAAGACCCACGATGAACGTCCCGTGGATTGTAATTCCCAGCTCTTTGCAGTTTTTGGTAAAGCGCCTAGCCTGTTCAACCGTGACCCCTTTCTTGATGTTGTGAAGGATCTTATTGTTGCCGGACTCATATCCCACTAAGAGAAGACGGAGACCGCAGTCCTTCATGATTTTCAAGGTCTCGTAATCCACGTTCGCGCGCGAGTTACAGGACCATGTGATGTTGAGGGTCTTGATCCGTTTGGCCAGTTCGCGTGCCCGCGGAAGATTTGCCGTAAAGGTGTCATCGTCAAAGAAAATCTCTTTCACATCCGGAAAGTTCTTGACCAGCCAGGTGAGTTCCTCCATCGTGTTTTCCACGGAACGGGTCCGATAGCTGTGGCCGGAAAAGGTTTGCGGCCAGAGACAGAAGGTGCATTTTGACGGGCAGCCGCGGCCGCTATAGATCGAGATGTACGGATGTTGAAGATAACCGATAAAGTAGTTTTTGTAATTCAGGTCCCTCTTATAGACCGGGGCCACAAACGGCAGGGCATCCAGGTCCTCAATCGGTGGCCGGTGGGCGTTATGATAGATCTTTCCATCGCGCTTGTAGCTGATCCCTTGAACGGACTCAAAGTCCCGACCTTCTGCAATTTCTTTTACGGAGTAGTCGAATTCCTTATGGGCCACAAAGTCTACCGCCCAGGAAGCCTTCAGGGTTTCTTCCGGGAGCACGGTGGGGTGTGGCCCGACAAAGCCGATGATCACGGATGGTTTTTGCTCCTTCAGGCGCTCGGCAATCTTTAAATCGTTTTTGAGTGAAGGGGTGCTCGTGTAGAGGATTACCATGTCGAAATCCTTCGCCATAGTGAGAGTTTGATCTACGGTATAGCCTTCCACCGGTGCATCAATCACCTTTCCGTTCGGAATCATCCCGGCCGGATAACAGAGCCAGGTGGGATACCAAAATGACCGGATTTCGCGTTGGGCCTGATAACGGGAGCCCGCGCCGCCGTCGAAATTTTCATACGACGGAGGATTCAAGAACAATACCTTCATGGTCATAGCAACCTCATTAGAATTTGAAATCGTTTGTCTGATCCAGCTTTAAGCAAAATCGGACCTCATCTTACTTGAACCCTGAACAAAAATCAAGCAGATTTTGATCAGCGGAGATAAGTGATTTCCAGAAGCAGGAGAACAAACCACCCGATCTGCAGGACAAACCAGCCAACCAGCAGGAGGATCTCCATCCGCTTGCTAAAAGAGAAAGCAAAATTTTCAGAGGCCATGGCGTAGACATCTTCGAGGGTCTCGAATTTTTCTTTAATATTCTTCCGCCATTCCTCAAGATGAAACTTCTTTTCCAGCAGATTGTATACCTTGGCCGAATACCAGTCTCCAATCAGCTTGATATTTCTTTCGATGGTTTCGAATTCAATGATAGATTGCGACCGCACATGGATCATTTCCCGCACGGTCTCTTTCATATCGTTCGAACGGAAGAGACTAAATCGTTCTTTCTGCTGGCGGCGGAGCATCTTTAACAGTTTGTCTAAACGGCGGTCGAGTTCGTAGTCCAGTATCCGGTATTTCAAAAGCTGGAGGTTGGCCAATTCGAGCAGCTCAATGGTTTCATCAAATTGGCCGCTGCCGTCAAAGATAAATGCGCCGTCCCAATCCACGATCAGGAGGTCGTCTTTCGCGTACTTAATGCTTGTTTCCAGTGTTTGCTGAATTTCTTTGGGATCGAGGGTTGCCTTCTCGCTCTTCAGAAAAGAGGCAATCCTGGGGGCGAAGGAAAGTAATTCTTCCGGATCACCGACATACTCCGAGACGCAAAAAATCCCGTATTCTTCCTCAAAGTTTTTATAAGTGTTGTGTTTTTGCAGGATCGTCCGTGCGACATCGATTACCTTTTCCTTCAAATCAAACACACGGTCATGGAAGATATCCTCCACCTCGACTATACCCTCCACCGTAATAATGTCGGGTGCATAGCCTTTGACATGAAACGCAACATCTTGCCCGTCTATAGTGTCTGCGAGGCGCGCAATCCGTTTTTGAAGGGGTACGATGCCGACATAATTCGGCGCACTGCGGCCTTCCTTGCCTTCTTCAGGTGAAAGACCGCTCAACGCGCTTTTGGATTCGCCCATTAAAACGGCGATGATTTTCCCTTTTGTTCCCATAGGCAATGTTGTGTTCAGCTCTTTATGATACTACGGTGACCTTCTTTTGGCAAACAGCCGTATGATTCTCAATTGATCTTTATTGCCGATTTATGTTAGATTGAAAGTCAATATTCGGAGGCCGATTCTATGCTGGCAGCCCTGTTACGTAAAGTGGTAGGGAGCAAGAATGATCGCGAACTAAAACGTCTGGAACCTCTGGTGGACCAGATCAACATCCTGGAGCCCGCCGTTTCGAGTCTCTCGGATCAAGCCTTGGCGTCCAAGACCCAGGAGCTCAAGCAGCGGTTGGCCGCGGGTGCGACGCTGGAGGAACTCCTGCCGGAGGCTTTTGCGGTCGTTCGCGAGGTTTCGAAACGGGTCTTGAGCATGCGACACTTCGATGTCCAACTCGTTGGGGGAATCGTCCTCCACGAAGGAAAGATCGCCGAGATGAAGACGGGCGAGGGAAAGACCCTCGTCGCAACCCTTCCGGTTTACTTAAACGCTCTGACCGGCAAAGGCGTCCATGTCGTGACGGTCAATGACTATCTCGCCAAACGTGACAGCCAGTGGATGGGGGAGATCTACAAATTCTTGGGGCTTTCAGTCGGCCTGATCCAGCATGACCTCAATGATCCGGAGCGTCAAGTCGCCTACAATTCGGATGTCACCTACGGAACCAACAACGAATTCGGTTTTGATTACCTACGCGACAACATGAAATTCGATCCACAGCATTTTGTTCAGCGGGAGCTAAATTACGCGATGGTGGACGAGGTGGACAGCATCCTGATTGATGAGGCCCGAACCCCGTTGATCATCTCCGGGCCCACGGAGGAGTCCACCGACAAGTACTACCGGATTGACCGCATCATTCCATCCTTAAAGGCCGGTGTGGACTATATCGTCGAGGAGAAGACCAAAACTGTGGCCCTGACAGAGGAAGGAAAC
>Ga0207048_10443_pt1 | contig 10361 bp, 3 predicted proteins | sample Alteio_BWMinCont_65_FD_153301 | JGI IMG/M metagenome (GOLD analysis project Ga0207048, IMG submission 153301) | Enriched cells from forest soil in Barre Woods Harvard Forest LTER site, Petersham, Massachusetts, United States -... | ecosystem: Environmental > Terrestrial > Soil > Temperate forest >...
GGGGGTGGGCGCGCCCATCTACAAATGCCCTATGCGGTTTTGACAAGTCGAGGTATGATGGGCGCGATACCCAGTTGCAGGGAGGGAATATGACAGATGTTCTTCGCCGGCTTTGGTCGAATGAAGAGGGTCAAGACATCGCCGAATATGCGGTACTGCTGGCGGTGATTCTGGTTCTGGTGGTGGGAACAGTCCGGTTAATCGGCGCCAACGCCAACAACGTGTTCTCGACCACCGCTAGTTCAATCGGCCAGTAGGCACTTCGAAACAACGGCTGCGTGGACCTCCGCGATGAGGGGCTGTTTCGCCTTCACGGAACCGAAACGGTCGCTCCGTAGAACCGGGCAATCGAGTCCACGACCAGGTATTGTTGCTCTGCTTTCATTTCAGGGAATATCGGAAGCGCCAACACTTCCCTGCTCGCGGCTTCTGACTCAGGTAAATCTCCCGGCTTGTATCCCAGATAAGCAAACGCCCGCTGCAAGTGTAAGGGTTTGGGGTAGTAAATATCGCTGGGAACTCCACAAGCTCGCAGATGTTCTTTCAACTCATCGCGCCCTGGGGCTCGAATCACATATTGATTGTAGATAAGCGTGCAACCCACCTGGACTCGCGGCAGCGTAAGAATGCGATCAAGGCCGCGACTCTGGAACAGCTCTAAATATCGCGCGGCGTTCTTTCTGCGTCCTTCCGTCCACTGGTCGAGGTAGCGGAGCTTGACCCGCAGAATTGCCGCTTGCAACGCATCCAGACGGCTGTTCATGCCAATCAGTTCGCACTCGTACTTGGAATGGCCTCCGTGGTTGCGGAGCACGCGAAGCCGATCTGCAAATTGTCCGTCGCTTGTGGTCAACATACCGCCATCGCCCGCCCCGCCGAGGTTCTTCGAAGGAAAAAAACTGAAGCACCCGCACAGCCCAATGCTACCAACGGCGCGGCCATTGTACTTGGCTCCAATGGCTTGAGCCGCGTCTTCGATCACGGGTATGCCGCGCGCCATAATCGCATCCATATCAGCCGCCATTCCAAATAGGTGCACCGGAATAATCGCCTTGGTCCTAGGCGAAATCGCGGCCGCCAGCTTTCCCGGATCGAGGTTGTAGGTGACGGGATCAATGTCAACGAACACGGGTCGCGCACCCAGCCGGGCAATCGAGCCAGCGGTGGCAACAAAAGTGAAGGGGGCAGTAACAACTTCGTCGCCTGGGCCAACCTCTAGCGCCATCAGAGCCAGCAGGAGCGCATCCGACCCCGAGGCACAGGCAACGGCAAACTGTGCCTGGATATAAGCGGCAATCTCCTTCTCCAGGCCTTCCACTTCCGGGCCGAGAATGAATTGCTGCGACTCCATCACCCGCTGGATCGCGGCATTGATCTCCGCTTTGATGGTCCGATACTGGGCTTTGAGGTCGAGGAACGGGAATGGCTGGACGGAACCCTTGCTTGATGTGCTCGTCGTCATGGTCTGTGGAGATGAGTGTAAACCGGATGGGACTAACCGCTGCTGCCGATGAAATTCCCACGACTTGCTTTCCCTTATTCCACGACTAGCGTGAATGTCGTGTCGTGAAGCAATGTCGTCCCCGCCGAGGTGAATGTGCCCCTCACTGTCAACAAGTAGGTTCCCGCAGGCGTTCCTGCCCCACTACCACTGCCACCGCCACCCCCGCCACAGGCCGGTACAAGCAACATTGCCGCAGCCATCAACAGCAGGAAAGTCCACCGATAGATGTGTACTCGCCGCCGTCGCACACCCACCCGGGCCATGCTCATAATCAACGGAAGCCCGAACAGTCCACAGGCCAGCCATCCTGCATTCTTTGAGGACATGCTCCGGCTCATCGTACTTGTGTGCGCTGTCGTTGTAACCGTCACAGCCACGTTAGCATTGGACGACCCGCTCAACGTGACTGATGCCGGGAGCATGCACTTGGCCCCTGCCGGAGCACCGCTGCAGGTCAGAGTCACGGTCTGATTGAAGCCACCCAACGGTTGGACACCGAAGGTATAGTTTGCGGTTTGTCCGGCGGCGACAGTGAGCGAGGGCGGATTCGGAGCAGTGGTGGAAAAATCGGGGCCTGAACCCGTGAGCGATACGTTTTGCGGACTCCCCGCTGCATTGTCAGAAATCTTCAAGGTCGCGCTTCGGCTTCCCATCGCGGCGGGGGTAAACTTCACGGTGACAGTACAACTCGCCCCAGACAAAAGCTCCGAATTGCACGTATTTGACTCGGAAAAATCGCTCGCGTTAGCGCCGCTTAACGAGTTCACCGGCGTCGTTACCGTTCCAGGGCCGGGGTTGGTCAGTAGCACTTCTTGTGAGGTGGTCGTGCCCACGCTCAGTGCTCCGAAGTTCAGAGCTGTGGCGGAGAGGATAATCGTTGGCGGGGTGGTATCGCCGCTGCCGCCCAGTGGAACGGCATGGGTGCCAATTCCATTGTTGGGGAGGTTGAGGGTAGCGCTTTGAGTGCCTGCGGCCGTTGGTGCAAATGTAACCTTAATCTGACACACCCCCGCGGGTGCAAGCGAAGCAGGGCAGGTATTGGTTTCAGGGAACTCGCTGGCATTGGTTCCGCTAACGCTCACAGGGGATAACGTAAGTGTCAACGCTCCGGTATTGCTGAGCGTGACAGTCTGCGATGCGCTGGTTGTCCCGACAGTCTGACTGCCAAAGCTCAGGCTCGAGGGAACCACGGTCGCAATGGTGAACTGGCCCTGTAAATAAAGCGCTGAAGATCCGACGAAATCCATTTTCCCATCATTATTAAAATCGCCCACGGCAAAAGCACTCCCATAGGTAAATCCTTGAATGGAAAGCGCGATAGGAAGTTGAAAACTGCCATCCCCATTGCCCAGCAAGATTACTAACGGTGGAATCTGATTCCCCTGGGCATTTCCAACCAGCAAGTCGAGTTTTCCATCGCTGTTGAGATCGGCGACCGTCAACGCGCCAACCGTATTGAATCCCTGGGAATCCGTAGGATAGTTCGTGACGGCTTGAAAACTGCCATCCCCGTTCCCTAGCATGACACCGACACCAAGAACGGCGGTCCCGAAAAGAAGATCCAGTTTGCCATCCCCGTTCACATCCGCCGCGATGAGTTGGGTCTGAATCTGTTCATTGAACGGGAATGTTTGCACCGGCTGGAATGTTCCATCGCCGTTTCCGAGTGCAATCCCCCCGGCAAAAACAATATCCAATTTCCCGTCTCCATTGAAATCGCCGACCGTCATGTTTGTGGCGCTGACAATGCCGATAGGAACAGTGACTCCGGGTTGAAAGGTGCCGTCACCATTGCCCACATAGAGAATAAGCGGCTCGAATACTGTTCCGCCAATACTCTGGAAGTAAATGCCGCCGACCACCAGGTCAGGAATCCCGTCTCCGTTGAAATCTCCGGCGACCATACTCTCCGCTTGCTCTACCAGCGGATCAGGGCCGGGTAGAAGTGGCTGAAACGTCCCGTCACCGTTGCCGAGCATAACGTAAGGGATAGAAAATGGGAGGCCGATCTGCAGTGCAAGATCAAGCTTTCCATCTCCGTTGAAGTCGGCGCAGATAACTCCAATTACGTCGTCCGGAAAATTCACTTTCGTTGTCACGGGTGTCTTAAACGTGCCATCGCCGTTTCCCAGTTGCACAGAGAGAACGCTCGCACCCGGCCCCCCGCCGACTAACGCTACGTCCAGCACTCCGTCACCGTTGAAGTCTCCAGTCACGAGACGAACCAACCCGTTACTGTTACTTTGCGGGATAGTGGTGAACTGTGGAGTGCTAAGTGGACTCGAAACCTGAAAATAGGCGACATTAGAAGTCCCGCCGCCCGGTGCCGGGTTCGATACCGTAATCGAAGCGGTGCTCGCAGTCACGATGTCGGATGCGAGAATCGCCGCGGTAATCTGCCCCGCGCTAACGAAAGTCGTCGCGCGCGGGCTGCCATTCCAGTTCACCACCGATCCACTGACGAAGCCCGCACCGTTTACGGTTAGTGTAAATCCAGTTCCGCCCGGAACCGCCGCAGCAGGCACAACAGGAAGATCAATGAATGGAACGGGATTATTGGCAGCGAAAGCCGTGTAGCAGGCCATCACCACAAAGGCCGCCAGAGTGATAGACAGCCTTCGGAAACTGCCCGTCAAGCGATCGGCACTTGGGTTGAACATGCGATCCCCTCCAAAGCATATGCTTCCAGCGTCGCAAACCCAAGTCAACCGGAAGGGTTCCGTTTCATCGTGAGGCCGTTCGTTTGGCCGTCACTGCACGGTCACGGTCAGCGTGGTTTTGCTGGTCGCGGCTCCCGAGGTCGCTGTCACCGTGACGCTATAGGCGGTGGCCGGCGTGCCAGATGTACCTGGTGACGATCCGCCTCCGCAGCCCGCCCACGAAATAAACGCCAGCACAAAGACCGGAACTGCTAGTGCCAACGATCGTTTACGATACCCGACCAAGAGAAACGCCGAGGCGAATATCAATACCGTCCACCCGATTGATATTGCTCCAAGGGGGAAATTGCCGTGAGTGACCGTGCTCCCGGACCCGGATGCCGCGGTCCGCACCGTGACCGGGACGTTTGCCGGCTTGCCCCCGCTCACCTGGACTGTGGCTGGCACGGTACAGGTCGGCGCCCGCATCCCGGCCGGACTGACGCTGCAAGCGACGTTCACAGTCGCGCCGAAAGTCCCTGACGGCGTTATCGTCAGGTTGAAGCGTGCATCTTTCCCCGGCGCAACTTCGGCCGAAGTGGGCGATCCCGGCGCTGGAGCGAGCGAGATGGATCCCGGTGGCAGTTCGGTCGCGGTGCCCGACAGCGTGATGGACTGGGAACCGGTGCCGGCATTATCAGCGACCAGAACCGACGCACTGGCCGTTCCCACGGCCGCTGGAGCGAATGTGACACTGAAGGTACAAGTCTGGTCGGGTTGAACCCTTGTGCAGTTGTTGGTCTGGCTGAATTCGCTGGCGTTGGCGCCACCCACGGTAATGCTTGTTACCTTCAGCGCAACGGCTCCGGTGTTGGTAAGGGTTACGGCTGTCTTGCCGCTGCTGGTTCCCACGGTCTGCGAAGGGAAACTCACCTTAGTGGGCGAGAACGTCACCACCACAGCTGAGATCGTGGTGTTTGGCAGCACAAATGTGTATCCGCTGCCTGCGTTGGAAACCAGATCCGGCTTGCCATCACCGTTCATATCTACGGCCAGCTCGAACGTCGGCGGGACGCCACTCATAAACGCCGTCGGTATTTCGATGGGAAGCTCAAAGGTACCGTCCCCATTCCCTAGGTACGCCGAATAATCGTTGTACCCGCCACCCGAGTGGGATTGGTGATAGTAATCAGCAAGGATGTCGAGAATTCCGTCACCATTGATGTCAGCCACAACGATGGGCAGAAGGCAACCAGGAGAGAACGGAGGTTGGGCACTGAATGTGCCATCTCCGTTCCCCAGCAGCACTTGACAGCCATGGTCACCTTCACCCCACAAGTCCGGTTTGCCATCGTGGTTAAAATCCGCAGTACCGTACGCCGTGAAGTTTCCCAGCGGAAAAACTGCCGGCTGGAAGGTACCGTCGCCGTTACCGAAAAGAAGCGTTGTCCCTGGATTCCCTGTCCCGAGCGGGGATGCGGCGATATCAACATTGCCATCCCCATTGAAATCCCCCGCAATCAAATAGGTAGTATTCGTGTTCCCGCCCCCGTCAAAAACATAGGCCGGTGAGGCCAAAGTGCCATCGCCGTTCCCCAACAATACCGCGAGCGATTGCGTCCCTACCGGGCTTACCGCAACGTCCAGCTGGTGATCGTTATTGAAGTCGGCGACAACGATTGAGTACTGCACCTTGTTGCCAGCACCGACCGTGCTCTGAGGATAAAACTGCGGTGACTGAAAGCTGCCGTCGCCATTCCCCAACAACACGCTGTAACCCCAATTTCCCGACGTGGTCCCTGCCACCACTAAATCGGGATAGCCATCTCCGTTCAGGTCCGCAGTCGCGACACCGAAGCCTGGCTGTTGCAGTGCGTACGTGTTCGAAAGGCTTAGATTTCCCTTGCCGTCGTTGGTCAGACTGTAAAGTTTGGTCGAAGAGAGTTCGGCCAGGCCCTCGAATCCATCCCCTTTCTTGTCGAAACTTCCGGTTACGGCGCTGGTGGCGATAATCGGCTCCGTAAGCAGCCCCCCCTGAAAGGTACCATCACTATTTCCTAGCAGGACGTAACCCGCTCCGGCCATATCCAGCTTTCCATCGACGTTGAAATCGGCAACGACAAACGGAAACGTTGTTGGAAAACTAAAGAACCCCTGCTCCAGATAGTTGTAAGCATCGAAGAACGTACCGTCACCCTTTCCGAGACAAATTTCGGTTATATCGGGCGCCACAACCAGATCGAGCGTGCCGTCGCCGTTAAAGTCAGCCGCAACGGCAGCCTCGCCATTCGCAACCGGAGTCGGCGATTGGAACGTCCCGTCGCCGTTTCCAAGCAGGAGCTCTCCAGACAGCATAAGGTCGAGCTTGCCGTCACCGTTGAAATCGCCGGGAATTGCAAGTTGCGGAGAAGCGACTCCGGTCGAGGTCTTGCCGGATTGGAAAGTCCCGTCCCCATTTCCTAGCAAGACGACCTCCTGCCCGCCCTCAAGACTGACCGCGATGTCAGTTATGTGATCGCCGTTGAAATCGCCCAGAGTAATCAAATCACCGCTGAGGGGAGCATTGCTGACGGTGTAGAAAACTCCCGGCGCAAATGTTCCATCACCCTGGCTCAAGTAGACAACGAGTGTGGTGCTATTGATTGTTGACTCGAAGCCCACGACGTCAGCTTTGCCATCCCCATTCAGATCCCCCGCAATGACATATTGCAACACGTGAGCAAACGTTGTGATGGCAGTCTGGAATGTGCCGTCACCCTTACCAAGCAGTACCAGCAAAGTGCCGTTGAGGGGGCCGCCGGTCCCGAGTTCCAGCACGTCGGGCTTGCCATCGCCGTTGAAATCCCCTATCGCCGCTACGATGGGCATCCCAAATTGTGAACCGGGAACGGGAGTGCCCATCCTAAACGTTCCGTCACCGTTGCCCAGTTGCAGGGTTCCATCCCGGCTCAGCAGGTCGGGTATGCCGTCGCCGTTGAAATCCGCCGTGAAATCGGCCGAGTCTATGTACGTTGGGGGCTGGAAAAATGTGATCTGGCCTTCAGTGACCCGCGGACAAACAAACCCAAGCAATGCAACCGTCAGAAGCAGCCGAACTGAGAACCCGAAACGCGAAGAAGAACTCATGGCACCACACCCGTCGGGTGTTAAGAGCCCACCGTATGGACCCAGCGGGCGCGGAACCTAGACACGACTTATAACACGCTTAACTGACAATAGTTTCTGGAGCTTAAACTAAAGCGATCAGCAACAGGCAATAGACAGCTTCAGAAAAGTACCTGACGATGGATCGTGCTCAGTACTTGCATGAACATACAGACCCCTTCAAGCATAGGCTTCTAGCGCCAAGAACCCCAGTCAACCGCGAGACTTTCGCTCCGCAGGCCGCTCTTCTTCCCCCGTGGGGCCGCTCACCTGGGTCACTGCACGATCACTCTTACCGTCGTTTTGCTGGTCAAGCTTCCCGAAGTCGCGGTTACCGTGAACGCGTAGGTATTGGCAGGCGTACCTGACGGTGGTGTTGGACTTCCGCCTCCGCAACCCGACAGAAAGACGAAGGACAACATCAGGGCCGAACCGGCAAATGCCGGCCAGCGCCTACGGTTCCTGACAAGGAGCAAACCTGAGACAAACCAGAAAACCGCCCACGCAATTGGCGTTGCTCCTGGTGGGACACTCTGGCGAGTGACTGTCCCCGCGGACGCGGACCCTGTGGTATTCACGGTGACCGTAACGACCGCCGGATTGACGGCACCCACTTGGACCGTGGCTGGCACGACACACGTTGGCGCCAGCATCACGACCGGGCTGACGCTGCAAGCAAGGTTCACGGCCCCATGGAACGATCCGGAGGGCGTTATCGCCAGATTGAAGGATGCTTTATCGCCCGCAGAGATGGTGGTCGAAGTACGCGATCCCGCCACCGGAGCAATCACGAAGTTGGCCGGAACCGACATCGTCGTGTTAAGCAGCACAAACGTATAGCCGCCGCCCGCATTGGAAATCAAATCCACCTTGCCATCGCCGTTCATGTCCGCAGCCAGCCCGAACGTTGGCAAACTGCCGTCCACGAACACCGCAGTTATGAAGGGACCAAAAGTGCCGTCTCCGTTCCCCAGGTACACACCATAAGTGTTAAAGCCGTGGCCGTTGCCGAGGTCCAGACTGGCAACCAAGTCCGGAATTCCGTCACCATTGATGTCGGCCACCGCATCGATGGCATAACCAGTAAACACAGGTTGGGCCATAAATGTGCCATCACCATTGCCCAGCAGCACCACTTGGTCGTTCTTTGCGCCTACACCCACTAAGTCTGCCTTCCCATCATTGTTAAAATCGGCAGTAAATTCCGCCATGAAGTCTCCTAGCGGGAAAGTCGCCGCTTGGAATGTGCCGTCTCCCTTGCCGAACAGAAGCGCAGTCCTCCGTCCTGAGTTCCCGGTCGCCGACGCGGCGATATCAACATTGCCATCCCCATTGAAATCCGCTGCCACCAAAAACGTGCCGTCAGAGCTCGCTCCATCGAAAAAGTAGGCTGGTGACGCGAACGTACCGTCACCCTTCCCCAGTAGCACCGCCATGGTCTGATCTCCTCCAGCCCCTCCCATGCTTATTGCCAGGTCGAGCTTGTGATCATTATTGAAATCTGCGATAACGATCGAATATTTGGCAGCTCCGGTCAGAACGCTCTGCGGGTAAAACTCGGGAGGCTGAAAACTACCGTCGCCATTCCCCAGCAGCACACTGTAGCTCCAGTCCTGCGTGATGGGGTCGGTGCCCACCACCACCAGGTCTGGATTGCCATCTCCGTTCAGATCACCCGTCGCTATGCCGTAACTCGGCTGCTGAAGGGTGTAGGTGTGCGATAAAGTTAGGGTTCCCGTGCCGTCATTGCTCAAAATGTAAAGACTATTCGAGCTATTCGCGGAGATCTCGGCAATATCCGTGGCCCCCTTTCCATGCTTGTCGAAACGACCTGTCACAGCGCCCACGCCAACAATCGGCTGAGTAAGCAGCCCCTGGAAAGTACCGTCACCGTCGCCCACCAGAACGTACTCCCCGGCTGCGACATCCAGTTTTCCATCCAGGTTGAAATCGGCGATGGCAACCCCGGAAGTTGCAACTCCGTCCCCGGAAGTAAATGGTTGGCCCCAATAGTTGTGAGTATTCGAGAAAGAGCCGTCGCCGTTTCCAAGGTAGATTTCAGTGATACCAGGCACCAACACCAGATCCAGTTTGCCGTCCCCATTCAAATCAGCCGCGGCCAGACCACCGTTGCTCGCAGGGTTCGTGGTAATCGTCGTGGCAGGCTGGAATGTCCCATCGCCATTTCCAAGCAAGAGCGACAAAGGATAAGCGTTGTATGCAATGGCGCCCGAAACCACGAGGTCAAGCTTACCGTCGCCATTGAAGTCGCCCGCAACGGCGAGTCGGGGAGATTGGACTCCGGTTGAAATCTTGCCGGACTGGAAAGTCCCGTCCCCATTCCCCAACAGCACGACCTCCTGCCCCGCCACGTGGTCGCCAGAAAGACTTACGGCGATATCGCTAAAGTAATCGCCGTTGAAATCGCCCAGAGTAATCAAATAGTCGCCGAGTGCGGCGTTGCCCACGGCATAGGAAACTCCTGCCGCAAATTTGCCATCTCCCTGACCTAAGTAGACAACAACACTATTGTTGAATATCCCGAGAACGTCTGCCTTCCCATCCCCATTCACATCTCCCGCTACGACCGCCGTCAATGTGGCGGCACTATTCGTGCTGATCGGCGACTGAAACGTGCCGTCGCCATTGCCCAACAGAACCAGGAGAGCCCCGGTTCCCTGCTGCAATACATCCATCTTCCCGTCGCCGTTGAAGTCCCCTATGGCCAGCGCTCCGCCCACGACTGGAGCACCCATCTTGAAGGTACCGTCACCTTTTCCCAGTTGCAGGGTTCCATCCCTGCTTAGCAGGTCGGGTTTGCCGTCGTCGTTGAAGTCGGCCACGAAATCGGGGGCGCCAGTATACGTTGGGGGAACGAGGAAGGTCACTTGCCCATGGGCGAGCCACGGGCAGACAAGCCCGAGCAACGAAACAGTTAGGAGCAGCCGAACTGAGAAACCAACACGGGAAGAGGAACTCATGGCGTGCACTCCCGTCGAGGACTTGACAAGGGCCCACCGCACTGGACGAAGCGGGCGTTGAGCCTGGTCCCACCTTATAACACGATCCATTGA
>Ga0207048_10446_pt1 | contig 10275 bp, 6 predicted proteins | sample Alteio_BWMinCont_65_FD_153301 | JGI IMG/M metagenome (GOLD analysis project Ga0207048, IMG submission 153301) | Enriched cells from forest soil in Barre Woods Harvard Forest LTER site, Petersham, Massachusetts, United States -... | ecosystem: Environmental > Terrestrial > Soil > Temperate forest >...
ATCCGGGCGAACGTGCTTTCCGGGATCACCGCCTTGGTGTCTTTCGGACGGCCATCGGCACCCCACATCTTGCCGCCGAGACGGATCATGGCTGGCATCGAAGCATCGACGATCACGTCGTTAGGCGCGTGCAGATTGGAGATGCCCTTGGCCGAGTCCACCATCGCCAGTTCCGGACGGTGCTCATGACAGGCGTGCAGGTCCTTGATCACTTCATCACGCTTGGATTCCGGCAGGGTCGCGATCTTCTCATAGACGCTGCTTAAACCGTTATTCGCATTGACGCCCAGTTCCTCGAACAGCTTGCCGTGCTTGGCGAAGGCGTCCTTGTAGAAAATCTTTACCGCATGCCCGAAAACGATCGGGTGCGAGACTTTCATCATCGTCGCCTTGACGTGCAGCGACAACATCACACCGGTTTCGCGCGCGTCTTCCATCTGTTCTTCGTAGAATGCGCACAGCGCCTTCTTGCTCATGAACATGCTGTCGATGATCTCGCCTTCCTGCAGCGATACCTTGTTCTTCAAGACAGTGACTGAGCCATCCTTGGCGACCAGTTCCATCCGCACGTCGCAGGCCTTGGATAGCGTCAGGCATTTTTCGCTGGCGTAGAAATCCCCACCGTGCATGTGGGATACGTGCGTGCGCGATGCCGGACTCCACTTGGCCATGGAGTGCGGGTTCTTGCGCGCAAAGCGTTTCACCGCTGCTGGTGCACGGCGGTCGGAATTACCCTCGCGCAGCACCGGATTGACCGCACTACCCAGCGTCTTTGAATAACGCTTCAAAATGGATTTTTCTTCGTCGGTCTTCGGATCTTCAGGGAAGTCGGGGATCTTGTAGCCGCGTGACTGCAGTTCGCGAATAGCCGCGATCAGCTGCGGTACCGAGGCACTGATGTTCGGCAGCTTGATGATATTGGTATCGGGTTCCTGAGTGAGGCGTCCCAATTCGGCCAGATTGTCCGGCACTTTCTTGTCATCGGCGAGGTAATCGGAGAATTCGGCAAGAATCCGCGCTGATACCGAGATGTCGCTCTCGACGACGTCAATATCAGCCGCTGCGGCGAAGGTCCTGACGATAGGCAGCAAAGAAGCAGTTGCCAGAAGCGGCGCCTCGTCGGTAAGCGTATAGATGATGGTTGATTTACCTGCAGTCACTTTAATCTCCTTGCGATTGGTGTGTCGGTTGGCGCTGCCGCATCGGGTTGGTGCGTCCTGCCCACTTAAGGGCGCGCTGAATTAGTCTGGAAACTGCGATTACATGGAGACAACGTTTCCTTGAATGCAAGCTACACTTCCCAAGAGGTGAAGTTTATTCGACCTGCCGTTTAAGCGCCAAACAAAAATTCAGCCGGCAGTTTACCTTGAATCCGTTGCGCAGGTGTACTGCATCAGATTCTGGAGTGCCCGCATTACGGGCCTTCGTGCTGGGTGACGGAGGTGATTATCAGTTTTCGGTACAAATCAACAATGCAGTCGGTTTTCCACATTCCCCGCAGTAGCTGGCGTCAGGATCGGTGCCAGCGCCACAATGCGTGCAGAAATTGCGTTTCTGGCAATTATCTTCTGCGATACCAGGGGTAACAATATCGCTTTTCGTCCCGCTGGCAATCGATGCCGCAGTCAACCGCTCATCAGGTAAATTCGGCTTAGATCCCGCAATAACCTCGTGCATCATCCCGATCTTCTGTGCGCGCTCAAAATCCTGATTAGTGGTTGGGGCGACCACCATTGATAGCGTCTCACCAAAACCCTTTAAACCGGCCGCCAGCTCGTCGGCAATATTTTGCAAGCCACGCATGCCGATCAACTGGCGTGCCGCATCCTTGCCAAATATGACTGTATCAATCTCAGAGACCCAAACGCGCATGGTCATGCTCTCAGTATTAATAACGTTCTTGGTCGTCTGAACATTTCCGGAAAGCTGATTGCCGACATGAACCTGCGCCGACTCGAAGCTACCGTTGATATTGACCCAGATTAACTCGGAGACGAAATCGAAACGTCCCCACAGCACATGCGCTGCACCGTAACAGAACATCCCTACTACCATTTGGCTCACTGCAAACGCCGTGATGGTCGCGATTGGTTCGCCACCAAGGATGTCTCGGGTGATCAATACCGTAGCAATCGTGCCCGCAATGAGGTAAATCATCGCGAGACCTGTCAGACAGGTGAGCCAAAAGAACTGCGGCATCGACAACGCGTGCCCAACGCTGGTCGCGATTCTATCTGGCTGTGGCCGGGGCTGTGTTTCCTCAAAAATCTCGGCGCCGAACTGGCCCTGCTGCCCGCTAACCACTGGGGAGCGGCGCGCGTAACGCCTGTTGGGGATGCGGCTGTACCAACGACTCATCAGAATCCTGTCCAGCTCTTCGATCAACTTGTTCGGATGCGCGTTCATGGTGAGCGTTTCCGTTACCCGGGCAGATCCTACTGTCTGAGGCGAAGGCCGAAGCTGGTTTTTCAGAGCGAGGCCGAAGACTCCACAGCCAATGAGCGCACACACGAGCGCAACGAGGACCACGCCATTGATCGAAAGACCTTGGAGGTCTGGGAGATGCGATGCCGCGACACCAAGAATCACCGGCCCGAGCACGGCAAGTACGATAAGCACGATCAGACTGCCCGTACCAACGTTGGCCGGGGCCGTTGCAGAGCCGGATTGCCTCACCATCGGGCGCATGATCTGAAGGAAAGCAAACGCGCCATAGCCAAGTCCGATCCAGCCATTTGCCGGACCTTGCCCAAACACGAGCCAGCAAAGCAGGAAGCTGACAAAGGTGGTCGCCAAAGCCAGGAAGTTGTAGAACTGGGTCTGGGCGGTGCGTTGAATCACGTCCGGCGCAAAAATGAGGTGCGGTAACCATGAATACAATAGGCCGTTGAGTGGTCCCTTCGGTTCACGAAACGTTATCGCATTCTGGCGTAGCGTCTCCTTGAGCATGCCCGCAATTTTCGAATCGCCATCCTGGTCGGCGCCCACCAGAGGCGCCAGATTGTCAGGCCGGTTACGCCCGAAAAAGTAACGCAATCGGGTGAAAGCGCGCGCGAGAAGACCGATACCGAAGAGAAGAAGGCCGATAGAAATCCCGACAACCGCGAGCGCGCGAGCATCGAGACCATGCGCAATACGGTCTCGCACGATGACCATCGTTGCTGCTCCGGCCAGAACCATCAACGTGCCAGAGATGATGATGGCAAGGTTCTGAACCTTGTATGGGTTCGGGAATTCGAACACCTGACTTTCGGGATTAAATTCGTAACTCATAAGTACGCTTCAGCGGGAATTTGGGGCGCCACATTCACCGCAGAACACATCGTCAGGAGCGAGCGGCGCGCTGCACTTGAGACACGCCCGACCTGCGACGACGGAGGAAACTTGCTTTGACGATGCTTGCACCGAAGACCTTGCCTCCTGGAGCTTGGAGCCTGCACGATCTCGCGCCTCCTGGGTCCGGCGTTTGGCTTCCTCTACGTGTTCACGCATTTTCTCCTCGGTCTCACCGAAATTCAAGCCTTCAACGGTCTGCAAATAGATGAGGCACGTACCATTGATGAACGTCAGGAACGGGATGGTCAAACCGATCGTAAAAAGCAGGCCCGTGGCGAACCCGAAAGCGCCGGTATAGGATGTGCTGCTTGCCATTCCATACATTCCCATTGGACTGCCCATCATTCCGCCCATCACGCCCTGAAACAGGCTGGTGAGGCCACCCATGGGGCTAATGCCGACAGCAGACGAAAGTCCCATTGAGGTGGAATAACCTGAAAGCAAGACAAACGAGACCACGCCAGAGAGAAACATCACGAGCAGTGAGAGGATTACCAGGTTGGTGATCACAGCCAACAGTCGGTGGCGGACGATAACCACCAGACGCGCGACCGTCTGGAAGGCGGTGTTGCCTTCCCATACGGCTGGCGCCGCGAGCGGGAAACCGACGTAAAACATGCCCGCAATGGTCATTCCAAGAACCACCGCAAGAATCGGGAGGGCAAAGCTATAGAGGAACACGCCAAGTCCGGGGATCTTGCAAATGAAAAGAACCAGAAGCGCAGCCAAAACCATGCCGAGGAATGCAAGAAACAACAGCACGCCTACACCTAGAAGGCGGTGCACGGTGAAGACCGCCTGCAGTATCGCATCCGCGAAGCTAACGTCCTGCCCCTGTGCTCGCCGCATCAACGTGATACCTACTGACGAATAGCCGATCAGTCCGACGAGCAGGCTCACGATGCCGAACAAACCACCCAGGACGACACTACTACCCATCAACCAACCGCTAAGCGCGACAAACAAAAAAAACACAAGGCCGGCAAGGCCGGTCATCGCCAGCGCGCGCCAGTTGGTGACAGCCTCGGCTGCGCGGAGCAGGCCGTAGGAAGTGGGTGCGACTTGTTCGGTTGATGTCATGATTTTCCCTGTTGAATGTCTAATTATTCTGTTTTAGCGATCGAGCAATGCCAAGGTGGGCACGCCGTCAATTTCGGCGACCTGCATGGCGGACTCTTTCGTGGTGCTTGCCCTGCCGTTGAGAAAAACTTGCGTCTGCAATCTATAGATGCCCTGCGGCGCGCCTGGTGGCAGTTTTAGCGTAAAGCTGTTGTCGTATTCACCGCTGCCACCGGTATCGTTGACCAACTTTTCCCCTCGCTTGAATTCCTCGCCGGTCGGCGCATAAGCGACCAGTACCTCTTTGATCTCGCGTACCGGCTCGGTGGTACCCGACACCGCGCGGATGGTCGACTGGATCTTGATGGCGTCTCCGGCCTTGACCGCGCCGTTAGGTGTGACGACGGTCGCATAAGCGTCGATTTTGGCGTTCGGTGGAAGTCGGTTGCGATTGCTGATTTTGTACTGTTGATCGACCTCCGCCGCTGTCTTGGTTTGCCGGGATGCGACTTCAACGACGGCACATGCCGCCAGGCCTGCGATGGCCCCCTTGACGGCACCACTTTTACCTCCCAGAAAAGCGCCCAGAACCGCGCCGCCGGCGCCAAGTGCAGCACAGCGGAGTACCGCAGTATTGTTATCGGAGCCGGTTCCTGGATCACCGCCTGGTGTCGCGCAGCCACTGATGACAAAAGTGGCGACGCATGCCGCACAGATCGTTTTTTTAAATTCCATGGGATTTCCTTAAGTTATTCGATTGAACTGCCGGATTTGAGCGCGTCCATTTGCTTGGCTTTTGCCTTGCTGCGCGTAGCCTTTGCTCCCGTGCTGGCGGGATCCAGCTCGAGCACGCTTTCGGCCGTCGCAATCGCCTTGTCGTACTGGCCGTTGGCGATATAGCCATTGGCTTTTGCTAGCAAAGCAGCGATCTTGCTCGACATGGCATCGGGAACGCCTGTCGGCGGTAGAGTCTTCGCGTTTTTTGTAATCGACGGCGCGCTCTTGACCACCGCAACTGGCTTCTGTGCAGTCGTCGGCGCCTCCGCAATCGCTGGTTCTGGAGAAGGTGTCGGGGCCGGCTCCGGTATCGAAATAGGTTTTTCCGCAGGGATAACAGCTACCGGTTCCGGCGCGGCAGTAACGACTGGCGCCACGTCTTGGTGTGGCAAAGGTGATTCAGCCACTGTCGTCGGCGAAGGTTCGATGGCGACCACGGCCTTTACCGCTTCTGTTGGGACGGGGGCCTCGATAGTGTCCGACTTCTTGGTTTCCCACCACAGGAAGCCGCCACCGCCTGCGATAGCGACAACGAGCAGCAACGAAATCCCGATCACCAGGCGCGATGACTTTGATGTCGATATCGGGGGCTGGGCGTTCAATCGAGCGTCCGTGACTGGAACTGGTGTTATCGGAGAATCCGCAATGGCTGGAGAATTGGCAGAAACAGGAGGCTCACGATGCGCCGGCGCCGGCTCGGGTGCCGTCATCGGGGTTGCCACCAAAGGCAGCGGTAAAGAATCTTCGCGTGGACTTTCCGGAGATGGGACTGAAGTCGATGTGGACAATGAGGTCTCTGCGACCGTGGTACCGCACTTCTTGCAGAATTTCGCGCCTGGAACAAGCGACGTGGAACATGAGATGCAGATACGGGATGCGCTCCCGTCCAATGTAACGGGGCTCTTCTCGTCGGAAGGGATAACTAAAGGTTCAGGTGAAGAACTTGACGCAACCGTAGTACCGCACTTCTTGCAAAACTTGGCGCCAGGAACAAGCGGCGCGGAGCATGAGAGGCAGGAGTTTTTCGAGACGGCCAGTTCGGCCATCGGTATCCCGCACGACTTACAGAACTTGGCGCCATCCTTGTTTTCGGAGCCACATTTGCCACAGCTAGCCATTAATTCTTCCTCGCATTATTTGTTGTGCCACTTACGACTTCCTGCCTACTTAACATGGATAACGGCAATCATTCGGAATTGTTTAATGAGAAACTTAAAGGCGGCTTATTTGACGGCGGCGTACTACGTATAAGCAGGCTGCCAAGGCAATGACGACGGGAGGAAATAGAAAAGAAAGGGATGACACTCGTTTCAGCTTGCGCGTAACTGCCCTGGTCAGGGCGCACCCTCACGGTTTGTTTAGGCTGACGGCGGATACCGCCCGGGTATATATTAGGCAGACTTGATTTTCTCTTCGTTAAGCAAACAAAGGAGCAGGAAATGGCATCAACCCACAAGACCGTTTCAACCGTTGCCGAACTGGCGGCGGCAATCAAGGATACCGAAGTTACTCGAATCGTAGTCCAAGGTCGAATTGCCAACTCCTCGTCGCTACGCCTGGCTCCCGGCCAGACAATCGAAGGACACGACGAGCAATCCGCGCTGACGTTTGCTGCGGGCCTGGATGGTTTGCAACTATCGACTGACAATGAGATTCTCCACCTGCGCATCGAAACATCCGTCGAGCGACGGGCAATTTTCAACGACACTACCGTTGACAGCCTGGGCCTGATTCATCTGTTCGACGTGGAAACGATAGGACAGGTGCAACTGTTGGCGCGCGACAAGGTGCGCAGCGGACATGTAGAAGTTGACGGCTTGCATGTCATTGCCGCCGATGCCCGCGCACAAAGTGATCGTCCGACCGGTTTTGGCGTACACGTCATACAGGGTGCTTTCACGCTATGGAATATGCAGGCCGACGAACAGGTCGTCATCAGCGCGAACCTGGTCGGCCTGTCTGCCGGTCGTCCGGCTGCACCGGTACTGGGTAGCGGGATTTTCGTGAGCGGGCCGGGATTCGATAAGGGCAAACTGAGCGTTCACCTGCTTGAGACCGGGCCGGTATACAGCAATGGAGGCATCGCTCCGGGAACACCTGACGTCATCACCGGCGGCGTATTCACGGTACATGGCGCCTATGTCGACACAGTGCGCAATCTGGCGCCGGTCGTGACCTACGGCGTCAACGACATGGTCCTAGATAACTGGGGGCAAGTGGACTGTTGGGATGCTGAAGGCAAGATCACCTCTTATGGCCCCAGCGGCATCGGGTTCGTGAACTTCGGCATCGTGAACGAACTGAAGGTCAAGGCGCCGATTGAAACCTTCGGCCTGGGCGCTCGGGGTTTCAACGTATATGCCGGGACGGTAAACCTGGCTGAATTCGATCGCATTACCACGCATGCGGACGGCGCCGTGGGTGTGCAGATCAGCCAGCCGATCGGCAAACTGAAGGTCTTGCGCGGTATCGAAACCTTTGGCGGCACCGGCGAGTCGCTGGTCAAAGGCGTGGTTACGACGCTCAGCGCGATCGGGTTGAGCATCAAGCCCGGTGGTTCGGCGCGGGAAGTGGTGATCACGGGCGGTATCTCCACGCACGGCGAAGGCATCCCGCCACTTGAAGTGCACGGTGAGATTGGCATATTGCACATTACCGGGACAACACGCGCGGCCAACTGATCCACGCCAGGCGCCAGGTTCAGAACCCTTTAGCCGGAGACATACGCCATGGAACGTACAATTGCTGCCCTGCTGCCAGCCCACCGAGTGATCGACGATGGCGACATGCTGTTATGGCGGGCATTGCCTTTGGAAGAACGCGATCATTTGGGACCTTTTATCTTCATCGATCACTATCGGCATAAAAGTCAACGTGGTATCGGCGACAAGCCACATCCGCACGCCGGCATTGAAGTCTTGAGTTACCTGCTGGAAGGCGGCGTCGAGCATCGCGACAGCATGGGCATGACTGACCGCCTTGGCCCGGGTGATGCGCAATGCATACGCGCCGGGCGCGGCATCATCCATGCCGAGCAGCCGCAAGGCGGACGGCACGGCCTGCAGCTCTGGACTACCCTGCCACCGGACCAAAAGCTGGTCGAGCCAAGCTACGCGTCATTTCGTGCGGCAGATATCCCGTCGCTGGTGCGTGAGGGAGTTCTGGTGAAGGTAATGGCTGGCCGGGTGGATGGCATCGACGGACCGATGCGGCTTGCCTCGCCTACCACCCTTGCACACATACGGCTGGCGCCTGGCGCCAGCGCTTCGTTGCTAGTGGACGATAACGCCGAACTCGGGCTGTATGTCATGGACGGGCAAATCGATGGGGGCGGCGCCATCCTTGATACGGGCAAACTGGCCCTGCTCACGCTGGGTGAGCGCGTCAACGTCACCGCGACAGGAAGCGGTCCGTCCGACGTGATCCTGTTGGGCGGCACACCGGTGGAAGGCCCGATTTTGTTCTCCGGCCCGTTCGTAATGGATACACCAGAACGCCTGGCACAAGCAAAGCGGGATTTCGTCAGCGGCAAAATGGGAACCCTGGATGGCGTCCCGTTCTGAAATCTTACGTGGTACAGATACGTGCCTGCTCACGCAGGGAAACAGAGTAAACAAGCAAAAAGCCAGTCGCGTAAGCTGACTGGCTTTTTTATGTCTGTGCAAATCGCGTATGAACTTCGTAGGGTGGGCACGCCTTTGTGCCCACGCGTGACCGCGATAACCGGAGTACAGACTCTCGCGGCGCGGAAACAGGCATATACGTGGTGTGAGTTCAGCGTGGGCATCCATGCCCACCCTACGTTCTTTCTGATTTCGCGGTTTTTCGGGGTATTGCACAAACCGTTCGCGCAAAGCAAAAACCCTCTGAACGCATGTTCAGAGGGTTTTTTAATAAAAGCCTGACGATGACCTACTTTCACACTGGTTGCAGCACTATCATCGGCGCAAATTCGTTTCACGGTCCTGTTCGGGATGGGAAGGGGTGGTACCAAATCGCTATGGTCATCAGGCATAACTTGTAACCGCTGCTTGTTCTCCTGTTGGAGCAACAAACAACGCAATCTAGAAGAAGTAGTTTTTTATACCGGGTTCACTGGTGAGTGAACCCGGTTGGGTATGAATGTCCAAACGGTGTGTTTAAGCACCTTGGCAAACAAATAAGCTCATCATATAACCTGCTAAGGTTATAGGGACAAGCCTCACGGGCAATTAGTACTGGTTAGCTTAACGTATTACTACGCTTCCACACCCAGCCTATCAACGTCCTGGTCTCGAACGACCCTTTAGGGGAATCTAGTTCCCGGGAAATATCATCTCAAGGCAAGTTTCCCGCTTAGATGCTTTCAGCGGTTATCTCTTCCGAACTTAGCTACCCGGCAATGCCACTGGCGTGACAACCGGTACACCAGAGGTTCGTCCACTCCGGTCCTCTCGTACTAGGAGCAGCCCCCTTCAAATTTCCAACGCCCACGGCAGATAGGGACCAAACTGTCTCACGACGTTTTAAACCCAGCTCACGTACCACTTTAAATGGCGAACAGCCATACCCTTGGGACCGGCTACAGCCCCAGGATGTGATGAGCCGACATCGAGGTGCCAAACTCCCCCGTCGATATGAACTCTTGGGAGGAATCAGCCTGTTATCCCCAGAGTACCTTTTATCCGTTGAGCGATGGCCCTTCCATACAGAACCACCGGATCACTATGTCCTACTTTCGTACCTGCTCGACTTGTCAGTCTCGCAGTTAAGCACGCTTATGCCATTGCACTATTAGCACGATGTCCGACCGTACCTAGCGTACCTTCGAACTCCTCCGTTACACTTTGGGAGGAGACCGCCCCAGTCAAACTGCCTACCATGCACTGTCCCCGATCCGGATAACGGACCAAGGTTAGAACCTCAAACAAACCAGGGTGGTATTTCAAGGTTGGCTCCACGAGAACTAGCGTCCCCGCTTCAAAGCCTCCCACCTATCCTACACAGATTGGTTCAAAGTCCAATGCAAAGCTACAGTAAAGGTTCATGGGGTCTTTCCGTCTAGCCGCGGGTAGATTGCATCATCACAAACATTTCAACTTCGCTGAGTCTCGGGAGGAGACA
>Ga0207048_10447_pt1 | contig 10263 bp, 8 predicted proteins | sample Alteio_BWMinCont_65_FD_153301 | JGI IMG/M metagenome (GOLD analysis project Ga0207048, IMG submission 153301) | Enriched cells from forest soil in Barre Woods Harvard Forest LTER site, Petersham, Massachusetts, United States -... | ecosystem: Environmental > Terrestrial > Soil > Temperate forest >...
ATGATCGCGAAAGCCAGCGCGAAACTTAAAAAAGGCGGGGTTCGGCTCTCGAAAGAAGAAGTCGTGGACACCGCCTGGCAGACGCCGATCGTGATCGACCCGTTCAAGGTTCCGGTCACGGAGAAACTTGACTTGCTGTTCGGCATCGACGAAATCCTTCGAAAGGACCGGCGAATCAAAGTCGCCGAGTCCACAATGGGATGCGCACGGGAGCATCAATGGCTGGCAACCAGCGAGGGGACCTTCATTGACCAGACGCTGACGCGCACCGGCGCGGGCTACGCGGCAACGGCGGTCAAAAACGGCGATGTCCAGAAACGGTCCTATCCGATGAGCTTCGGCGGCCAGTATATGGGGATGGGTTATGAGCTGGTCAAAGCATTGGCCTTGATCGAGAACGCCGAGAAAACCCGCGAAGAGGCCGTAGCGCTTCTGACCGCAAAACCGTGCCCTGCCGGGAAAAAAGACCTGATACTGGACGGGACGCAGATCGCTCTTCAAATTCATGAATCCTGCGGCCACCCGTCGGAGCTGGACCGTGTTCTTGGACTTGAAGAAAACTATGCCGGGAGAAGTTTTCTGACGCCGGAAAAGTACGGGAAATTCCGGTACGGCTCGGACAAGGTGACGCTGATGGCCGACTCAACCGTCCCGGGAGGACTCGCCACGATGGGCTACGATGACGACGGCGTCCGCGCGCAGCGGTGGCCGATTGTTCAGAACGGGATCTTTGTCGGTTATCACACGAACCGCGAGTTCACTCCGGTTTTGAAAGACGGACGGAGCCGGGGCTGCTGCCGTGCGGACAGCTGGGCCTCGCTGCCGATGATCCGGATCACGAACTTAAGCCTCATGCCGGGGGACCGGCGTCTGGAGGATCTGATCGCGGATACCAAAGACGGCGTCCTGATGTGCACGAACAAGAGCTGGTCCATCGACCAGATGCGGTATAATTTCCAGTTCGGATGCGAGATCGGCTGGGAGATCAAGAAAGGCAAACTCGGCGCGATGCTCAAAAACTGCACCTATCAGGGAATCACGCCGGAATTTTGGAACTCCTGCGACGCGGTCTGCAACGGCGATTACTGGACATTGTGGGGCGTCGTGAACTGCGGGAAGGGCTAGCCGGGACAGACGGCCGAGATGTCCCACGGCGCCGCGCCTGCGAGATTCCGGAAGGTCACCGTGGGGATCGCGGCCAAGTAGCGGCGGGACCGGGCTTTTAGTAGACCTTCTTCGTTTTTAACCCGGACCAGTAACGAAAAAGCGCAAGATTTTCTTCCCGAAGCAGGCCCTTCTGAATCTTCACAGGGCTCTTTCCCAGTTTTTTCATTTTTTCATTCGAGATCGCCAGCTCATGGAAGCCTAGCTTTTTCGCGTCGGAGATTCCCGCGCCATAATAAATCCCGGATAACCTCGTCCAGTGGCAGGCTGAAAAACACATCGGGCAGGGCTCGCATGTGGAATAGATCACGCACCCTTCCAGCCAAATCGTCTTTAGCTTTCGACAGGCTTCCCGTATCGTGACAATTTCGGCATGCGCCGTAATGTCCGTGCCGCGCCAAACACCGTTATGCGCGCAGCTCACAATACGGCCGTTCCTCACGATGCAGGCGCCAAACGGCGTTTGGCCTTTCCTTGCGCCCTCAATCGCTTTTTCGATCGCGAGACGCATGAATTTTTCGTGGCGGTATCTTCGTTCCATCTATTGGGTTCTTTGCGAAATTCGCGGCCTGACTATACCAGAACGCCGTGACCGGGGCAAGGAAGAGCGGTAGACACGCGAAAAGTAAACAGATCCGTCAAAACAAGTCTTGAAAACAAATCGGTAACCCGGTAAAGTACATCGCATGATTCCGCTTCGTGATGACAATCCCACCAATACAAAGCCATTTTTCATGGTCGGCTTGGTCGTGGCCTGTGCCATTGTTTTCTTCCACCAAATGACCTTGGGGCCGCAGGCCGGACAGCGCTTCGTCTACAAATACGGGGCTATTCCGGCTGTTATTTTCGGGTATGAGTCGCCGCCGGCCAAGGCAATGGCCATTCCTGCCGCATTCACACTGATCACAAGCATGTTTCTCCACGGCGGTTTAATGCATCTACTCGGAAACATGCTCTACCTTTGGATCTTCGGAAACAATATCGAGGATGCGATGGGACATGTCCGGTTCCTTTTGTTTTATCTTTTGTGCGGGGTAATCGCCGCGATGAGCCATGCCGCGTTCGATCCGGGTTCGGTACTGCCCATGATCGGCGCGAGCGGCGCGATCTCGGGTATCCTGGGGGCGTACCTAATGCTCTACCCCCGGTCCCATGTCCTGGTGTTGATCCCTTTGGGATTTTTTTTCTGGCGGATGTATGTCCCGGCAGGTCTTGTCCTGGGTTTCTGGTTCGTATTGCAGCTTCTCGGCGGCGCGGCCTCCGGAGGCAGCGAAGGCGGCGTTGCCTGGTTCGCCCATGTCGGTGGGTTCCTGGCCGGGATGTTTCTCATCGGTTTCTTCAAACACCGCTCGGTGCGTTTTTTTAACCCTCCTCCCCGCCGCTCCTTACGATAGCATTCAGTTCACAAAGAGATATCCGCTTTCACGACATCTTCGCCGATGGTATGATGAAGACGAAAACCCAGCTTCTCGCAGATGCGCTGCATGGCGAGATTTCCCGGAAGGATGTCAGCGGTAATGCGCCGGATCTTCTCATCGCGTCCGACCTGCAAAAGCAAACCCAGCAGCTCGGAGCCTAACCCCAACCCTTGATACCGGTCGGTGACAAGCATGGCAAACTCGGCTTCGTTCGTGCCGTGCGGTTTGAATAACCGGCCAACCGCAAGAATCTCGTGCGGCCCGCTGTCGGGGCTGCGTTCAACAACCAAAGCCATCTCGCGATCGTAGTCCAGAAAGCAGATCCGTGCGAGCCGTTCGTGAGCGACGCGCTGGCCGAGTCCCAGCGTTTGAAAATAGCGTGAATAGACGCTGTCCTCTGAAAGCGCCTCATGGAACTTCACCATGAGCTGTTCGTCCTCCGGGCGAATGGGACGAATGGTGACCTGCCTGCCGTCCTTCATCATCCATGGTTTTACATACTGTCTCGGATACGGGCGAATCGCGGGCCGCGGGAGCTGCTCCTTGCCGACGTCCACCCCGTGCAGAACAACGCGGGCATCGAGCGCGATGATCTGTTCGGCGGAAGCCAGAAGCGGATTGACGTCAATCTCCTTGATCCGGCGATGCTCAACAACAAGGTGGCTGAACCGGACAAGAATTTGTTCAAGGGCGGCGAGATCAATCGGCTTACGCCCGCGAACCCCTTTGAATGCGGCGTATATACGAGTCTGCTCCATCATTCTACGCGCCAGTGTGGTGTTGAGCGGCGGAAGTCCAAGGGCATGATCCTTGAATATCTCAACTAATTGACCGCCATAGCCGAAGAGGAGCACCGGACCGAATTGAGGATCAATACTGCTCCCGATAATAAGTTCGTAGCCGTCCTGGCGGATCATCGGCTGTATGGTCACTCCCAGGAAATTCCCGGCTCCGGCTTTGTCTTGCACCGCCGATTTAATCCCGTCGAAGGCGTCTCCTACGGCATCCGCATCTCTCAGGTTCAACTTCACACCCCCGACATCCGTCTTGTGTGTGACCGTCTCTGAAAAGATCTTCAGGACAACCGGATAGCCGATCTTCTCCGCGATAATGACCGCGTCCTTTTTGCTCGTTGCGACAAGTGTCTTGACGGTTGGTATGCCATAAGCCGCCAGTATCTGTTTCGATTCAACCTCTGTGAGTATAGTCCGATTGGATCGGCACGCCGACTGAATCACCTTCTCAACGGCTGCGCGATCGGGAACAGCGGCTTCGGAATCATCCAAAGGCATCGGAGTCTCGTAGAGAGCGTGCAGATTGTAACTGTATCGCCACAGGTCGTTAAATATACGGGCAGCGGTATCAGGATAAGAAAAGACGGGTATGTTGGCTTGGTTCAGTATCTTCTCGCCGCCGGCCACCTGCTCCCCGCCGATTAAGCTCGCAAGGACCGGCTTATGCAGTGTTCCTACACACTGTTTGACCCGTTCAGCCGTCTGCGTCGGGTCCGTCATCGCCTGCGGCGTGAGGATCACTAACAGACCGTCGCTGTTCGGATCCTTCGCCGCAATTTCGATGGATTTTGCATACCGTTCGGGATCTGCATCACCCAATATGTCAATCGGGTTGCCGTGGCTCCAATAGGGCGGGAGAAGTTCATTAAGCCCTTCGATGGTTTCTTTTGATGGAACCGCAAGCTCTCCACCGCCGGCAATCAGCGCATCGGTGGCAAGCACTCCGGGACCGCCTGCATTGGTCAGTATCATCAGACGGGGGCCGGCGGGCCGCGGCTGTTTGGCAAGAACCTCAGCCATGTTGAAAAGCGCGGCGATCGAGTTGACTCTCAACACACCGCAGCGATGGAAAGCGGCATCCAGAACCTTGTCGCTGCCTGTGAGAGAGCCTGTATGCGATGCGGCGGCCTTGGCGGCTGCTTCTGTCCGTCCTGCCTTGAGTATAATAATCGGCTTAGTCAGAGCGACTTCCCGGGCTGAAGACAGAAACGAACGCGCATCGCCGATTGATTCCATATAGATGAGTATGCTCTTCGTGTGGGGATCATTGCCTAGGTAGTCGATCAGATCGCCCCAGCCGACATCCGCCATTGAGCCGATCGAAACAAAGGCGCTGAAGCCCACGTTCTCGCGAAAACTCCAGTCGAGAATGGCGGTGCAGAGCGCCCCGCTCTGGCTGACAAAGCCGATACTGCCGGTTTGTGCCATGGCGCCGGTGAAGGTTGCATTGAGACCTGCCGGCGGATACATGACGCCGAGGCAGTTCGGTCCGATGATTCGCATTCCTCCCTGGCGCGCTTTTTCTAAAATCTCCCGTTCCATCCCGGCGCCTTCCGCGCCGCGTTCCTTGAAGCCGGCCGACATAATAATCGTCCCCTTCACGCCGGCGCGCGCACATTCGCCTACAATGCCCGGAACGGTCGGCGCGGGCGTGACAATCACCGCGAGGTCGACTTTCTCCGGAACGGCCGCGATATTTGGATAGGCTTTTATTCCCAATACAGTTTGCCGGTTTGGGTTGACAGGGAACACGGTTCCTCGAAACGCGTTGCTTGTGAGGTTCCGCAACACAACTTTTCCAATGCTTCCTTCCCTGTCGGTTGCGCCGATCACGGCGACATTTTTGGGAGAAAAAAATACGTCGAGAGGCCTGCGCCCTTGGCGCAGTATATCATGAGCGGATTCCAGTATCGGCCCGGTGTGCTTTGCCATTACTTACATAATAGCGGTGTCTCGCCGGATTGGCAATAGTGGTAGTGACTCATTTTGAACCAATCAAATCTACGATTTCCTCTAAACTCCAAACATGGTCGGAAATACCCGCCGCCATTGCCGGTGTAACCCTAAGCGTTTTGTGGATTTTGGCAAAGTTGTAATGCATGTAATGAAGGGCAATTGCGTGTTCGTGATTTTGAATCTTCTTTGAGAAGGCATTGGTCAATCTGGTAAACCGTCTCATACACATTCTCATTGTAAGGTTTTGGCGTTCTACATAGCTAGTAGAAACATCGGCTGATTTAGGGTTTCCGATGATCTTGGCTGTTCGAGTACCACAGCATTCCCCAGGGCTGTATTTCCCTTCTAATTGAGGATCTCCTGTATAAAGCTTTACAAGCATCGAATAATCAATCTCCGATCCAAAGGCACCTTCTACCGCCTCTAAATAGGCTCTGAGACCATCTGTAGTAAGCTGAACACGGTTAGCAAGACGACTGGCTAGGTTCTCAATAAATAGCCGTGCATATTCACCGTCTCGCCGTCCTACCAGCCAGCAAGGTACAAGTTTACTATCTGCACAGATCGCAACCCACGTCCAAACATCGCCGAACCCGTATTCTCCGACTTTTTTATCTGGTAGATTTTTCTGTTTGGCGTACACGAATGAATGGATCTCATCGCACTGCACCCTCTTACACGGGAGATTTCTCAAAACTTTGTCCTGATATTTTGCACAAGCTTTACCAATCTCAGGAAGAAGTTTAAGGACGGTATTAAAAGCTGTATCGCTCATTCGAGCTGTAGATCGAAGTGAGTTTCCTTCGACGAGAGCCGATACTATCTGAACCCTTTTTGCTGTAGTTAATTTATTCATGATATTATTATACTTGAGCCGCTCAAGCATTGTCAAGAAGAAAAATCATGAACATGTTTTTACCTATTGACAAGGTGGGTAAATTTGGTATATTTTTAATAGTCCCTACACCACAATAGGGCGCGCCCGGCAGGACTCGAACCTGCGACAGGCCCTTTACGAGAGGGGCGCTCTGTCCAGCTGAGCTACGGACGCATCATACGCGGCGTATATTGTGGGGGCGGCAGACCAGAATCGAACTGGCACCATCTAGCCACTAACTAGGGGTCCTGCCATTAGACGACTGCCGCCATGTTTGTTGTGGCCCTCGTTACCTTCCTCCTGCCAAAGAGTTACGGTAACGGGGGCCTTTTTAATCATTCTCTCCTGTAGATGTATTATTAGTTGAAGCCGTGTCTTCCTTTTCCTCATCTTCATGTTCATGGTCAGCAGCCTTGATTGGTTTCACTCTTGGATACCATTCCAGTAATCCAAATCTTCCATTTGGCAATTTATGGAATGTAGCCGTGTTTTTGGTGAGCGAGATCCGCAAGCCACGTTTTGCATTTTCTACATTTAGAGTATCAAATGCATACCCTCCGTTAATGAGAGCATTATAAATTTCATTCACAGTGGCCGGCCCCTGGCTCAAAGCTTTTCGCATTTCTAGAATTTTACGAATCGATTTTGCTAATGGCTGTCCGTAAAATTTATCTGATTCAATAGAGAGAGAAGCACTTGTCTCTGATTCCGATTCTGCGTCAGGATAAGGAGGAGGAAGGCCAGCATCACTGCTCAACTGATTAATGAGGAGCTTGGTCTTTATAACGGTCTTTTCCTGTTCACCGAGCTTAGCCTGGTAATGCTCGATTGTCTGTTGAATGTGGGAATTATCCATGTATCCTCCTGCCAGAAGGTTTAATAGGAAACACTTTAACACGCCGTTTCCGTAAATGCAAGAGGAAAATGATATGTTAGGAAATAGACTGACTAATAGCGCAGGGATGCTTTATAATGAACTGATTGTAAAAAGCAATTACATTGCTATTTTAATGAATCAGATTCCGTTTCCATCTAGTAAGAGCAGCCTTTTTAGCAATTTCTTTGCGCTTCCTTGAAGATAGCATCTTCGCCCTTGCTTTTCCACCTTTCAATCCACCCTTCTTCCCTATCTCAGACAGATATTGCGATATGAGAGATTTTGCTGATGTGGCTTTGGGCTGTTCTAAATCTTCTGTGGACATCCGCACAATCTCAGCGGCCCGTTGGTTTGAATCTTCTGGTAGTTTCTTACTAGAGCGCCTCATGCATGGCAGTATACCAAAGGTATACTATGGATGTCTAGGGGGGGGTGTTTTCGAAATGCGTCACTACCGCAATAGTTGCTTTCTCGTCTTCATCCTTTTATAATGATAAACCTTATAATATTACATTCGCAGAGCAGAAAGGACATCATGTCTCAGCAGGCGATACTGATGATTGCGAACAGCGAGGTGGATTCAAACCTCTATTACGCCACAAAATTTCTCGCCCCGGACCCCTTTATCTTCATTCAAACAAACGGCCGGAAGACGCTCGTGATGAGCGATCTTGAACTGGACCGGGCCAAGGCCCAGGCCCATGCAGATACCGTATTGTCCTACTCTCAATATGAACAGCGGCTTAAGACCAATGGTGCGGAATCGCCCTCCCTCGTGGATGTCGTGGAGGCGGTTTTGAAGGAGCTTGGCTTAAAGCAGCTCGTGGTCCCCGAGACGTTTGGACTTCGTCATGCCGATGCGCTTCGGTCCAAAGGTTTTGCGATCACCACAAAGCCGGACCCTATTTTTGAAGACCGTGTGATCAAGACGGAAGAGGAGGTCCAGGCAATCTCTCAGACGCAGCGCGCGGTAGAAGCCGCGGTGGAAGCGGCCATCGAGGTCCTCCGCGAGGCTACGGTGAAAAAAGACGTGTTGTATTGGAAGAGCGGTGTCCTGACCTCCGAGGCGCTTAAAAAAGTGGTCAACGTGAAGTTAATGGAGCTGGACTGCGTCGCCCAGCACACAATCATCGCGGGCGGGGTTCAAGGCTGCGATCCTCACAACGAGGGCTCCGGCCCGCTGAAACCGAACGAGACGATCGTCATGGACGTGTTTCCCCGTTCCAGCACGAGCCGTTACTATGCCGACATGACACGGACCGTGGTAAAGGGCCGCGCTTCGGACGCGGTTAAAAAACTCTATGACACCGTGAAAGAGGCCCAGGAGGGCGGAATCGGAAAAGTTAAAGACGGTGCGGACGGCCAGGCGATCCATCAATGGATCATGGACCTGTTTGAGAAAAGGGGATATCACACCGGGATAAAGGACGGCCGTATGCAGGGATTCTTTCACGGCACCGGCCACGGCGTCGGACTCGACATTCACGAGCCTCCCCGTATTAGCAAAGCCCCCTGGGTGTTGAAGACGGGCGAGGTGGTCACCGTCGAGCCGGGCCTGTATTACCCAGAGATCGGCGAGGTCCGGATCGAGGACATGGTGCTCGTGACCCAAAACAGCTGCATTAATCTCACCAAGTCTCCAAAGAAGCTCGAGGTGTAAAAAACACAAATGCGCGTCAAGCTCTCGCTCCAGAAATACAACCCGGAACAGGACATCACGCCCCACTTCGAAGACTATTTTGTCGAGGCCGGCCGCCGGAGCACCGTGCTGGACGCGTTGATTCGGCTCAAGAATGAACAGGACGGGACGCTGACGATGCGCTATTCCTGCCGTGCCGCAATCTGCGGCTCCTGCTCGATGGAGATCAACGGCGCGCCGAAGCTGGCCTGCAAGACCCAGATCAGGGAAGAGCTCGCGCGTCACGGAAAGATTCGGATCGGGCCGCTCAAGAACATGCCCGTGATCAAAGACCTCGTTGTGGACATGAACTCCTTCTGGCAGCAGATTCGGGAGATCACGCCCTGGCTTGCTTCGCCTTCCGATGGTGAAAATATTTCGATCCTGAAAGAGACGCACGAGACGTTTCACAATGCGGACGCCTGTATCATGTGCGGCGCCTGTGTCGCGGCCTGCACCTCGCGTGAAGTAAGCCCCGGCTTTCTCGGTCCCGCCGCGCTGGCCAAGTCGTACCGGTTTGCGAATGACCCGCGGGATCAGGCAAAGGCTTCTCGTCTTCAGTCCCTGATGGAGTCCAACGGCATCTGGGACTGCTGCCGCTGCAACTTTTGTGTCGAGGTTTGTCCAAAGGACGTGCAACCGATGGAACAGATCATACGTCTTCGGAGGATGGCCATACAGGCCGGGCTAAAGCAGGAAACCGGGGCCCGGCACATTACCGCGTTTACCGAGATCGTAAAACATGAAGGAAAACTCAATGAAGCCATCATGCCGCTCATGATGACCTGGACACAACCCAAGCGGTTCCTCCGTATCATCCCCTTGGGCCTTCGTATGTTTTTGAAGGGAAAGGTGCCGTTTCCCTTCAAGCGGCCAATTGCCGGGATCAAACAGTTGAGAGGCCTGTTCAAGCAGAGAGGAAAATAAAAATGAAGTTCGCCTTCTATCCCGGATGCGCCTCCCAAGGTGCTTGTCCTGAACTTTATCAGTCCACACAACTGGTCGTCCAAAAACTCGGGATCGAGCTCGTCGAGCTTCGCGCCGCCTCCTGCTGCGGAGCAGGGGTGATCGGCGAGGCGGACCCGGACCTTGCGTTTTCGATTAATGCACGTACCTTCTCGATGGCGGAGGAGAAGGGTCTCGACGTCCTGACGATTTGCGGCACCTGCCAGGGCGTCATGGGAAGCGCCAACCGGCAGCTTAAGGACGATGATGCGCTGCTGGCCAGAATCAACGGAATGCTGATTAAAGAAGGAGTCCGCCCGTATCAAGGCCAAATCGAGGTGCGGCATCTCCTTTGGATCATCGTGAGAAACTACGGCCTGGAAGAACTTAAAAAACTGATCAAAGTCCGTCTGAACGGCCTCAAGGTGGCACCGTTCTACGGCTGTTACATACTTCGTCCTTCTCAGATGCTCGGCTTTGATGACGCCGAGAACCCCACTTCGCTGGAAGAACTGATCCGGGCGCTGGGCGGGGAACCGGTCGAATACTCCGGC
>Ga0207048_10448_pt1 | contig 10255 bp, 10 predicted proteins | sample Alteio_BWMinCont_65_FD_153301 | JGI IMG/M metagenome (GOLD analysis project Ga0207048, IMG submission 153301) | Enriched cells from forest soil in Barre Woods Harvard Forest LTER site, Petersham, Massachusetts, United States -... | ecosystem: Environmental > Terrestrial > Soil > Temperate forest >...
AGTTGCAGACACACACTTTGAAAGAAATGGTTTGGTTCGAAATAGTGTCATCAAAGCACCTAATTTATTAGCTTGTTTACTTCTTTTACAGGAAAATAATGATTTTATATCAACAATGCCAGAAAGGTTAGCGCAAAAAGTTTGTAAGCAGTTTGGTTTAACGATTAAACCTATACCCTTTCATTGTCCAGAAGCAGTAGTGTCAATATTTTGGCCAAAAGAATATCATAGAAATGCTGCTATTCAATGGTTATTAAATAAAGCACGTGAAACGGCAAACAAGCTAATTGACTTGAACCCGCATTAAAAATTTATAATTCGTGATAATGATTATTTAGTAATAATTGGGCTGGACGGCATCGTGTTACGCTTCGTATCGATCATGATGTCTTTGAATGGTTTAAAAAAACAGGGTAAGGGTTACCAAACTAAAATAAATGCCGTTCTCAAAGCAGTTGACTCTTAATTTCTCAATCAACTTGCACTTTGAAAAATATATATTATATATTATTTAACGATACCAAAGCTATTTGGTTTAACATTAGGACTTTTGTGCTCACTTTCTTGTGGTGTAGTAATTTTTTTATCAAACTGCGTGAGGTGGCTGCCTTTTGTTTCAGAATAAGTTTTATCTTTTTTAGTTTTCAATTTTTGGATATCTGAAAATGTCAATTTCGTTTTCTCATTATCCACTCGGTATCCTTCAAAATTCCAAGCGATGTAATGATTAATGTATTTCAAGTCGAGCACGCGCGCCATCGCAGTGTCATTAATGGATTTATCAACATAATTTCTGCGCTTGTAGCTTTTAGGTTACACCCTAACAAACCTTCTTTAGAGATGAACGATGACGAAATCAAAACCATTCAATTTTCTTGTATTTCTTAAGCAGAATTGGCGTTATGTAGTATCTGCACACAAATCTCACTCGTGCCTCTCTATCGTTATTTTCTGAGTTGTTAATACGTTTACTTCTCGACAAACGTTAACAAATATGTTAATATCAAAATTATGAAATGGAAAATTACTTACTATAGTCGGCAGGTTTTTGAGGAAATTAGCTCATTGCCTATAAAGATTGCAGCAAAATATATTGCTCTTAACTGCGCGAATGGCTGAAATTGGACCTAATATTGGAATGCCACATACTATGGCAATTGGTGACGGGCTTTTTGAGATTCGCTTAAAGGGGCAAGAAGGTATTGCAAGAGTTTTTTATTGCACATTTAAAGGTAAAGAAATCATTATGTTGTATTCCTTCATTAAGAAAACACAAAAAGCTCCAAAAAACGAGCTTGAAATAGCGAGGTTAAGGTTAAAAGAGGTGAAAAATCATGGCTAAACGATCAACACAATGGCATAAAGAATTTGAAAGAAAAGTCCTTTTTCATCCAGAAGGATTAGCAGAATATAAAGCATTTCAATTGCAGCTTGAGCTTTGTGAAAAAATGAAAAGTGTCCGTAAAAAGGCGCGACTTACTCAAGAGGATGTTGCTAAAAAAATGGGCACTAAAGTTCCTGCGGTCGCTAGATTAGAAAGTAGTAATGTTAGTAGCTTACATTCTCCTTCGTTGGCAACTTTAATGAAATATGCACAAGCTGTAGGAAGAGAGTTAAAAATCGATTTTGTTCGTCCACATATTTAATTTCCTTTTTTCGTGTAGCAATTTTTAATTATGGGAAATTGGAAACAAATTCAACCTATCGTTCCCTTCCTCTATCAAGGCTGCGTTCTTTTTCCCGTTCACGAGCTAAGTTTTGGATTCGCTCGTTAAGGTCAGGCGCACGATCTTTAAGGCATTGCATAGTAGATTTTTCTCTTGAGATTTCTGTCGCAAGTTTAGCAACATCTCGTTTCGCTGCATAATCCTGTGGATTGCGCTCAATGCGCTTATCTAATTGCGCAAAGGCTTTTTCAACCGCCATGGCACGTTTCTCTGATTCTAAATGCATTCTTTCTAAACTAAAATCCTGCGCTTTCATGTTTTTTTCACTGGTTGGCAATAGGCTTTCTTCATGTTGTAGCGCCATCACAGGGTTTTGTCGTTCATAGCGCGCTTGAAATTCTTCTAGCGTTTCACGCCTGCGTTCGATATTGTCAGTACTTGCAATATCGAGGCCATCATTTTTCTCAATTATCAAATCCGTTTTTTTAGATTCTCTAAGCATTGTGGTTTTTTCTAAAGCTTGGCTTAAATCACTGCTTACCTCAATGCCACGATGTTCGGCAAATGCTTTGCCTAAATTATAATCGAGCGTAACATCTTTGTGGCGCTCACGATTGAGCGATTGTGCCAACACTCGCTCATTAGCAAATTCTTCACGGCTCCAAAATAAATCCGCACTTTCTCTATGACGACTCATGCCAACATAGGCAAGGTGGCTATCCATGCCTTTTGACGCTAACACGTAACTTCTATCAACCGTAACGCCTTGCGCCTTATGGATTGTCGCTGCATAACCATAATCAAGGTGGTTATATTGTTTTAAGTCAACAGTTATCCTTTTTGGTTCTGCACTACCCGCGTTTTCTCTATCCAAACTGATGGTTAATTGATGGCCTTCCATTTTTTCAATGGTGCCTAAACTGCCATTTTTGACTTGAAGCTCGCGGTCGTTTTGTAAGAAATAAACACGATCGTTTTCGGAAAATGGCTTTTCGCCTTTTGCCTGCCGGCTTCATCGACTACGACAACATCGCGGTTAGTCAGCAGTTCGGGGTTGTAAGCGAGACAATGGCATTCGGTTAAGGAAAATATAACAACATGATGCACCCCTGCCTAGCATGTAATGGAAGAAATGAGGTGTATGGACAGAGAAACTGCTCTAAGATTTCATACAAATCTAGAAATAAATGGAATATCTATCACAGTCATCAGAAATTAAAGGCTTAACCGAATGCCATTGGTAAGCGAGAAACCCCGGAATTTCTGAGCTACAAACCGGCAATCTCAATTGTCGTTTAGCACAAATCCCTATTTTTCAGTGACACGGCTATTTTTTTGTCGTTTTTTAGAGCGCCAAGCCATATTCTTTGATTCCATATCCTTCGTTAGTTTCATGACGGTAGATTTAGTTTTTATGTTATCTATTTCCAATAGCTTAGCTGTTTCCTCGAGCCGTTCTATTTGAGACAACGCAACCTTTAACTGAGTATCTTTTTCGTGGTGGCCAATCTGCATTTCAGTCAGCTTGTCTTTAAGCTTTTTGATCTGCTCTTCACTATCATGCCATAGGGTTTCCAGTTTTTTACTCATTTCTTTTGTCCCCTGATTGGCTTGGTCAATCAGGTTAATCCAACGCTTCTCGGATTCTTCTTGTAGAGTACTTTGCTGAGTTAATGATTTCTGATGTTGCTCAGCCTGTATGGCTAATTTTTCCTGTAATACTTTAATGTCATTTTGAAGCTGGTGGTTATGTATGGTGGTATGTTCTTTCTCTTCATAGGCACGCTTCAGGTGTATTTCATAATGCTCTTTTTCTGCAATAAGCGCATCATCTTTTTTTCTCAGGCGATCATTAACAACAGCCAATTCCGTGACGAATTGTTGCTTTTCTGCAATTTCATTTTTCAGATGGATAGCAATGTCATCCAGTTTTTGTTTGAGATCAGCAGCGTTTTTTTCACTATCCTGCTGTATTTGTAACATCTGCTCATGTTCATCTTCAAGTGATTTCTTGTATGCCGCCAATTGGTTTTGCGCTTGTTCCATGGCGGTTTGCCACAATACCTCAAAAGATGCGATGAGTTCTTTAGGCATGGTTGCCGGCAAATGATGAACACTTTTTTGAGCGTACTCATCCCGCCAGATTTTCAGGTGCGAGCTCAAGGTGCTATTACTGCCTGTACCCAACAGCTCACGTATTTTTTGCACAGAGGGTGCTGTGCCCTGGCTTAATAATTTAAGCGCTGTGTGCTTAACAGTCTCATAATGGGGTTCTGTGCATCACGCGGAAATTTGTTTCCCAACGACTGGAAACTGCAAAAACCGATGAGAACCATTAAAAGGCCTTCCTCTTTCCTAGATTTAAGTTTCATTCCTGTCATTCTCATAGCATATTTAATTCTGATAATGCCGATTATCAGTTCTATGTCATTTTTAACGTCATAAAACTACATTTTACATTAAATGTTGAATGATTTAATATGGCAAAAATTCGCTTTTTTATGCTTTTTATCTTGGGAAAGTAGCTTATGTCTCGTTTAGGCATCACTTTTGAACAAGTCGAACTCGCCGCCGAAAAAATCCTTGCTCAAGGCGAAAACCCTACCATCGAGAAGATACGTAACCTCTTAGGTGGTACCGGTAGTAATACTACCCTTTCCAAACATCTCAACGAGTGGCGCTCACAGCGTTTAATGGCAACCCGGGATGACTTGCCTGCACCACACATCCCCCCTGATACCGTCCATGCTGCCGTCAATCGCGTCTGGAAAGAAATCCATGAAGAAGCTTCTCTTCAAGTACAACACACGCGTGAACAAGCGAGAGCTGAAATCGAAGCCATAAAAAAACAAATCGATTCTCTCCAACAAACGAACAACTCGCTTACCCAAGAGCGAGATTCTCTTCAGCAGTTCCTTAACCAGTTGACCGCAGAAAAAGAAACCACCGTTCTCGATTTAAAAGCAGTCTCTCAACAAAACGCCTTATTAGAAGAACGTTGCCAATCCCTTAACCAACAATACCAAATCTTTAAAAGGGAATCTACTGCTCGCTTAGCAGATATCTCACGACTACATCAGCAAGAAAAGAGCCAATGGAAAGAACACTACAATGCTTTTCAAAATAGTATTCATCAATCATTTGCCGACATAAAAAATTGCCAAGACACTTTACAAGATCGTTATACTCTAGAGATCGACGCGCTCAAAACAGAAAAACAAAAAAAAGAAAAAAGCATCACACAATTAACAGCGCAATTTCAAAAACAGCAATTACAAATCGGCGTCTTAAAAACAAATTGTCAACAGCTTGCGCTAGAAAAAAAACAGGCCATCGACCTTCTAGCTGAACAAAAAAAACAAATTATTCAAGTTCTTACCACAGAATTCGATCAATCACAAATAAGAGAAAACCATATGATTAAAATTCTAGAAGATCTACACAAAAATATTTTCAATGAAAAGAATGAAAAACGTAAAAATAGCAAAAAGAATAACAAAAATAAACAAAATAACGAGGAAACTTTTTTATCCAGAGTTACGTCATGACAAAAAAAGAAAACAAAAATACAGATAACAACTTATCAAATTTACTTTCTTCACCTTCTTTATCTTCTTCTTTACCTTCCTTGCATTACTTGCCAAAAATTTTTCTAAAAATCCCTTTTTCTGAAATACAAGGAACAAATCGCGATAAAAAAAATTACTGCCAAATTCATGCCACCAATGATTATGAAGCACTTCAATGTTGGCTTAATGAATATGCCCATAAAAACACAACTTATCGCACGTATAAAAAAGAAACAGAACGTTTTTTGTTATGGTGCCTCTATCAACAGAAAAAACCGCTTTCAAGTATAGATAGAGATGATTTGGCTGCTTACATTCAATTTCTCGAAGACCCTCAGCCATGCTCACTCTGGTGTGCTCCTCCAGGTGGCCGCCACTGTCAACGAGGCTCTCCCCGCTGGCGGCCATTTACCGGGCCTCTTAGTCACTCTGCAAAAGCTACCGCGTTAAGCGCGATTGATTCATTGTTCAATTATTTAGTCGCCGCTCGGTATCTTATTTTTAATCCATTGACTATTATTAAAAAATACAAGTCACGCAAAATTCATCTTTCCTCAGAAGCATTATCTCTCCACGAACGTATTTTAGAAGTAGAAGAATGGCATGCCATCTTAGATACTTTAGAAAATTTACCTGAAGCTTTACCAGAAGAAAAAAAAGAAAAAGAACGCTGCCGATTCTTAGTCCACATCCTTTATTTTTTAGGACTGCGCATCGAGGAATTAACAACGCATACTTGGAATGCTTTTCGTAAAATTGAAAATCAATGGTGGTTTTTTGTCAGAGGCAAAGGGGACAAAAAAGCAAAAATCCCCGTCAATGATCAACTCTTGCGATCTCTCATCCAATACCGTGTTTTTTTATGTAAGCCTCCGCTGCCACCTATCGAAGATACCACACCGTTGATTCACTCTTTTCGAACAGAAAAAGCCATTACCTCAAGACAAATAAATAAAATCCTCAAAAAACTGGCATTAGCGACTGCTAAACAATTTATGGATCACCCTGATAAAGCTAAAAAAATTAAAAAATTCTCGGCACATTGGTTACGACACTTGTCTGCTTCTATGCAAGATCGATCAGGGATCGCTTTTAAACATATTCGCCACAATCTTCGCCATGAAAATGATGAAACAACTAGACGATATGTACACGCCTTCGATCAAGAGCGCTATCAAGATATGCAAAAACTAACCTTACGAGGAGATGCCTTATCTTTAAAGCAACGCGGCACTTAACACAACAACAAAAAATTAGAAAAAAGAAAAAAATAACAAGCAAAAATCCATTTCAATGAAGATATTTTTTATCAAACGATTTATTTAACACATCTACAATCGATTAAATATCAATAATACTCATTCCTTCGGCTGACACTCCCGAAACTCGCTTAAAAATTGCAAAAATCGTACTTTCCATCCATGTAAATTCAAAAACTTTATTCCTGCTTTATTGAGGCAAGGAAATCTAGCGTTTCTAAATAAAAATAGAGCAAATTTTTTCGAAAAATTGAGGTTTTCTTTCAGTCACTATTTAGTATAATGAATTGAAAATAGATTCAACTTTTTTTGAGCAGCGTATACTTTGCACGCTTTATTACTGTAAGTTATAGTAGAATTTTAGTAATACACGATGCATTATCATTCATTGGATTGTCGACATATGAGTTAACTGGATAGGTTTCCAAGTCAGTTGCCTGGTAAGGCTTTAATAATTGCGCTAGCTTGAGTGGATTTGTTTCATCTGGATCCAACCACAAGTCAAACTGCGGTTTTAGTAATATCACCGGCATTCGCGCATGAATTGGTTTTACTGTCGAGTTTGCATCGGTTGTAATGAGTGTACAACTTTCTACAAACTTATTATCTTCATCCTGCCACTCTCCCCAAACACCTGCTATCGCTAATGGACTATGACTGACTTTATGGATATAATAAGAAAGTTTGCTTTGTCTTAAGTGTTTCCATGCATAGAACCCATCGGCAACGATTAAGCATCGTCTCTTTTTAAAGGCTTCTTTAAAGAAAGGTTTATTAGCGACTGTTTCGGCACGCACATTAATTGAGTGCGATCCAATTCCTTTTAACCATGATTGGATAAATCCCCAACGCAACCAAGCAAAGGTTTTTCCTTTATGTTTTTTATTCATTTCATTCGTTTTGACAACTAAAACGCTTTGGTTTGGTGCAATGTTATAACGTGGTTTTACTTTTAATGTATTATCGGCATTATTAACACCAAAATAATCGCTTAAAATTTCAATAGGCAACGTTAAAGTGAATCTTCCACACATTTCTTCCCTTTTTGCGTTTTTCAAGGTAATTAAAAATAAGTCATTGCATAGGATTTTATTGTTTAACAGAAACCATTAGTATTTTTTGGTTTCGCATAAGTAAATGTAATATTGAAAACAAGTTCTTTTATAAATCTATTTTTGCTACACGTTGGCACGATACATACTTGATTACTTTAATAAATTCTTTATTATCCTTTTAATATCATTTAGAGTAAATTGCATTATAGATTTAGTAGTGCTAAGTAGCTATTTTACGTTTTATCGACATTAAGGCATCTTTAATATAATTAAAATTAACTGACCGCTGTTTTTTTTAAATAAATTCTTATGAATTAAACCTTAATAAGGAGCAATAAGTAATAATATGCGTTACCAACCAACTTTATATTTGCCAACGGAGTTGGCTCAGAAAATTAATGAGGTCGTATTTCCTATTGAAACTACGGCAAAAACATTAGCTATGCGGCCAAATATTAGTTTACGCTCCAAACAAGTCTTAACACATAACCTTCGGCATTTTGTAGATTTCCATAATCAACAAGAAACCATTGTGCAGGATTACCTACAAGTATCTAGAACCCTTATGAATAGTACTAGCAAAATAAGGTAATGTTATTATCTTATTTTGCTAGTTACTCTTAATCAAATCTGCAATTAGCTTATCTATTATTTTATTTCCTTTTTTTATATAAGCTTATTTTAAGCCAGCGATATATGGATACCACCAATGTATATTGACTTTTTTACTATACTTTAGTTGTTTTTTGACTCGAAAAAAATCAATAAAGCACTTATATTATTAAAGGTAATATAATAGGCCTTAATGGTAATACACTCAACTTAATGTTGGTGGTGCCTGATGGCTGAACGTAACATTCAGCCATAAACAACAATCTTCCATGTAGTCTCTTTATTTTGAAACCAACTATATTTCTATACTCTGTATCACGTGCTTGTTAATTCGAGTATCAAACGATTTAAGCGATGTACAAATTCATTAGTGTTTTTCAACTGACCGTCTTCAACGAGTACTGCTTGATCAAATAAAATATGACTAAATTCAGCAAAACGGTTATCGTCTTGCTCCTCTCGTAGCCTTTGAATTAAGGTGTGCTGCGAATTAATTTCAAAAATGGGCTTGATATCCGGTGTGGTATGCCCAGCTGCTTGTAACAAACGTTGCATATGGCCACTCATGTCTATTTCATCGTTAACAATACACGCTGGCGATGTGGTGAGGCGATACGTTAAGCGAATATCTTTCACCCTATCACCCAGTATCCCTTTCATTTGTTTAATCATGCTTTCAAAATCACCCGATAGCTTTTTTTGTTGCTTTTTCTCTTCTTCATCTTCCAGTTTGCCCAAATTCAGATCACCTTTCGCAATAGATTGCAGTGACTTTCCAGAATATTCTGCCAAGTGCATAATGAACCATTCATCGACATTATCGGACAACAATAACACCTCAATGCTTTTCTTTTTAAAAATCTCTAAATGGGGACTATTCTTAGCGGCATCAAACGTTTCTGCTGTTACGTAATAAATTTTTTCTTGACCTGGTTTCATTCTGCTAACATATTCCTCTAAAGAAACCTCTTGAATTTGATTATCGGTGTTTGTTGTGGCAAATCGAAGTAATTTTGCAATTTGTTCTCGATTGGTTATATCTTCCCCAGGCCCTTCTTTGATAACTTGACCAAAAGCCTTCCAAAATGTTTGGTACTTTTCTTTGTCTTCGCTGGCTAACGTTTCTAGCATGCTTAATACGCGTTTTGTGCAGCTTAAACGAATATTATCAACAATTTTTACTGCCTTGCAGAATTTCTCTAGAGATATTTAATGGTAAATCGCTAGAATCAATAATCCCTCGCACAAAACGTAGATATAAAGGCAAAAATTGTTCTGCATCGTCCATAATAAAAACGCGTTTAACATATAACTTTAAACCTTTAGGATGTTCACGATTATACAAACCAAATGGCGCCGAAGAAGGAATATACAAAAGCATTATATATTCTTGTTTGCCTTCCACACGATTATGACTCCATAACAATGGATCAGTGAAATCATGCGAAATGTGTTTATAAAATTCTTTATAATCACTTTCTTTGATGTCGCTTTTTGGTAACGTCCATAAGGCGGTTGCACGATTCACCGTTTCAAACGCTGGCTTAGCTACGGCTTGATCTTTACTTTCGTCGGACGGCTCAGCCAATTTATCCATGGTAATTTGCACTGTAATATGGTTAGAATATTTGGAAATGATATTTCGTAAACGCCACTCTTCTAAAAATGCGCTTTGATCTTCTCTTATGTGTAGAATGATTTCTGTTCCTCGCGTCGGCTTTTCAATCCTTTCAATGGTATATTCTCCTTCGCCCGATGATTCCCATTTTACCCCATTAGTCACATCAGATCCTGCGCGTCTTGTGATTACCGTCACTTTATCTGCAACAATAAAAGCAGAATAAAAACCTACGCCAAATTGACCAACCAAATGTGCGTCTTTACGTTCATCCCCCGTTAAGCTTTGTAAAAATTCTTGTGTGCCAGATTTAGCAATCGTCCCTAAGTTAGTAATGACTTCTTCTCGATCCATACCAATTCCATTGTCACTAATGGTAATGGTATGTTTAGATTTATCGAAAGCAATATGGATATTAAATTGATTTCCGTCTTCTATTAGAGATGGATTTGAAAGAGAAATGAATCGTAATTTA
>Ga0207048_10449_pt1 | contig 10251 bp, 7 predicted proteins | sample Alteio_BWMinCont_65_FD_153301 | JGI IMG/M metagenome (GOLD analysis project Ga0207048, IMG submission 153301) | Enriched cells from forest soil in Barre Woods Harvard Forest LTER site, Petersham, Massachusetts, United States -... | ecosystem: Environmental > Terrestrial > Soil > Temperate forest >...
GGCGGGCGCGGGTGCGATGAGCGCGCACATCGGGTTTGCGTCGCTGCTTGTCCGGTTGAGCCTCTCCCCCGGCATGTTGCTGCGGATTGGAGGGCTCTTTTCTGGACATCGACCGCCTCTTTGTTCAACAACTCCAAACTCGTCCTCGACTTGGCGAAGACTGACCGCTACAGTGCGAATCATGGGGCCGAGAGCTGCGAAGAGCAGCTTCTCAAATCTGCACGGTAGACCCAAGGAGAAGGACGATGAATCGCTTCCATTCACTGCCAATCGGGGCCATCATGATCTTCGCACTGACGGCCCCCGCGCAACAAGCCGCGACTCCATCCAGCACCGGCGATACGACTGAACACGGACAGCCTAGCGCGCAAAATGAGGTGCCGACCGCGGACGAACAGTTGAAATTCCTCACCGCTAAGCTTAATCTGACCGCCGATCAGCACGACAGAATCAAACCCATTCTCCAGGAATTGTATGACGCCACACTGAAGGTGGTGCAAGACGAAAGTCTGTCGCGCGAGGAGCAACTGGCCAGGGTGCGGCCCCATCGTTACAAGGCGCGCGACGAAATCCGAGCAATCCTGAAGGACGACCAGAAGAAAAAACTCGATGAGTACCTGCAGGGGCCGCATCCAGAAATGCATGGCAATCTGACGGGAGCAGCCTCATCCCGGCAACCACCACAGAACTGAAGGGATGGTCGGTCCCTTATGAAGACGCCGCACCCAGGTGGGCGATTGATCATCGTGTGCGGCCTGCCGGGTGCCGGGAAAACGACCCACGCCCAGGAGTTGCAGATCAGAGTGAACGCGATTCGCCTTTGTCCCGACGAATGGATGGAGGCTCTTTCACTGGATGTTTAGGATGCAGCGAGGCGCGAGAAGATGGAGGGTCTACAGTGGCAACTTGCTCAGCAGTTCCTCGCTCTGGGGCTCACGGTCATCATCGAATGGGGCACGTGGGCAACGTCCGAACGAGACGCGCTGCGAGTCCGGGCACGCAAGCTGGGAGCCTATGTTGAACTGCATTACTTGTCCGCGCCGGTGGATGTGCTTTTCGCCAGGCTACAACACAGGGATGCGGAGACGCCGCCGATCCAACGAGAGCAGTTGATGCAATGGGCGAAGGCATTCCAGGCACCGAATGCCGATGAGCAACAACTTTTCGACGTTGTTATCACCCTGGAGGTGCCGCCCGCTTTCGACGAATGACAAATCGCCAATGCTTGATTCGAGGAAAGTGGGTCCTAGAACCTGTTAGCGCTCGTCGAGAACGAAGAGAGCCTGGTTTCCTTGCCGATAAGCGTTGCCGTTACCGATAAGTGTCGTTTTGTGAATTGGTAATATCAACAATCGGCGAGAGGGAGCGTGCGAGAAAAGGGCCTGAACACTTCGATCTGATTCAACCGTCACGGTCTAGCCGAATCGGGGCCATCCTTTGAAACAGAGCCTCCTATTCGGCCATCGCCATCCAGCAGCGCTTGACACATTGCTTCCGCGGGGGCCAACTTCTATCAGTTGAGTGCCTGTGTTGTCATATAGGTCCATCTTAGTGAATCCGGGCCCTCTCGCGTTCACTGTGATCTTCGTGCGCCGCGGTTCGCATTCGGGTGCACTGTCAGCATATTCACGGCAGCTTCCGATGGCTATCGCTATGAACTGTTGTTGTAGCTACCTCACGAAAATCGGTTTGAGCAGCACGAGAGATATTGATGCACGAAAGCGACGGCCATGCTGCCTTCTCCTACGCTACTGGAAACGCGCTTGATCGAGTTGTAGCGCACGTCACCTACACAGAAGAAGCCCGGAAGATTTGTTTCCAGCAGAAATGGGCTGCGATCTGCTGCCCAACCCGGCCGGTCGCTCACCTCGCGTCCGGTGCAGATGTAGCCGTTTTCGCGTCGGAGTTGAGGTGGCAACCAATTTGTTGCTGCATCGGCGCCGATCATGACAAACAGTGCATCTGCAGCCCGGCGGATGACAGGCTCCCCCTTTTTTCGGGTGTCTATTGTTTTCAAACAATCCGTGCCGTCTGCAGAGACTACCTGTGTTTCCGTCTCCACCCGAATGCGCTGCACCAGAGCGATCTGATCGATCAAGTATTGCGACATGCTGTGCTTCAGATCCTCGCCGCGGACCAGCATGGTCACTGAACTAGCGTAATTAGCGAAGAACAAGGCAGCCTGGCCGGCAGAATTGCCGCCGCCGATAATAAAGACGCGCTTTCCTGACACAGTTGGTGCCTCGGTACGTGCAGCCCCATACAAGACTCCACGTCCGATGAAGCGATCGACGCCGTTCGCTTCGAGTCTGCGCCAATCAGCTCCGGTCGCCAAGATCACGGTCTTTGTGTCAATCCTATCGCTGCCATCGAGCCCAATCGTGTATGCGCCATTGGGTTGCGGAATGATCTCCTTGACCTCTCGCGTAAGAACCATTTCAGCTCCAAACCTAACCGCCTGCCGGAACGCGCGTTGACTGAGATCGTCTCCTGAGATGCCATTGGGGAAGCCGAGGTAATTCTCGATTCGAGAAGAAGTGCCCGCCTGACCGCCAGGAGCCTTGCGCTCCACCAACAAAACACTTAGCCCTTCCGAGGCCCCGTATACGGCTGCCGCCAGACCCGCAGGGCCGCCTCCAATAATCACCACGTCATAGCTTTGACGATGGGGAGCCGTTTGGAATCCGAGTGCTTCCGCTACCTTGCGAACCGTCGGAGGATGGCTGACACAAAACGTGCCATCCACTACGACGGATAGCCCCGCCACATCGCAACCCGGGTCAGCTAAGGCCAGTTGAGCGCTTCGATCGCGGTCGACCCACTCATACGGGATTCGATTCATGCTGAGGAAGGCGCGAATCTCCCGGCAGTCATCATCATATTTCGATCCGACGATCTGTACGCGGCTGGAGGGAAGATTCAGCATGTACTTCTGCGCCACCTGTACCCGCTCATTCAGGGTCTGTAAGATCAACGCGCTGCACTCGGGCGAGCGTCGAATCAATTCCTGGAGCTGTTGAGGATCGAGCCTTGCCAAGTGGCAAGCTGTCTTCGCACGGACGGAGGCGGGAGCCGCCGTTGCCATGAGAATGGGCAATTCGCCAAAGAAATCGCCGGGCTTGTGCTCTGAGACCTCAGTTTGACGCCCCATTACATCTTTGAGCACTTCCGTGGTCCCTCGCATCACGACGAAGAAAGGAGTGGGTTCCCCTTCGTGAATGAGATACTCACCCGGTTCCAAATGGAGGTCGGCAGCCTGCTGCGAGAGCCACACGAGGTTCGAGTCGTTCAGGCAGGCAAAGACTGGTATCTTCTTCAACTCCGAGGATGTCAGCATGGCGATTAGTGTCCTTCTTTCTGTCCGGGTCGCACGAGCCCAGCGCCAAGGTTTTCGAAATGGGTCGGCATACGATGCACAGAAGTAACGAGAGTGATGAATTCCGGAAATGCTTCGAATTCAGTCCTCAGATGCTCCCATTCACGCATAAACAATGGACTCCGAAACCTCCGCTCAGCGGAACGCAGCATCAACTCCCACATTCTTTTCGGTATGCGGCGTTCAAGAAAAAGAATTTGGGTCAATGAAACCAGAGTGCAGAATCGTAACATCGAGATCATTAGGTCGTCGGTCCGCTCAGGAAGGTCCTTGCCAGATGGCACACCCAGCCAGAATTCCGCCGAAGAGTTCTTCAACAGTTCGCTGTACTGGGCAGACATTGCCAGGAAGATCTGGGTCTTCGCCTGCTCGCGGTGAATCCCGACCGCGACAACAAGGCCTAGGCCTCCCATCAGGATTGACAACAATGTTGCGTACTGAAGGATGTGTCCGATGTGTATGGTGGTCACGCGGACACCTCGGATGATAAAGAGATCTCTGCAGCCTTCTCCGGTGCAGCGGACCCCTTCTGGTCCCCGTGTTCCCAACGGATCAACTTCAGATCCAGCACGACGAAGGAGTAGAGAACCGGAACCAGACCCAGGGTCACGAAGGTGGCGATGGTCAGGCCGCCGATCTGTGCATAGCAAAGAGGCTCCCAAAGCGGGCCGCCATGGGCAGCCAGGGGAAACAGGGCAATCACGGTGGCCGCAACCGTGATCATGACTGGCCGTAGACGAAGGATACCCGCATCGATCAGCGCCAGTTCCAACTCCTCGCCTGCTTCTCTTCGCTCCTCGATAAACTCAAACAGCACGATGATATGGCTCACAATCACACCGATGAGACTGATGATCCCAAGGAACGCCATGAATCCGAAGGGCTGGCCCATGATCGCGAGTGAGACGACGGCGCCGACTACGCCATAAGGAATGGCGGCAAAGACGATCAGTGGTTTGAACGCATGCTTGAATTGTGCGAGCAGCGCCAGATAGATGGAACACACGCAAATGGCCAGTACCGTCGTTAGGTCGGCGAAGCCGCTGACCTGTTCTTTTTGCTCACCTGCGAAGCGGAATATAAATCCGTCAGGAAGCTGCTTCTGGAACTCTTTCAGTTTTGGCATAGCGGCCGCGATGACTTCCGAAGGCAAATGCCCTTCAGCCGGCCAGCACTGTACTGTGATGGTCCGATACTGATCGAAGCGTTTGATCTTCGGCGTTACAGTATCCAGCGAAATCGTCGCAAGCTCATCGAGCGGGACTGGGGGCGTGTCCTGTCGCGAGAAGACGTATAGGCTGCTCAAATCGGATAGTTGAGCTCGCTCCTCCATTCGCATGCGTCCAACGATCGGAACCTGCTTGTTGCCATCTCTCAAGACTCCAGCGGTAACGCCATGAAGAGCCGCGTCGACCGAATCGGAGACATCTGCGTTTGTGACGTGCGCCAGGTTTGCCCGGTCCGCATCGACTTGCACCACTTCTCTCGCACTCGGCTCGCCCCAATCATCTCGAACCCTGGCGGCGATGGGGATGTCGCGGAAGATCTGCTTCAGCTGCTCGGCGTCCTCTCTGAGGCGCGGCAAATCTTCGCCCGAGATTCTGACCTGCACGGGTATTCCAATCGGCTTGCCCGTTTCGAGAGTCCGCGTGTCAATGATTGCTCCAGGAATCTGCCGATCCAATTCCGGCTGCAAAAGGGCAAGCAGAGGGGTCGTATCATGATTGTCTTTGGTTCGCAGAATCACCTGAGCGTAGTTGGTTTGTCTGTCCTCAGGGGTGGCGCTGCTCCAGAAGCGCGGGCCGCCTCCGCCCACAAACGTGGTCATCGATTGCAACACATCCTTCGGATGTCCATGCTCCGGATGGCTTCTGCCATACTCTTCCGCTACCTGGCGAGTGATCGATTCCACCTGCTGAGCAACCGCGCCGGTCGCGCTCGTCGGAGTGTCTTCAGGCAGCCACACGTCGATGTAGGAGAAGTATTGAAGGTCCTTGGGAAAGAACTGCGGCTTCAGCGTGGAGAATACGATGCCGCCCGCTACCAGCAAACCGAGCGACGCTGCCAGGCAGACTTTCCTGTGTTCGATGGCCTTTGTTGCCGTCCGAAAATACCAGCCCGTGAACCCGCGCTGCCGCCTCTCCTCGATGGGCGTTTCGCTTCTGCTTTCCAGGAGAAACGAACTGATGAGCGGCACAAAGGTCATCGAGACGAGCAGGGCCGCCAGCAGCGAACAGCTGATGACGATAGGCAGACTGTACAGGAATTTCCCTGTATCTCCAGGCAACAGCAGAAATGGCAGATAGGAAACGATGTTCGTGACAGTGGCAAACGCCATCGTCTTGAACAGCTTCGTCGGCCCCAACCACGCGGCGACGGACCTTGGTTGGCCCGCTCCGAGTTCGCGCACAATTGCGTCGCCGGACACTACTGGTACATCGACCAAGAGTCCCAGCGCGATGATCAACGAAGCGATCGAGACCTGTTGCAGGTCGATACCGAGCGTGTTGATGACGCCAAACGTGATCGCCAGCGTAATCGGCATCGAAGCCGCAATCAGAATGGCGGTCCTCCAACTCCAGAAACCAATCAAAGCCACAACAACCACCAGCACCAGCGCCTCGATCAAGCTGTGGCTGAAGAGCTCAATGCTGTCGTGTACCTGCAGTGGCTGGTCTGAGGTCCTGGCCAGAACCAGATCGGCCGGCAATGTCTTCCTGACGCGCTCCAGATTGGCGTTCACCTGTTTGCCGAAGGAGCCGATCTGTTCTCCCTTTTCCATTTGAACCGACAGCGTAATCGCCCGCGTCGTGATCCATTTGCCGTTTTCATCTCGGCGCGTGTAGCGGTTTAGAAACGAAGGCGGATTCTCATACCCACGGTCGATGTCTACAAGATCCCGAAGGTAAAGCGGCGTTCCGCTGGGTGACGTGCCGATCAGAACATTACGCAGATCGTCGATGTTCTTGAATTCGCCAGTGGTGTTAACGCTAACCGTGCGTCCCTGTGCGTTGAGCGTCTGACCGCTCTCCGGCAGGTTGCGGGCCGCGAGGATTCTAGGAAGATCCGCCGGCCTTAGCTTGTATTGCGCCAGGCGCTGCTGCGAGAAATTCAGAAATATGTTCTCGTTCAGGACTCCGGAGCGCTCCGCCTTGGCCACGATCTGCAGCGTCTTAAGGCTTCGCTGAATGGTGTCGGTGAAGTCGTCCAGGTCGCGATAGGTGTACTTGTCACCCGCGACAGTCTGAAGGGTGGCAAGGGTGGTGGACGGGTCGCCAATAATTGCAGGCTGCCATGCATCGGGATGGAACTCATCCGTTTGGAGCTGCTGAGCAGCAAATTTCTTTAGCGCGGATTGCAGATCGGAAGTGCTGAGGTTCGTCGATACGTCAACACCGGTGAAGCCCGCGCCGGAAAAGAAGTGTACGTCGGAGCAGAGCTGCTGAGCCGCCAGTTGCTGGGTCGACCAGGCAAGCGTGTGTTCCACCTGGCCGCTGTCGATCGACTTCGGAAAGACCACCACGATGGAACGCCGGGGCTGCGTGTGCGCATCCAGACCGTTCCGAACCTGCCGGATCTGCGCCTCCACCAGCTTGCTCATCCAGGCCACCTGAGCCGGATCGGCCGGCGGACTGGCTACCGTCAGCATCAAGGCAGACGTATCGCCGAAGTCCTTGATGTACAGGATCGGTCCCGCACCTTGCGGAAGATCGTGGATGGCATCGAGCCGGATCTTAACATCGTCCAGCTCCTTGTCCCTGTCGTACTTTCCTTTCTCTGTCAGCTCGAATTGCACCATCGCCGAACCAGTTCTGGAGGCGCTCTTGATCTCCGTCACCCACTGATTCGAAGCAATGGCCTGCTCGACCTTCTTAGTCACCAGTTGCTCGACCTGTTCGGACGAGGTTCCCTGCCAGGGCACGATAATCATCGCCTGGCGCACGGGAATATCCGGGTCCTTCCGTTGCGGCATTTTGAGAAGCCCGTAGATCCCCCAGAGCAAAGCAACTGCGAGAGAGACCCAGGCGACGTGCCGCTGCTCGATAAAGAAACGGGCGAGATTTTGCTTCTTATCTATGGACTGCTCGTTGCGCTCGTATGCCATCGTTGTCTCCTACTCGATCACTCGGATCGGGCTTCCATTACTTAACTGGTTGGTCCGGTTGACAATGATCCGTTCCCCGGGCATAAGGCCTTCGTCGATGACGACCAACTGGCCGTACGTTTGGCCAGTTCTCACACTCTTCAATTGCGCAAACTGTTTCCCATCGCGCTCCTTTATGGTGAAGACCGAATAGTTGTTCGACCCCGATTCCGCGGTCATCAAGGCGGTGAGGGGAACAATAGGCACATTCTCCGCATTCGCCTGGTCGATGCGTATCGCGGCGATCATCCCCACCTTGAGTGAACGGTCGTGGTTCGGCAGAGTGACCTCTACGTTGAAGACCCGCGAATCACGATTCGCAGAAGCGGCGATTTCCGTAATTCGCCCTGTGAACGTCCGCCCTTGCAAGGCCTCAACTTGTACAGGCACAGCAGCCCCGAGACGGAGGTGCGCCAGCATGCTGTCTGGAACTCCGAAATTCACCTTCACCACGCGGGTATCGTCGAGGGTAAAGGCACTTGTGCCGGCGGCAACCAGGCTGCCCGGCGCCACATTCTTTTCGACAATCACTCCAGGCATCGGAGCGACCAGGTTGGTATCGCCAAGGCCGATCCGCGCCGAGACAGTCTGCGCCAGCGCAGCGGCCACTTGTCCGCGGCGCGCCTCAATCTGCCGCACGGCGGCTTCCACATTGGCTGTAGTGGATGCGTGCTGCTCCACCGCGGCGTCGTAGTCTGGGCGAGTCATGGCCTTCGCAGCGTACAGAGCCTGGGCGCGATCAAAGTCCAGATTTGCCTTGATCTGATCGGCTTTTGCCCGGTCGAGTTCCGCTTGCGAGGCAGCCAGGGCGCCCTGCACCGAATGCTCCTGGCCCACCGCCGAATTGAAGGAGGCTTCATAATCAGACTGACGCAGGCGGGCCAATACAGTGCCGGAAGGTATCTCGTCCCCCACCTGCACATCGCGCATCCGGCCGTCGGCCCCCTTGACGTGATCCAGGCCGGCAATGTAACCAGGTTCCTTGAAGGCCAGCTGAACCTCGGTGTCTGGACGAATCTCGCCGGAGTAGTTCCAACTGGGTTGGACCTGCTGCATAGCCACTGCCTCCGCCTGAACGGGAACCGGCTCCGGACCTGTCTTTTGCGTTTTTGTCGCGCATCCGGCGAGAACGGAAACCGCAGCAATACTCAGAATTCCAAGTGAAATACGCATCATTCTTCTCCTATCGCTTTTTTCAAATCGGCTCTGGCCTTCCAGAACGCAGTGAGGGCCTGTTGCTGCTGGCTGTCGGCGGAAGCCAGATCCGACTGTGCTTGATACAAATCTCTGGTCAATACCGCTTCGTGCTTTACCTGCTCCTGCACCTCTTTGAGTCTCTGCCGGGCCGCGCGTGCGCTGGCATCGCTCAGCGTGACTTGCCGGCGGATGCTCTCCAATTGCCGATATGCGTTCCTCACCTCCAGAAGAACGGCACGCTCCGTAGCGCCGACTCCAACCTTGGCCTGATCCTCCTTCGCTCGCTTTTCCTCGTATTCCTGGTGCCTTCGGCCCCAGTCCCACGGTTCCCACCGGAGCGCCAGACCCACTGTCCCGAGATTGCTTGGCAAAATACTCTCGTAGTTGGCGGTCGTGGAGTAATTGAATGCCAGACTTATGTCGGGGATATACTCCGCCTTCTTGGCCCGCGCGTCGTAGCCGGCCTGTTGCACCTGAAGCTTCGCCTTCTTCACATCCGGCCGGTTTTGGAGAGCGCGGGCTTCCATGCCTTCGAGTGCGTCGAGACCGGTATCTGCATCGCCCATCGCCGCGACCCGAAACTGCGTGTGTATATCCCGGCCCATCAGATCGTTCAATCGTTCGGTCGCCGACGCGACCCTGTCGCTCGCATCGCTGATGGCGTTCTGTATCTTCAAGAGCTGCGCATCCGCGTTCAGCAAACTCGATTCGAGAATCGTCTCTTTGCCGCGGTTCTCCAGCGCCAGGCGATGCGATTCCTGGTAGTAAGGCAGCGAGGCCTGAAGGCTATCCAATGCGCTCTGTGCCTCGACAACCGAGTAGTAGGCACGTCGAACCTGGTCGACCACCTCCAGACGGGTTTTCTCCTGGTCCTGACGCGAACCTGCCAGGCCCAGCTCAAGAGCTTTCAATTGCAAATGGAGTTGGTATTGCGTAGAAAGCGGCTGGGACACTGAGATGTTCACGGTGCCTGCGGGCTTTCGCGCGATTTCGACCGTCTGATTCGTCGCCGGAATCGGCCCGGTCGCGCTGTATACCCCGAGAGACCCCGCGGGGAACGTGACCGACGGCTTCGTGACCAGCTGCGCGCCTAGGCCAACGACCTGTGTATTCGCGAACCGTCTCGTTCGGTTTGCAGCCAGATCGTCGGCGGCCCGGACTGTCTCAAGGCTGGCGGTCTTCAAACTGCTGTTGTTCGCGACAGCTTGATCAACTGCCTGCTCAAGAGTCAATTCAGGGAGGCTTGACTGTTGTCCCGCCGCATGTTCCACAGTGGGCGCGGGGGATAGAGGTACGAGAGATTGACCTCGCGCCAGCAGCGCCAGCGTCCCCAGGGTGAAGGCTAAACAAGTTGTTCGAGTGCGTCGTTTCATGAGGCAATGGTGCCTCGAACGCGGACGCGGAGGGAGTAATGCCTCGTAAGCCGTATGTAAGCCCTACGTAAGCTAACGGCATTGCTTGTGAATCTGTCAGTGCGACAAGTTTAGCTTTTTCAGAAGTTTGGCAAACCTGCGGTCAGCATGAAGGGGATGGA
>Ga0207048_10450_pt1 | contig 10236 bp, 13 predicted proteins | sample Alteio_BWMinCont_65_FD_153301 | JGI IMG/M metagenome (GOLD analysis project Ga0207048, IMG submission 153301) | Enriched cells from forest soil in Barre Woods Harvard Forest LTER site, Petersham, Massachusetts, United States -... | ecosystem: Environmental > Terrestrial > Soil > Temperate forest >...
ATCGACTTTTTCTATCAAGTGTGTTCGGAGCACTACCGAAGGAGGCACAGCAGATTATCGATAAGCACTTTTCAGATATTCCAGGCATTTCGAAAGCTCATACAACACTCACACGGTTTTCGGACCTGTTGAAACCAGACAATTTATTTCCTAGAAGGTTAACCTCTTGGGCGTTAGATAAACGATCTCTTCGTGAAGCTCAACTGTTCGTGTGCGATGCGACAAACAACCAAGACATTATTGACTATTGGAACTTACGGGCTGCGGGATACCATGTTGTTCCTATCCCGATCCAGACCGCGGAGACAGAAGGCGTAAAGAAGTTAGCCCGCGATTTTATTGAGGAGAATTACCGTCCCTACCGACATAATCCGAACATGTTTTACCACACAACTGTGCAGCAATCGCGCTCGCTTAGCGAGGAGACATTAAAAAAATTCTGTGCGGCCTTGAACATTCCTCAAACTCCAGACATCAGGGAACCGAAATACGATTTACGTTGGTGGTATCCACGACTATGGGATGCGTGGGCACGTGAGAATGCTTCAGAGGGCATCGCATTTCCGTACTCCCACGAAGAAGAACGTCGAATATCAGAGGAGGAAACAAGACTAGAGCTGCGGTCCCAAGATCCGAAGTTCGAGATATTCCGAGAATTCTCTGGTAATCCAAAGTTTGCCAATGAGTTCAGTTTCCGGTTTTACGGCTCGAAAGAGCCCATGGCGGAGGTGTTCCCTGAGGGAAGCAAAGAGTTACCTTCGGCAATTGGGCGAGTCGGATATTACAACTGGCGGTTCTCGAAGCGCGGACCTGTATTCTTGGCACACAACCCGCAAGACTTTATCTTTCTTGACTTGCCTCGTGCCGAAGCAGTAATGACGGAATGGATCAAAGAACGGGGGTGGAAAGTCTCCATGTCAGGACCTGGGCGGATCGCTACGCAACTACTGAAACAGCTTGGTGGTACACAGGGTGTTTCCTGTCTCGCCCATAAAGGGGTTGTTGAGTTACTTGGCGAGCTTGAGAAAGAAGCGGGACTCCCTCGACAAGCTGTAATTGGTAAGTTAAGACAGGTTATCAAATCCGACAAGTTGTTCTTCGATGATGAACGTTTCCTCGAAAGATTGCTAGAAGCGAATGCCTTGCGGTTGGGAGCGAAGTTTCAATGTCCTGTCTGTAGACGTTATAACTGGTACGAACTAAATGCGCTTGAATACGAACTACGCTGCCGTTTTTGTCTATCTGATTTCTCAGCACCACTTAAATCACCAAGAACTATTGAGTGGACTTACCGGGCTCACGGACCATTCGCGGGATCAATTGCCCAAGGAGCTTTTACGGTTTTGCTTACGCTCAAGTTCCTAGGCGGTGATCTCGATCAAGGTGTTACTCCGCTCTTTAGTTACACGGCTGAAAAGGACGGTAAGCTCTTGGAAGCTGATCTTACCTGTTTATACAAGTCTTCAACTTGGCGCGAGACACGGACTTACGTTGTTCACACAGAGTGTAAGAGCTTCAATCGATTCGAGCCTAAGGACGTAAAGCGAATGAAGATGCTAGCCGAGGCTTTCCCTGGTGCAGTACTCATTTTCTCGACACTCAATAATGAATTGCAGGAGTCGGAGGTCAAGTTGATTCAATCTTTGACAGTTGCAGAGCGGAAAAAATGGCTGCGTGGAAAGCCAAATAGCCCTGTTATTCTATTAACTGGAACTGAGCTCTTATCGTCCCATGGGATGATGGACTGCTGGAAGGGTAAGGGTGGTTTATATGACCAATTGAGCCGGCGAAGTTTCGAGATGACCGAGCTCCCAGTGCTAGCGGATGCAACCCAGCAGCTGTATCTTGACCTTCCGTCTCTGTTCTTGTGGTCAGAAGCGCAGCTAAAAAAGCGAGCACAAAAGAAAGCAATAACGCAAGGACTGAGAAACTAATAGATATGAGTATGTCTACGATTGTCCAAAAACTCTGAACTATCGTAACGCCCTGCGCGACGACGGGATGTGTATGTTTGGGGCCAGGTCTTGCATTATGATATTTGTTCTGAGCGGATTTATTTTTGAAACCCACGGGCATCGGGCCGGGGCGGCGGGGCGCAATTAAAAGGCCTGTGTTCAGCTCTTGAATCGTGCTCGCGGGGGAATGTAAAATAATTGAGGTCAGGTCTTGAAATATGGTCGAATAAAACACGTAAGGTGGATTAATAGATCAAAAGCGGAGAGTGGAGAATGGATAGTGGAGAAAAGCCAGAGGAGGTTTGGCGGCCATGAAGGATAAGAAGGAAAAGAAAGATAAGATTGTCAAAACAAAGGAAGAATGGAAAAAGCAGCTCTCACCCGAGGCCTTCTACATTACACGGGAGAAAGAGACGGAGCAAGCCTTTACCGGCAAATACAACAGGAATAAGGAAAAGGGTGTCTACCGGTGTATCTGTTGCGGCCAGGAGTTGTTTTCCTCGGACACCAAATTTGATTCAGGCACCGGATGGCCGAGTTATTGGGCCCCGATTTCAGAGGACAGCGTTCAGAAGAAGATGGACCGCAGCGGTTTCGATCGCCGGACCGAGGTCTTGTGCAGCCGGTGTGATGCCCATCTGGGACATCTCTTCGATGACGGCCCCGAACCCACAGGGCAGCGATACTGTATTAATTCCGCCTCACTGGATTTTGAGAAAAAAGAATAGGAGGTTGTGTGTTGGGCCGGGGCGGGGTGCCAGATAAAAAATTTCAACAATGAGCAATTTTGACCAGACCCCGAGACAGAATTAAAGTTATATTACAACGCTGTTCATTAAGGTAATGGAGTCGAATTCAAAACATGCACCTATGTGACGTCCAGGTTCCTTTCGGTGCGCATAACTGAATGAAAAAATTGCTCAAGTCCAGAGAGGGAAGCGATGTGGTGACTATCGTGCTGGCGGATGACCATGTTCTCGTGAGACAAGGGCTGCGCACTCTATTGGAATCGGATCCACAATTTGAAGTCGTGGGAGAAGCGGCTGACGGGTGCGAGGCGATGGAACTGGTCAAGCGGCGGAAGCCAACGGTGTTAATCGCCGACCTGATGATGCCGGGGCTGAATGGTCTGGAAGTCACACGAAAGGTCTCTCGCCTGAAATCAAATACTCGTGTGATCGTCCTTTCGATGTACCGGGATGATGCATATGTGTTGGAAGCACTGAGAAACGGCGCAGCGGGTTATGTCACAAAAGAATCCAGCGGAGCCGAGCTCTTCCAAGCCATACGTGAAATATTGGCCGGCCGGTGTTACCTGAGTCCAGCTATTTCCGAGGCTTCCATTGAAACATATTATTCTAAGGGAACAATTCTGCAAAAGGCCGATCCGCCGGGCCCCTATGACACACTGACAGCCCGCGAGCTAAAGGTGCTGCGGCTAGTTGTGGAGGGGGCGACCCACCGTGATATGAGTGACCGGCTGAGGATCGGTTCCCGCGCTGTCGGAGTCCATCGAGCCGCCTTAATGCGGAAGTTGGGCCTAGATACCCGCCGTAAACTGATCCGCTATGCACTGCGGCGCGGGGTCGTGCTTAAGCGCGGGGTCGTGCTTAAGCGCGGGCCAAAGGTTATCAGGAAAAAAAATAAAAAATCAGGAGCACGGAGATGACACGATGGGTAGTGACGTTCCGTTGGTGCTTGCACTGACATGCTGAGTAGTAACCGAGAATAAAGGAGGGACTGGGGTGGCCACACTAAAACGAAGGGCGCGAGGGAGAGACGCAGCAGGACCGCGGAACAGAAGGAAAGAGCTTCCGAAGGTCCCGACCGGCGTTGCCGGGCTGGATGAGGTATTAGGCGGTGGCCTGCCTGCCGGACGCATGACGCTTCTCAACGGCGGCGCCGGGAGCGGCAAAAGCCTGTTGGGCTTGCAATCCCTGCTGCATGGCGCCGCTGCCGGCGAGCCGGGCATTCTGGTTCTGTTCGAGGAACGCGCGGCTGCCGTGCGTCAAAACGCCTGGAGCCTGGGATGGGACCTGGCTTCTTTAGAACGGAAAAACAGGCTCTACCTGATGGATGCGCGTTTGAATCCTGATGGGGTGATCTCCGGCGACTTCTCTATCAAAGGCCTGCTGGCTATTCTCGATCAGAAGACCAAGGCCATGCGAGCCCGGCGCATTGTGATTGATGCGGTGGACACGCTCTTGCATTTGTACAATAGCCCTCTGCGCGAGCGAAGCGAATTATTTTCGCTGCACGAATGGCTGCTGGACCGGGGATTGACCGCGATCATGACGGTCAAATCTGGCCCGCAGGAGGAGGCCCCTTCCCGGTATGCATTTCTGGACTTCATGGCGGATTGTGTGATTCATGTCGATCAGCGCGTCACGGTTCAGGTCACAACGCGCCGCTTGAGAGTGATCAAGTATCGGGGTTCGGGATATGGCCGCAATGAATATCCCTTCATCATCGGTGAGAACGGCATCAACGTCATTCCGATCACGAGCAACGTTTTACAGCACCGCACCCCCGGGCCCAGAGTGTCCAGCGGCCAGGCCCTGCTGGATGACGTGCTCGCCGGCGGCTACAAGCGCGGGACCAGCATTCTGATCGTGGGGACCGCTGGTGCGGGAAAGACCACACTGGCCTGCGTTTTTGCCCAGGCCGCTTGCCTGCGCGGCGAGCGAGTGTTGTATCTCAATTTCGAGGAGTCGCCGGAATCGATGGTCAGCAACATGCAGAGCCCGGGCCTTGTCCTACAGCCGCTGATCAAGACCGGAAGGTTGGTGGTGCAGTCCTACTTGCCGGAAGCGATAGGAGTGGAGGAGCACTTGTTTCATGCCCTGAAAGCCCTGGATGAGCTTCACCCCCAGCATATCGTCGTGGATGCGATCTCGGCGTGCGGGCGCATGGGTTCGGAGCATGCGGCCTTTGAATACCTGATGCGGGTTCTGAACGCCTGTAAAGAGCGCGGTATCACCTGTATTTATCTCAACCAGACAACGGGCATGGATATCGTCGCAGAGATCAGCGGGATCGGCGTTTCGTCCATCATCGACACCGTTATCCTTCTCCGCCAGCTTCCGATCGACGGCGCCATGAAGCGCCAATTGATCGTCGTGAAGTCGAGAGGCTCGAAGCATTCTGAACAGTTCCATGAATTCCGAATTACCGATCGCGGCATAGATCTGGAGAAGGCCTAGTCCAGCTATACGCTGGGCAGATCGGCGTATTCGCCGGGATACGGAAGAACAGGAGTCCCAATGAGAGTGGGAAAATGAAAGTTCGCAAGCGCGAGAGGAGACGAGATGCAAAGAATGGAGGTGGGCTCTATGTCTTCCGACTCTTCGTGGCCGGCAAGGAGTCCAACTCCATGCTAGCCCGGGGAAATTTGGCCCGGCTTTGCGAGGAGCACCTCAAGGGATGCTACGAGATCGAAACCGTAAACGTGTTGAAAGACGCCGCTACCGCTCACAAAAATAACGTGCTGGTGACGCCCACGTTGATTCTGATCAAGCCTTATCCGAAAGTCACCGTGTTCGGCAATCTCAGCGATACCAGGCGAGTCCTTGCTGCGCTCCGGCTGATCGGCGGCGAGCAATGAGTTACCGGAAACGGCCAGTCCGCAGACCGAGGATCAGGATGAAAGAGGCCGAGGCGCTCGTTCACGCTCTGAAGACTCATCAGGTGGACGGGATTATCGGTGATCGCCACATCATGGTTTGTCGTTTGAAGGATGTGGAAGAGAAACTCGAGAGTTCGCGGGACCAGGTGCGTGCCCTCGCAGCAAGCTTGCAGTCCATTCGTGAGGATGAACGGGTCATGATCGCGCGTGAGATTCACGATGAGCTTGGTCAGAAACTTACCAGCCTGGAGTTGGGATTGTCCTGGCTCGCCCGCAAAGCGACCCCCCGGCGACAGCCGGTGCAGGAAAAAATCGGATTGCTGTCCGCTCTTGTCACGACCATGATCCGTTCGGTGCGAAGAATCGCGAATGAATTGCGACCGGGCGTTTTGGAAGAGCTGGGCCTGGTGAAGACCTTGAAATCGGAAGCGCGGGAATTCAAAAAACATACTGGAATACCATGCACGTTTGAGACGAATCTTGGGAAAGCCAAGTTTGACCGTACAGGAAGTGTCGCTATTTTCCGGATCTCCCAAGCGGCCTTCACGAATATTGCCCGGCACGCTCATGCTTCCAGGGCGAGAATTACTTTGGTAAAGAGAAACAATGATCTTATTTTGACGGTGAATGACAACGGGAAGGGGATCACCAAGAAGTTGGTCCGCAGCCAGAAATCTCTTGGCATTATCGGCATGCGAGAGCGCGCCCTCGCGCTTGATGGCACGCTTACTCTCAGAGGATCAAAAGGCAACGGGACAACATTGACGGTACGAATACCGTTGTCCCGGGTTATTATCGATCAAGAATCAGTTTCTTCATAAATTAGTTCCGGAAATTGTGCTGGATTGACTACTATAAAGCAGATCGCATCGCTGGTTTCGGTGGAAAAATGAATTCACAGAAATTAATGAAGCTTTCTGAATCCATCATAATTTTTGGAAATATTCTGGGCCAACTCCAGTATGCATTTGCGTTGTACGATGAGTATTCCGACAAAAGTTCGCCGGAATACTACGGCGGCAGATTTCCCCATCCATTTTCAATGCTGGCCGAAGAAAAGATTCTTCTGGAACTGGACAACTTTGATACGGAGAGTAAGCGCTACGGCAAGCTGATGGGACGGCGAGTGCCAATCGAATATGTAATTTTTAGGCGTCGTCTTAAAAATGAAGGTTGGGCAAAGCAAATCCGAAATCAACTCATCGTTCATAAACGCCGAGACAAGAAGGGCCGGTTTATGTCAACGCAGGAGATGTATAACGTTTTCCATCCAGATCCCAAGGCTACCAGAGAGATGGGCGAGGAACTCAAGATAGTCTTAAATGCGATCATTTATTATTATATGAAAGACCCGCTGTTTCCGGTGTTGAAAAAACCTGTAGAAGGACAAGATCCGACCCCTTCTATTACCATTTAAAAAGAAAAGGGGAGCGGGCCACGCGCATTGGGCCGGGGCGGTAACCACTCTATGGACCGAGTTGACATTATGACACTATAATATTATGATGTCATCCAAGGAGGTGACATCATGGCTCATTCGCGAACCACGCTTTATTTGGACCCCAAAATCCATCGTGCATTGAAGGTGAAGTCCGCCACAACGGACCGATCAATCTCCGACATCATCAATGAAGCCCTTGTCGAAGCGCTTCGGGAAGATGCGATCGATCTGCAGGCGTTTCGAAAGCGGACTAAAGAGCCTTCCCGGCCCTTCGAGAAGATCCTCGCCGAGCTCAAACGTGACGGACTCTTATAGCCTTCGGATCAAGCGGAGCGCGGAAAAAGAGCTGCGTGCCGTTCCTAAAAAAGATCTTCCCAGAATTATTGGACGGATTAAAAGTTTCGCCGTAAATCCGCGTCCCCCGGGCCATCAGAAATTATCCGGGTACGACCAATACCGTGTCCGGCAGGGAGATTATCGCATTCTTTATACCATTGATGATACAGGTCGAGCGGTCGAGATTATAAAGATCGGACATCGTCGTGAGGTCTATCGATGATGAGTCAAAGAATAAAATAGGAGGCAAGAGCTGCTCATAGACCAAAAGAGGAGGGCATTATGCGACCATCACAGATGGCAGGTGCGGGAGTATTCTTTGTAATTTGGCTTTTATTGATGTTGAGTTTCACAGTCGGATGGGTCGTCTTTTTGGTCGCGGCGTGGCGCGGCATGAAGGCCCAGGAGGCGATCGCCGCGCACCTTAAAAACCTGGTGTTAACCCAGCCCGGCGGATACAAGCCCTAACGGGCCGGGTCGGACCTGGAGAAGAATAGGCTTCTCTCTTGCCGCTTGCGCGCGTTAGGCCGGGCGGCGGGGGTGAGGTTTTCAGCAGAGGTTAGATTATGAAAACATTATTGGATACTATTTTATTTGATGGATATATGGTACGAGATCTGTTAATCGTTGCCGGGGTTGCGTTTGTTGTTTTCGTATTGATTAGAATCATCATGGGCATATTCAGGAAAGAAGAAAGCAGCCGGCACTTTCAGTCTGTTGATTGTTTAAACTGCGGTTGGCATGGAGACGTCAGCAGGTATGCGGGACGCTGCGCTAAATGCAGTCAATCTTTAGGGGAGCAGAAAGCACAGCCACGACGACCCTATGGCCTCTAACGCCACTGTATTCAAAGCCGCACTCCAAATCTCCGATGTGGACCGCAACTATTATCAGGACCATAACGAATGGATGGGAAACGCTCGTCATGTTCCGAGCTGCGACTGTTCATGTGCGTAGCAATCTGGTATAATCTCACAAGCTGCAAATTTCAGAGGGAGGAATGATTATGAAAAACGTCAAAGAGGAAGCAAGAAAACTCATCGACAAACTGCCGGAACAAGCCACGTGGGATGATATCATCTATGAATTTTATGTTAAGAAGAAGTTGGAAATTGCTGTGAAGGCCGCTGGTGAAGGCCATGTGGTTTCGCATGGAGATGCCAAGAAGCGGCTGTTGTCCTGATCATGAAGATCGAATGGGCTGAGCCCGCCCTTTTGGATTTGGAAAACATACGGGACTTTATCAAAAGAGATTCTGAGAAATACGCCGCTCGTTTTGTTGAGAAAATTATCACGGCTGTAGAAAATCTTGAAAAGCTACCCAAAGCGGGGCGTCGTGTTCCGGAGTCTGAAGATGAGAAAATTCGGGAGCTCCTGTTTCAAAATTATCGGATCATGTATAGGGCAGAGACGAAACGTATTTTGATTCTCGCCGTTATTCACGGTGCACGGGATTTGAGTCGCAAAGAACCTAAGCCATGGGAGATCACTTAGTCTGACCATGCAGGACTGTTCATGCTTGGTGGGCTCTGTACTTTTCTCATCGAGCATCCTACGACGACCCTATGGCCTCTAACGCCACTGTATTCAAAGCCGCACTCCAAATCTCCGATGTGGACCGCAACTATTATCAGGACCATGCGCTGACACTTGCGCGCCACCCTTCCGAAACCGACGAGCGCATGATGGTGCGCCTTCTGGCGTTTGTCCTGCACGCGCACGAAGCCTTGTCGTTTGGCCGGGGACTGAGTACCGAAGACGAGCCCGACCTCTGGAAAAGGGATTTGACGGGTGTCATCGAGCTCTGGATTGTGGTAGGCCAGCCCGATGAGAAAAGCATACGCCAGGCCTGCGGCCGAGCCAAACTTGTATTCGTCTATACGTATGGCGGCCGCGGCGCGGACTTGTGGTGGGAGCAAAACCGGGCCAAGCTTGCGCGGTTGGAAAACCTGGCCGTGATGAATCTGCCTCCGGACGGGAGCCGTAACCTGGCAAAGCTCGCGCAGCGCGACATGCGGTTGCAATGCACGATTCAGGATGGACTGATTTTGATCGGGGACGGGAATAACTCAGTGCAGATTGAGCTGACCGTTTTGAAAGGTGCTCCGGCCCCGTTTGTGCATTGAAAATACCGGCAAGATTTATTTTTGAAACCCACGCGCCATTCAATATTTCTTAGACGCCTGAACTACTAATAGTCAGCCGTAGTTTCTACATTTCTTGCCGTACACACGAAACAGGTGAAACATCCAAACCCGTTTCATGAAACACATGATCGAAAGCCAATCCTTGAGAGAGACGATTCAGTTTTAAACAAATTAACGATGTTTCTTTATTGAATATGCCTGATTGTGGGAATGAGGACATACTTCCTAAATTTCGGCATAAAACTTGCTATCCTTAAATAACTGTTGTGCTTTAGTTATCTGAAATATATTTCTTGGAATTTTGCCTGCTCTTAATTAAGCAAGTAAATAACAGAGAGGAGGTTCAGATGAAGTTAAATATATGGGAAAGACGGTTATTAGTAGTGTTAGTCGTTGGGGAAGCTTTAGTGTTTGGCAGTTACACCCGGGAGGCCCAGGCCCAGGACCAATGCAAGGGCCAAAGCAAGGACCAGGGCATGGAGCAGGACAAGGGCAAGGACGACGGGAAGGACAAGGTCCAGACCAGCATTCCGAACAACCACCCCTTCAAAAACCCAAGCGGAGACGGGGCGACGTTCAGCACACAGGGTTTTGTCGATCTCACCGGCCAGTACTTTCAGCCTCAGGGCACGAACGGCCGGAGTTGTTCGACGTGCCATATCGCGCCGGATGCTTGGACTATCACCCCCTGCACCTTGCAACGCTTGTTCGATGAGACGGGCGGCACTCACC
>Ga0207048_10451_pt1 | contig 10199 bp, 7 predicted proteins | sample Alteio_BWMinCont_65_FD_153301 | JGI IMG/M metagenome (GOLD analysis project Ga0207048, IMG submission 153301) | Enriched cells from forest soil in Barre Woods Harvard Forest LTER site, Petersham, Massachusetts, United States -... | ecosystem: Environmental > Terrestrial > Soil > Temperate forest >...
AACGGAAACATCCTCTTCACCCGCCAGTTCCAGGTCGAAGAAGTCAATCCAAAGAAAGAGATCGTCTGGCAATACGACGCACCTCCCGGCACCGAGGTCCACAGTTGCCAGCCCATCGACCTCGACAGAGTCCTCATCGTACAGAACGGCCTCCCTCCCAAGCTCATGATCATCGAGAAGAAGTCCGGCAAGGTCGACGTCGAACACGATCTCCCCGCCGAGAGCCTCACCGACCCCAAGACCGTTCACCCGCAATTCCGCCGCATCCGCATCACCGCCGCCGGCACCTATCTCTTGCCCTTCCTCAAACTCAACAAGGTCGTCGAGTACGACAAGCACTTCAAGGAAATCTGGTCTTACAACATCCCCACGCCCTGGGCCGCCGTCCGCCTGCACAACGGCAACACCCTCATCACCGACGAGCACGGCCAACTCGTTCGCGAAGTCAATCCAAAATCCGAAACCGTATGGGAGTTCACCGCTGCCGACCTTCCCCCCAACATCGTCCTGCACAACCTGCAAACCTCGGAGCGCCTCGCCAACGGCAACACTGTCATCTTCAGTTCCACCGGCGGAGTCAAGAAGGAAGATCGCACCAACACCATCCAGGCCATCGAAGTAACCCCCGACAAAAAACTAGTCTGGGTCCTCCAGGACTGGAAAAATCTAGGCCCCGCCACCACCGCACAATTCCTCGACCAACCCGGCCTCCCAGAAAAACCCGGCGACCTCCAACGCTAAAGCGGGTGCCCCATGATCAACGTAAGCGAAGCTAGCGTTTATCGTGGGGATAGTCTCTACCCCGCCGGAAATCCCAAGTGCGCACCGTCACCGCCCACCCGTCCCAACTCCACTACAGTAACCCCCAATGCCCCCGCGCCTCGAACGCCGCCTCAAGAACTTTCGGAACCGTCCACATCGACCTTTAAACACAGTGGGTGCCCCACAATCAACGAAGAGCCCTGAGCGAAGCGGAAGGCCCGGTCGTTTATCTTCCGGACGAGGCCGGGCCAGCCGGGTGCCCCACATCCCGCCTCTGAGACCTGGGGGTGGCGCCATCAGGGTGTCAGTGTCTGCACCCTACTTAGCCGCCCGAGCGCTGCCCAGCGCGCCGAGCTTCTTTTGCACCCGCGCCTTCTGCTCAGGGTCTGTTGAAATCTTCAGCAGCGCGCTCCATGCAGCGCTCGCGCTGGCGGAGTCGTGGTTAGCAAGAGCGATGTCTCCATAGTGTTCCAGAATGGTTGGGTTCTTGGGCGTGTCGTGCGAAGCCGCTTGAATGGATTGCATTGCCTCCGCCAACTGTCCCATTTTGAATTGCGCCCACGCGAGGCTGTCAAGGTAACTCCCGTTCGTTGGGCTTGCTGTTACGGCGCGTTGAATCATGCTGAGTGCCTCAGGTAATCGTTCCCCATGCAGGATCAACTCATAGCCATAGCCGTTCAGAACCTCCGGATTATCCGGGGCAATTTTCAGCATGTCCTTCAATACTGCTTCTTGTTCCGTCCAGTCGCCTTTTCGCTTCAGGCATTCTGCATGAGATATGCGCGCTTGCAGACTCGTAGGGTCAGTGTCAATGGCCAGCGCGTACTCCCCATCCGCGTTGTCCCAGCGTTTCCGGTGACACTCCGTCTCGGCGAGACCGATATGAGGAAGGGGGTCCAGCGGCGAGGAGCGTTGAACGGCAAGATTGAAGTACTTCACAGCAAGGTCATAGTCACTGCGCTCCAGCATGCATAGGCCTGCGTTAGCGAAGAGACGCCCGTTGTCCGGCTGTAGTTTGGCAGCAGCAACATAGTCTGCGGCCGAACCGCCACAATCTGTCTGACTGTGAAGGTCTGCAGCATGAGCGGACAGCTTCGCAGCGGCAGCAGCGTTATCGATCAGCCCACTCAGTGGCGTCAGATCGACGCTCGGCTTGCCGCCAAGCTGAATCCCCTGTTGCAAGTCTGTGCGCGCACCGTCCAGGGAAGCAACCTTGATATCCGTCAGAACAAGATTGTACGAGACGGACGGAGAGCCGCCGTACGTGAGCGCCTTGCGATCGGCCACGGCTGCCTCCGTGAACCTGCCTTCCATAAAGAGTGCATACCCGAGAGCCCCGTTCAGCATCTGCTTGCTTAGGCCATGGTAGTCAGAGAGAGCAATCGCCCGGTTGAGCGCGCCGACAGCGTACGGCCACATATCGAGCGGTGCGGGGGCATTAGGGTTCTTGGCGCGGGAGTACTCTTGCTCACGAAGAGTGCGAAGCAGCACCATTAAGTCGTCTTTGTCGTCAGCCATGAAGGCGATGCTCTGCTCGTTGCCAGGCAGATTGATGGGACGCTGCCCGAGCGCTACCGAGGAACTGAGCAGAGTCAAAAGAAGCATCCCGCAGCAGAAGATACGAAGCTTGTGCACGACGGCCTTTCCGGTTCTCAAAACAACACGAGTCGCAAAAGTCTAGCGCGGAGCAAGTGAATTAGCCAGCAAGAAGCCGGTTCCCCAGATCGCCCAGACAAATCTGGGTGCCCCACATCTCGCCTCTGAAACATGGTGAGCGCACAGAATCACCCGAGACTTAAGGCGCTAAAGCAGCGTCCAACACTACGGACCGCACTAAAGGTTCCGCACGCACTCGCAATCCGCGCTAGCGATTTACTTGCCGGAGCTACCTTGACGCCAGCACGCGTTGTCCTTCTTATCTCGCTTCTGCCCGCCGCAGCCCTGCCCCTCCCCGCCCAGCAGCCACCTGCATCCGGTGGACCCGTCACCACCATCCAAACCACGGCGCGTCAAGTCGTCCTCGACGTCGTCGTCACCGACAGTCAAGGCCAATCTGTCAAAGGAATGCGCCAGTCGGGCTTCCTCCTCTACGAGGACGGCATCCGGCAAACTATTCTCGGCTACACCGAACGCGATGCCGCCTCCCAGGCCACCCCCGCTCCAGCATCCCAACTCCCGCCAAACACCTTCACCAACCGCCCTCCTCTCATCAACAACGTCGCGATGACCGCGATTCTCTTTGATACCAGCGAACTCCCTTTTACCGACGCCGCATACGCCCGCGATCAGGTGGCCGCCTACGTAAAAACCGTCCCCCCGGGAACCCCCATCTGCATCTTCGACCTTGACCCTTGGGGTTTGCGGTTAGTCCAGGACTTCACCACCGATCCGCAAGTGCTCCGGCAGGCGGTCGAGAGCAAGAGGAACGCCCAGAAGCCCAGGCGTCCCGCAGAATTCACTCCCCCACTCCGGCGCGCACCAGCAATGCGGGAACTCGCCCGCTATCTCTCAGCGTTTCCCGGTCGCAAGAATCTGATCTGGTTCAGCGGGACCACTCCACATATTGCCCCCGGTCGGCCCGGCAGCTTGTTCCCCGATAGCGACACACTCGACCACGACATAAAGGGCATCTCCGATACCCTCACCCTGAACCGCGTAGCCCTGTACCCAATCGACCCCCGCGGTGTCGTCTTCGATCCGTGCTTAGGCTGCCCCTGGGTTTCGGGTTCGGGCTCTGTTGCCCCCAACGTCGTCATAAGAGACTTCGAATCCGATGTCCTCGAGCAGGGAGGCGACAACGCCGCGATGGCCACCGTCACTGGCGGCAAAGCGTTTTACAACTCCAACGCCATCAAGCAGGATGTCGCCGAAGTCGTCGCCACCGGCTCGCACTACTACACCCTGTCCTACACTCCAACCAACACTCATTGGGACGGAAGCTTCCGCACCATTAAGGTCCAACTCGCCAATGGCGGCGTGGCGTATCTGGCCAGTTTGCAGCCTCCGACGCAGCTCCAGGTCCCCCTCCGCCTTGAGTACCGCAGCGGCTACTACGCATCGCCCGACGCGCAACGCATATCGCCCGCTACTCAGGCTGCGCGCCAACTCATTTCCTACTCTCCCGTGGGCGATCCAAACGCGGCACAAGGATCTGCCCTCGACGACGCCATGTCCTACGGCGCCGTCGCACCCTTCCAGATCCTCTTCAACGCCCACATAGATCCCGATCCCGCCACCGAGAAACTCAGGCACAACGCACAACGTCCGCCTGGCAACTATCTCGATCCGCATTGGCGCAGCCATCCCTACCGCAACTACCAAATCCACTTCTCCATCGACCCGCAGGACATTCAATTCGCCCAGCACACCGTGGAGTCCTTTCACGACACCATCGAATTCGTCGCCGTCGTCTACGACAACTACGGCGCCATCGTAAACTCCTTCATCAAGAGAGTGCCGGTCGACGTCAATTCCGCAGACTATAGCCAGATCATGCAAAGTGGCCTTGGCGTCCACTTCGCAATCGCCATTTCCGCCAAAGGAGATTTCTACCTGCGCCTCGGAGTCCACGACCTCAACTCCGACCGCATCGGTGCCCTCGAAATCCCGCTCGAATCAATCCAACTCCCCCACTAACGAATAGTGTCAAGCCCTCACGATCACAACTACATTTATTTTCGTCCCCCAACTCCATCCCCACCAAGAACTTCCCCGTTTTCCACAACCCGAAAATAGTTGGCATAGTAGTTATGCCCAACCTGCTATCCTTAAGATTGTTAGGTTGAAACAAAAGGCTGCAGGCAAGCGCCCAAGCGCATACCCGCAGCCCTTCGCACTTAACCCGCTAAGTCCTTATTCCGGGATACTTTGCAGCTAACCCCTTTGTTTCGAGACCCACCATGCGACTAAGTGGACCTAACCCCTTTAGAAGAAGGACCTTAAGACCTAAATCCATAAGGGTCGTTTGGCCCACAGCCGACCCTAAGCCAAAGTCAGTTGGAGCGTAGTCACACTCGCCGCCGGAAACGTATGAACCAACCGCCCGCCTGTCGGCGAAGCCGTCGCAACCGGCGACGGATGTACAGCATTCGGATGCGCAAAATCGTTGTGCGCATGCACATCAGTCTCAACGAGAACCGTGCCGGTGTAGCTGGCAACGGCAGCCCCACTTACCGCAATCTCAGTCGTCACCGGCCGATCAAGATGCGGGTTCACCACCGTCAACGTCATCAACTTCGGATTCGTCGCCGATATAGACGCCGAGCCAGAAAGCCCAGCTAGCAGCTTCACCGCTTCCAGCGATCCGGTATAACTATTTCCTCCAACCGGAATCGGCGCATTGGCCAGCGGGTTACGAATCGCCGGCGCAGAGAACTCCGCCCGAACCGCCTGCGCACCGCGATGCGGAAGGTACATCTGGAACACGTGGAACGTAGGAGTCACCGTGAACTTGTCCTCCTGCGCCAGCATCAACGAATGAATGCAGTTGATCGACTGCGCCACATTCGCGACCGCAACCTTATCCGCATGTCGCTGGAAAATGTCGAGCGTGATCCCAGTCAGCAGCGCATCGCGCATCGTCGACTGCTGCGACAGGTTGTACTCCGGTGCAAGTTGCGTGCCCTTCCCGTACCACGCGCCCCACTCGTCCACAACGAGTTTGACCTTGGGCTGGCCCGGCTCCGACGTATTGCCAATCGCCTGCCAGTGATCAGTCACAACCCGTTCCATGATGCTGGCGCGAGTCAGCAGATCGTAGAAGTCGTCCGTACTGAAGTTCAGCGCGTCGCCTTCCGCGAACGCAGTTGGGCTACCCGACGTGTAGTAGTGTACCGAAAGCCCGAACAGGTGCCGCCGCTCCGAGTTAGCGTACAGCGACTTGAACAACCGCCGCGTCCAGTCAACGTCGTCTCCATTAGGCCCAACCGCCACAAACCGCAACGGCGAGCGCGAGTAGCTCGGCGTCCACGCAGTGAAGCGACGAAACATCGCAGCGTACTCCTCGGGAACAAGGTTCCCACCGCAGCCCCAGCTCTCATTGCCAACGCCCCAAAGGTCGACGTTGAACGGCTCCACATCGCCATTCGCCGCCCTCTGCGCCGCCAGCGTGTTGGGCACGGCAGGCGCCGCCGAGTTGGACGCCACGTTGCCCGCCGGTGCATTGCAGTATTCAATCTCCTGGTAGAAATCCCGCGCCGGCAGCGAGCGCATGTCCGCGGCAAGATAGGGCTTGCAGCCGATGGCGCGGCAGGTATGCATGAACTCATGCAGCCCGTACTGGTTGGAATCCTGCTGTCCCCAGAAGCCAGTCCGCGCTGGACGGGAGGCGGCGGCGCCAATACCGTCACGCCAGTCGTACGAATCGGCGAAGCACCCGCCCGGCCATCGCAGCACCGGAGCCTGCACCGCCTTCATAGTGTCGATGAAGGCCTGCCGAATGCCGTGGGTATTCGGAATCTTGGAGTTGGGACCGACCCAAACGCCATCGTAGATCACGCCGCCAAGGTGCTCGATGAAGTGCGAATAGATCTCCGGCGAGATCGTCCCGATCGGCTCGCCGGGCAGAATGTCGATGTGGGCGTCGACGGAGATAGAGGCCTGTGGGAACAGGTTCGAGCCACGCAGGGCGAGTGCGGTGGCGGCAAGCGCGGAGGACTTCAGGGCAGCACGGCGAGTGATTTTCATGGCTCGGTCAAGATATCAGATAGGAGTAACCCGAAAAATCCATCTCACCCAAACTCGCATCCAACTTCAATAACTTAGCAATCGCAGTAGTCACAGACCGGCATTCCTAGTAAGCTCGACCCATCGCGCGCGCCTTGAGGTGACTTTTGCCAGCCATCATCACGCCCCCCCGATCTCGAACGCCGCCCCCGCCGTATCGAAGAAAACGATGGCGGCCATGGCCGGCGTCCGCCAAACGGCCGCGATCTCAAGCGCACAGGCGGAGGAGGCGACAACGACAATGGCAACGAGTCTCCAAGCCCGCGCCGCCGCCCCGGCGAACGCCTCACTACCTATCGCCTCGGACTCCTCTTCGCCCTCGGTGCCGTCTTCATGTTCTTCGTCGGCATCGTCAGCGTCTTCTTCGTGTCGCAGACCACCCGCCACATCGACAACTACAACCACTACATCAACCAGTGGCTTCCAACCACAATTCCGCCGATCCTTTGGCTCAACACCGCGATCCTACTCATCAGTTCGGTCACCATCGAAATCGCTCGCCGCCACATGTTCCACCAGATCGACGCCATGGAAGAGTGGTTCGGTCTCGGCAAGCCCACTTCACGGCGCGCCCTCCCCTGGCTACTCGCAACGCTGGTCCTCGGCTCGCTCTTCCTCACCGGCCAGATGATTGCCTGGCATCAACTCGCCGCACTGGGCTCACCGTTCAAGTCGAGCAGCAGTAGCAGCCATTCGTTCTACATCATCACTTACGCCCACGCCTTCCATCTCGCCGCCGGAGTCGCAGGCCTCATCGCAGCCGTCATCGGTCTCTTCGCCTTCAAGACCGTAGAAAACCGCCAGATTATGGTCGACACGGTCTCCTGGTACTGGCACTCCATGGGAGCCCTCTGGCTCTGTCTCTTCACCATCCTTGCCTTTTGTCAATAAATATCCGTTGACGATATATCCGTAACGGATATATATTGCCGCCATGAGCGAACCACCCGAGCCTCACCAGCCCCTCACCCCCTCTGTCTTCGCCATCCTGCTCGCCCTCTCGGACGGCGAAAAGCACGGCTACGCCATCATGAAGGAAGCCGCGCTCCCCGCCGGCGGCGCAATCAACCTCGGCCCCGGAACGCTCTACGGCACCATCGACCGCCTCATCCGCGACGGGTTGGTCGAAGAAACCGGCCTCACCGACGACGCCCGCCGCCGCTACTATCGCCTCACCGATCTCGGCGAGCGTATCCTCGCCGCCGAAACCGCGCGCCTCTCCGCCTCGCTCCGCACCGCCCGCACCCGCGCCGTCGCCCGAGGAGCACGCACATGAATCGCCCCAACCCAATCCTCTTCGCGCTGTATCGCGGTGCTCTCCGCGTCTATCCATCGCGCCTGCGCCTGCTCTATCAGGACCAGATGCTGCAGACCGTTCGCGACGCCGACTCCGAACGAAGCTACAGCGCGCTTTACTTCTGGCTCTACCTCTTCGCCGACCTCGCCAAATCTTCAATCAAGGAGCGCCTGCTCATGATCAGCAAACAAATCCTCGCGCACCCCATCTTCTTCCACACATTCGCACTCGGCCTCATCCTCACGCTGTGGGGCTTCCCCGCAGCCATGACCCTACAGGGCGCAATGCGCAGCGCAGCCGATCAACCGCAAATCCAGATGGCACAAAACTACGCCTCGGAGATCGCATCCGGAAAGCTCGCCACCGACTTGATCCCAACTGTCCACCTCGACCTCTCAACCAGCCTCGAACCATTCACCATCCTCTACGACGCCGATGGCAATCCACTCCGCTCAAGCGGCTACATCGGCGAAGCTGTTCCCACTCCGCCCCCCGGAGTCTTCACCTACCTGCGGACTCATCCAACGGACAAGTTCACTTGGCAACCGCAACCCGACCTCCGCATCGCCGCTGTCGCACAGCGCGTCGACGGCACGCATCCCGGATTCATTCTCGTCGGACGCTCGCTCACTCTCGTCCAGCAGCAGGAGAATCAACTCCGCCGCGGCACCTTCATCACCTGGTTCTCCCTGATGGCACTGCTCATCGGCGGCGCCGCATTGCTGAACCGCGCCCAGAGCGCCACCCCAAGGCCTGCCGCAGCACAGGGCTAAACCACGTAGCTTTTCTCTGATCACTGACCACTGCCCTAATACGGCACGCCCGTCGCCCGCTCCACCTTCAACGCCCGCATGTACCACTCGAACTCATCGAAGAACTTCCCCGACTTCTCCGCCAACTGCTGCGTCAACGCGACGCCGTCTTTGCTCAACGCGGTCCCAACCGCAGGAATCGGTTGAATCGACGGGATCGATGGCATACCCACCTCCGCCAGCAGCGCGCGCAACTGCATCGCTGCTCGCACTCCGCCAAAGGGCGTCGCCGAATAACACACGATCGCCGAAGGCCTCCAGAAATACTCCTCCAGAAAATAGTCGATCAGATTCGTCAGGCCCGGCGGAACGCTGTGGTTGTATTCCGCGCTCACGATGCAAAAACCATCCACCCGCGCATACAACTCCGCCAGCGTCGCAAGCTTCGCATGCAGTTCCGCATACTTCGCCGGAGGATCCTTCTTGATCTCCTTCCACATCTTGTCCAGCAGCGGTAACTCCAGCGCCGCTGCATCAACCAGCACCGCCTCATGCCCACGCGCGCGAAGTCGCGCCATCACCCACTTCGCAGCCCGGTCTCCCAGCCGCTCGCTCCGCACCGACCCCATCAGAACCGCTACCACCATCGCGCCTCCTCGAACCGGCCATTCCATGAGATGTGGCCCGCGTCGCCGACCTGGGACAAGCGAGCCTACAAACAATTCTGCCCCACATCTCACCTGGAAATGTGGGGCTATCGCAATGTACTCTCTGCCTTACCTGTTACTTCGCTGACTCTACTTCTTCTTCTTGGCCTTCGCCTTCGCCTTCGCCAAAGGCTTCTTACCCGCAGCCTTCTTCACAACCTTCGCAGGAGCAGCCTTCTTCGCTGCAGTTTTCTTCGCGACCGGCTTGACCACGACCTTCTTCGCCGCAACCTTCGCGGGAGCAGCTTTCTTCGCAATCGGTTTCGTAGCCGCCTTCTTCGCAATCGGCTTGGCCGCGACCTTCTTTGCCGGAACCTTTGCCGCAACCGGCTTCTTCGCCGGCACCTTGGCCGCAACTGGTTTCGCAGGTGGTGCAGCTTTGCCAGCCTGCTTCGCCGGAACAGCGGCCTTCGCCGGCGCGGCAGTCTTCGCCTCGACTACCTTGGAACCCGCACCCTTGGCCTTATCGGCACCGTGCTTTGCTGGCGTTGCTCCAGCAGCGTGAGCCCCCGATGCGACCTCCTGCAACCCGTCCCCATCCTGCGCTGAAGCCGCATCTGCGACAGCCTTTTTGCGGCTCTTCGGCACCTTCGCTTCCTTCTTCACTGCCCGAGCGCGCCGCATGTGGACCGGAGGCGGCGGAGCTGGCGGCGAATAAGGCTCAAGAAACGCCTTCATCTCCTCCACAGTCCCAAGCTTCCCGTCCATCAACTCGAAGAACAACTTGTCCACCAACTCATCGAACTTGGCCACTCCAGGAACGATCCGCATCTCCTGCATCAGGACGTATGGAATCTTCTGCCGAGCTTGCGGCCACTCCGTATAGAAATTCTTGAACTTCGTCTGCAGTGCCGCGTTCTTCGTCGAATAGGCAACCCAGAGCACCACTTCCGGCCGCGCGCTCATCAGCATCTTCCACGCCACCGACGGTGTTGCTGCCTGCTTGGCGCTAAACTC
>Ga0207048_10452_pt1 | contig 10193 bp, 11 predicted proteins | sample Alteio_BWMinCont_65_FD_153301 | JGI IMG/M metagenome (GOLD analysis project Ga0207048, IMG submission 153301) | Enriched cells from forest soil in Barre Woods Harvard Forest LTER site, Petersham, Massachusetts, United States -... | ecosystem: Environmental > Terrestrial > Soil > Temperate forest >...
GGTGATCGTGCTCGGCGACGAATCCGGTTATACCGCCGGCGAAGTCAACAAAGTCAAGATGGCGGCGATGGAAGCCGAATGGCATACCGAGCCGGCGCCGGCCGGCATCACCGTGTTCGGCTGGCCGAACGAGAAGGAACAACGTACCGATTACGCCTTCAAGATCCCCTACGTGCTGGGCTTGATCGGCACCCGTTCGGTGGACAAGCAGATCACCGGCATCCACGATCTGAAAAAAGAGCATGAAGTACGCATCCGCAACGGCATGCTGGCGTATGCCGCCCTGACCCGCCTCAAAGGCGGCGACAAATCACCGGAAGCGATTGCCGATTTCGACAAGCTGAAACACGATCTCGGTTACGGACTGCTGTTGAAGAAATACACGCCGAAGGTGATCGACGCCACGCCCGAACAAATTGCGATGGCGGTCGATGACACCTTCCCGAAAATCGCGCCGATGTTCTGGTCGTTCCGGCTGATGGTAGGACTGGGGATCCTGTTCCTGTTCATATTCTCCTGCTCGTTCTACTTCCTGATCCGCAAGCAGCTGGCCAAGCAACGTTGGCTGCTGCGCCTGGCCGTGTACAGCATTCCGTTGCCATGGGTAGCGATTGAACTGGGCTGGCTGCTCGCAGAATATGGCCGCCAACCGTGGACCATCTCGGGCGTGCTGCCGACCCATTTGTCAGCATCGACCCTGCAGCCAGGCAGCTTGTACTTCAGCCTGGCCGGTTTCCTCGGCTTCTACACTTTCCTGTTCGTGATTGAAATGATATTGATGGTGAAGTACGCCCGGCGCGGCCCAAGCAGTCTGCATACCGGCAAGTATCACTGGGAGCAGCCGGACCAGCCAAACATCAACCACGACAGCACAGCCAAAGCCTAAGGAGAACACCATGATCTTTGACTACGAAACATTAAAAATAATCTGGTGGGGCTTCGTTGGCGTACTGCTGATCGGCTTCGCACTGACCGATGGCTTCGATTTCGGGGTCGGCATGCTGCTGCCGTTCATCGGCAAGACCGACGGCGAGCGCCGCGTCATCATCAATTCGATCGGCAGTACCTGGGAAGGCAATCAAACCTGGTTCATCACTGCCGGCGGCGCGATTTTCGCCGCCTGGCCGCTGGTGTATAGCGCCGCATTTTCCGGCTTTTATGTGGCGCTGATGCTGCTGCTGTTCTCGCTGTTCTTCCGTCCTGTCGGCTTCGATTACCGTAGCAAGGTGGCCGATACCCGCTGGCGCAATGCCTGGGACTGGGGCCTGTTCGCCGGTGGTTTCGTGCCGCCGCTGATTTTCGGCGTGGCGTTCGGCAACCTGTTCCTCGGCGTGCCGTTCCACTATGACGACACCATGCGGGTTGAATACACCGGCAACTTCTTTCAACTGTTGAATCCTTTCGGGCTGCTGGCCGGCTTGCTTAGCGTCGCGATGCTGCTGATGCATGGCGCGGCCTACCTGCAAGTCAAGACAGATGCGCTAATTGCCCAACGCGCCCGCAGCGTGGCCAAGGTGGCGGGCCTGGTGACGATATTACTGTTCGTCGCTGGCGGCTTCTGGGTTGCGTTCGGCATCAGCGGTTATCGCATCACCAGCATGCCGGACCCGAATAGCGCCTTCATGCCGATCGTTAAAACCGTCACCACGGTCAACGGCGCCTGGTTCGATAACTATGCGCACTGGCCCGCCACCTGGGCGTTGCCGGTCATTGCCGTCGCCGGCGCCTTGCTGTGCGTGGTATTCAGCGCCGCCAACAAGGCAATGGCAGCATTCCTGGCCAGCGGCTTCAGCGTGACCGGCATCATCCTGACGGCAGGCGCCTCCCTGTTCCCGTTCATCATGCCTTCTTCGCTCGATCCCAACAGCAGCCTCACTATCTGGGATGCTGTATCCAGCCACAAGACGCTGGGCATCATGTTCTGGGTAGTGGTCATCATGCTGCCGATCATCATGCTCTACACCACCTGGGTGTACCGGGTCATGCGCGGCAAGATCACCTTGAAGCATATTGAAGACAACGAGCACACTGCTTACTAACCTGCGCATGCGCAGAACAGGAGAAATTTATGTGGTATTTCGCATGGATATTGGGAGTCGGCCTGGCGCTGGCGTTCGGCATCATCAACGTCATGTGGCTGGAAGCCAACTACGCTTTCGGCAGCCGCGATGAAGAGACCACCCGTGAACGCTTTGAAAGCGCCGCGGCCGAGCATGAAGCCAGGGCCCGCAAGAAATGAACGCCGCAGCGATTGCCGTGATGCCGGGCGACGGCTGCGACTCGTTATTGCCCGGCTATGATTTTGTCGACGCTTACCAGGTCCGGACTGATATTGCCAGCCTGGACGCCCGCCGGGCTACCGACGCCATCATCAAGAATCCACCCGGCTGGATCAAGCAATTGATGGCGACGCGCAACCGGGTGGTCAGGCTGTTTCAATTGAAAACCGTTGAAATGGGGGTAGATGATCCGCGTGGCGCGCAGCGTACGGTTGGCGGTTTTCCTGTCGTCTCGCAATCACCACAGGAAGTGGTGCTGGGATTCGACGATAAGCATCTGGATTTCAGGGTCAGCATAACGGTTGCTCCAGACGGTGATGCCAGTACGGAGGTGACAGTCACCACGGTGGTAAAGACCAATAATCTTTTGGGAAGAACCTATCTGGCGACGATCATGCCTTTTCACCGGTTGATAACGCGCCACTTGCTGGAGCACGCCAAATTCGACCAGGCCGGTTAGGCGCTTTGCGCGTCACTTACGGCTTCAACTTCCGCCACTGCCCCCTCCCCATTGCCATCATCGCCATCATCGGCGCTGATGGCGATGACCACCTGCTCCAGCTTGGTAACCGCCACATTCAGCGAATCATTGACCTGCGCCATGGTGTGCTGCGGCATGGTTTCCGCAATTTGCGCCACGGCTCCTGCCAAATCGATTACCGCCAGCGTCAGATTGGCAATCAGGTCGCGCTCATTAATCATCGTTCAAGGTCCAGTATCATACGGGGGACGGCATTATTACATTACGGGGCCGAATGCTAAACCGTTGAACAATAAAAAAACCAAAAACTCATTACTGTCGGAATTTGAATCTTGAATCATCACAAAACACACACATCGCTGGCATTGTTTTGCAAGGTTGTCGACAACTTTGGCGACATAGGTATCTGCTGGCGCCTGGCGCGTCAACTGGAACAGGAACATGGCATCGCCGTGACTCTGTGGGTGGACGATTTGCGCAGCTTTCAACGCATTTGCCCTGAAATCTCCATCGACAGCGAAATACAACAGATTGGCACCGTGACGGTACGCCACTGGCGCGATCAAGACGGCCTATTTACGGCCAACGATGTGGCCGACATCGTGATCGAGTTCTTTGCCTGCGACATACCGCCTGCGTATATAGCGGCGATGGCAGAGCGCACGCCGCATCCCGTGTGGCTGAATCTTGAAGGCCTTAGCGCGGAAGAATGGGTAGAAGGCTGTCATACGCTGCCGTCACCCCAGGCGCGTTCGTTGAAAAAATATTTCTTCTTTCCCGGTTTCACTGGCAAAACCGGGGGCCTGCTGCGTGAATCGGGATTGGAACAACAGCGTCAGGCATTTCAACAGGATGCAGCCGCGATGTCAGCTTTTCTCAGCCAGTTCGGCGTTACGCCGGCAGAGATGGCGTCGCTGAAGGTCTCCCTGTTTTGTTATCCGCAAGCGCCGGTGTCGGCGCTATTCGATGTTTGGCAAAACAGTGGCAAAGCAATTACCTGCCTGGTGCCGGAAGGCGTTGCCGCCGAAGCCGTGGAAAAATTCCTCGGACAAGCGGCAAAAGCCGGGACAACCTCCAGCCGCGGCGCGTTGACTGTGCGGGTGCTGCCCTTTGTTCCTCAGCCCGACTACGACAAGCTTTTGTGGGCATGCGACCTCAATTTTGTGCGAGGGGAAGATTCCTTCGTCCGTGCGCAATGGGCCGACAAGCCGTTTATCTGGCATATCTATCCGCAGGACGAAGACTTGCATCACGTCAAGTTGAATGCATTCTTGCAGCGCTATACGGCTACAACGACGAATCTGAGCGAATTTTCACTGAGCTGGAATGAAGCCACGAAAAAAATGGTGGATTGGGCCGCACTATGGGCGCTATTTGAAGCCGACATGCCAAAAATTGCCATCATGTCCACAGATTGGCACTGTCAAATGCTGGAAAATGGCGACTTGACCTCCAATTTGCTGAAGTTTGCCGAAACAGTTAGCTAGGGGATATTCAAAAATAGGTTAAAATATACGGCTAATTTTTGATGCATTTAAAAATTCAATCATACGTGGGCTTGCGGCGCTTTTTGCCAGTGGGCTACAGATGATTTTTATGTAACCTACTTTTTTACCTATATTCGCTATGAAACCAGCAAAAGAAATTCGTGTCGGCAATATCATTATGGTTGACAGTAAGCCAATGATCGTTTTGCGCTCTGATGTCAACGGTTCGAGCCGCACGGGCTTCACCTACAAGTGGAAGATGAAGAATCTTCTGACAAACAGCCCACAGGAAAACGTTTTCCGTGGCGATGACAAGTTTGACGTAGTTGTGCTCGACAAGAAGCCTGTTACTTATTCGTACTTCGCCGATCCGCTGTTCGTGTTTATGGACGCAGACTACGAACAGTATGAAATCGAAGAAGAAAACCTGGGCGAAGCATTGCACTACCTGAAAGACGGCATGGAATGCGAAGCCGTGTTTTACGACGGCAAGGCAATTTCGGTCGAACTGCCAACTACTATCGTGCGCCAGGTTGTTTACTCGGAGCCAGCAGTTAAGGGCAACACTTCGGGTAACGTCCTGAAAGAAGCCAAGATTGAAAACGCGATTGAAGCAAATCAACACATCGTCATGGTGCCGTTGTTTGTGAGCTCGGACGACTTGATCGAAATCGACACACGTACCAACGAGTTCAAGAAGCGCGGCTAATACCCGAGGGTTACTTACCCTTTCGCTTACAAAAAAAAACGCTGCCGATCATCCGCAGCGTTTTTTTTCGTCCGTCACATATCATTGACTTAATATCTCGCCCAGCTTCTTGTTATTGAAGCCAAAGCTGGAGATCACAGCCAGGCCGGCCAACGCCAGGGCGCCGCCCAGCCACAATGTGGACGGGATGCCGAGCGAATCGACCACCACGCCACCGGTGGACGAGCCCACGGCGATCGCTACCTGCACAATGCTGACGAACAGTGCAGAACCGGCTTCCGGCAGATCCGGCGAAGACAGTTGCAGCCAGATGCTAAGGCATAACGGAATAGCGCCGAATGCAACGCCCCATGCCAATATCATCACCACTACCCCGGCTTGGGACGAATGCAACGACGGCAGCGCCAGCAAGGACACCATCAGTATCGCCACCACGGCAAACAGGGAAAGCTGCAAATTGCGACTGACGGTAGTCGAAATCACAAAATTCGACACGAAACCGACAAAGCCGAAGCCCAGCAATACCGTAGTAATCGCAGGCAAGCTGAATCCTGCGCTTTGCACCAGGAATGGCGTGACATAGGTATAGGCCGAGAAGTGCGCGCCAAACACCAACGCCACCATCAGCAAGCTTTTACGGGTGTTGGCGCGGCTCAGCAAAGCGCGCAGGTCACTCAGGCGTATCGCCGCTTTCGACGGCAGCGATGGCAACAGCAATGCTTGCGCAGCCAACGCCACGGCAGCCAGCACGCCGGTGGCAATGAACGATGCGCGCCAGGAAGCCATGGTGCTGATGAAGGTGCCGAGCGGTACCCCGATCACCGTGGCGAAGGTAACCCCGGTCAGTATCATCGCGGTCGCCTTGGCCGCGTGCTGCTCCTGCACCAGCCGCGCCGAAGTGGCCAGCGCCAGGGTCCAGAAACCGCCAAGGGCCGCGCCCAGCAAGGCCCGTCCCAGTAACATCGTGCCGAAGCCGGGAGCCATCGCCGACACCAGGTTGGAAGCCAGCAGTAAAACCGACAACGCCAGCAAGATCAAACGGCGGTTGATGCGCCCTGCTCCCAGCATCAGGGCCGGAGCGGAGATTGCTGCGATCACTCCGGGCGTGGTCACCATCAAACCGGCCGTGCCTGGCGAGACGCCAAGGTCGCGAGCGATTTGCGGCAGCAGGCCGACCGGCAGGAATTCAGTTGTCACAAAAGCGAAAGCGCCGATCGCCACCGCCACCACCGACAACCAGGACCGCAACGGCGATGGGGTGCCGTTGGCATGGATGCGCTGATCCGGCAGGGGCAGATCGAGAAGGCTGTCGTCTTGCGCGCTGATCGTCGCTATGTTTTTTTCCATGTGAAACTCCTGTTTGTTATCTGACCTGAACTAAACTGTATTATTTATAACTACAGTTTAAAATATAAAAACGGGATCAAAATCGATCCCTCTAGCGAATTAACTGTATTTAATATTCATACAGTTAATTATAAAAAAAACCACTACATCCAGCTTATGCCACACCCATGGCTTTAGTCTTGTCGGCGATCTTGTTGACCAGTTCGCACAATTTCCGCCCCTTCAAAATCTCCAGCATGGCGCCCTCCACTTCAGACACAACCGGATCGAGCACCATATCCATGCCGCAGCTGACCGGACAGCAAAGGTCTTTCGAGCGCGTATTGTGCTTCAGCACCGGCCCCTCCTCCACTGCCTGATAGATCTCGGCCAGGTTGATTGCCGAGGCCGGCCGCGCCAGCTGCACACCGCCGCCCTTGCCTTCCTTGGTCACCACCAGGCCGGCCTTGCTCAACTTGCGTAACAGCTCTCGCACAAAAACCGGATTAGTATTGACACTGGCAGCAATGGCGGTGGACGGAAAATACACTTCCCCGCCCCTGGTAGCGTATTCAACGCTGACTAAAATATGTGCCGCCACGGCAAATCGACTGGACTTCATACTGTCACTATATTCAATACAGATAATCCGGTCAACTAATTTTGTTGCATAAGCTTATGTAGATAGAATCGGCCGCCAGATGTCACAATGCGCGGATATCCTGCAATCCCTATGGAGATTCAATGCCTGCTAAATACCTGGACCGGGCCGCCATCGCCAAGCTGGAGGATTTACCGAATATCGGCAAGGCAGGAGCTGCCGACTTGCGTCTTATCGGCATTCAGCAGCCTGAACAACTGATCGGCAAATCGCCGCTGCAGATGTACGACGCGCTTTGCACCAAGACCGGGACCAGGCATGACACGTGCGTGATCGACGTGTTCATGTCAGTTGTGCACTATATGGAAGGCGCTGAACCGCTACCGTGGTGGTCGTACACGGCAGAGCGCAAGCGCCTGCTCAAGTCGGGATAACTGCCGATGCAACTTGCCGCAGCATCCGGGCCAGGGGATTTGCCAGAACATTCATATTTCACGACAAGAGAACAAAAATGCAATTGACCTGGCTTGAAGATTTTGTCGAGTTGGCCCGCACCCGCAGCTTTTCCCGCGCTGCGGAAAACCGTTTTGTCACCCATCCGGCCTTCGGACGCCGTATCCACGCCTTGGAAGAATGGGTGGGCGCGGAACTGGTCGCCCGCACGCAACCGCTCTCCCTGACGCCGGCCGGCTTGCTGTTTCTCGATGCTGCAACGCATACGATCGATGTCTTGCATGCGGTCCGGGCCCAACTGCAAGATACAACCCAGCATCCCGACGAAGTACTGCGCGTCGCCACCGGCCGCACCCTGGCGCGAACTTTTTTCCCCAGCTGGTACGAAGCGATCAACCAGCGCTTCGGTCCCTTCCCTGTTTCAGTCAGTACCGGCGGTGCACAAGAGGTAATCTTGCGCCTGTCGAGCGGCGATGTTGATTTGCTGGTGATTTATTCCAGCCCTACCACCCGCTTGCTGATTGATCCACAACGCTACGAATCCGTCACGCTGGCGCGCGAGGTGCTATTGCCGGTCAGTGCATCGGATGCCAAGGGGCTTCCAAAATTTCGATTGCCGGCCGTCGACCCGGCAACGCCGATTCCCTGGCTGGCTTTTTCCCAGTCGCTGACGCTACGCGGCGTGCTCGCCAAACACCTCGCAGGCTTGCCGCAGAAATTATCGCTACGCATGGTCTACCAGGCCGATTCCTACGAGTCGATCCTGGAAATGGCCAAGCGCGGCACCGGCCTGGCCTGGCTACCGCAACGGCTGGTGCAGGAAGATTTGAAGCAAGGCAACCTGTTGCTGGTTGGCGATGCCGACATGCGCGTCGGTTTCGATATTTCCCTGTATCGCATGCGGGGCAACACCAATGCATTGGTCAACGCGATCTGGGAAGGTGTTTCTGCAGATGTCATCGACGATAAATGACGGCCGCCACCTGTCGTGACACCGCCATCCGAATAAAAAGCACAAACCTGTGCCGAAACGGCAATTGGCGCTGCCACGGGCTCCCTATACTTCCACAAATTTTCAAAAATTACTGACAGAATCCGGCATGAAACACGCTGCAGGCGGGCCCTGCATATCAGTTACCGCCTCCTCTCCAGCCAGTTTTGAAAATCAAAATAGCGCTTCGCCGTGCATTTTTTGCAACGGAATTTGCAACTAACGAAGCGCAATAACTACAATTCTGGAGCTATAGCATGTCATCACAAGCACGAACATCGGGAGCTCGCAGCTTGCCGATCAGCAAGCCACATAATCCTTGGAAAGAAATCTGTGCAGCCAGCATCGGCAACGCGCTCGAATTTTATGATTTGCTGATCTACGGCTATTTCGCGATTGTGATCGGCAAGACGTTCTTCCCGGCGGCGAACGAAACCACTTCCTTGCTGCTTAGCGTCGGCACCTTCGGGATTTCATTCATCATGCGTCCGCTGGGAGCCATCATCCTGGGCTCGTATGCGGACCGCGCCGGGCGTAAAGCATCGCTGACAGCATCAATCTTCATCATGATGATCGGCACGGCAATGATTGTTTTTGCTCCGACCTATGCGCAAATCGGCATTGCATCGCCGCTGATCGTGATCGTAGCCCGCATGCTGCAAGGCTTTTCCACCGGCGGCGAATTCGGCGCAGCGACCGCATTCATGGTCGAACATGCCGATGCCAAACGAAGGGGCTTCTTTGCCAGCTGGCAGTTATCGACACAGGGTCTGGCAACCGTGTTTGCCGCCGGTGTCAGTGCGCTCTTAAGCTACACGCTGACAGATAGCCAAGTCAATGACTGGGGCTGGCGGATCGCATTCGGCATCGGTTTGCTGATCGGACCGGTTGGTATGTACATACGCAGCCAGATCGACGAGACCCCGGAGTTCAAGAAAATTGCGGCAGTCAAACCTGAGAAGTCGCCGTTGAAAGTTGTGCTGGTGCGTGACCGTATCAACCTGCTGCTGGGTATAGGCGTGGTCTCGGGCGCGACCGCGTTCAACTACGTTCACAAGCTGTATATGCCGACTTACGCACTGAAACAATTGCATATTCCGGCTACCTCTTCATTTCTCAGTGCGATGGTGACCGGTCTTGTCCTGATGATCAGCGCGCCGGTGTTTGGTGCGTTGTCGGATCGCTACGGCCGTTTCCGCGTCCTGTCGATTGCGATGCTGACGATAGCTTGTACTTCCTATCCCTTGTTCCTGTTATTGATAACCTGGCCGTCGGTAGGCACCTTGATGCTGGTCCAGGGCCTGGTGGGCCTGCTGATTGCGGCATGCCTGGGACCGATCCCTGCAATGTTGTCGGATATCTTTCCGACCAGCACCCGCGGCACCGGACTCGCCCTCAGCTATAACTTTTCGGTCACCTTGTTTGGCGGCTTCGCACCGTTGATCGTGACCTGGTTGATTGCCTTCAGCGGAAGCAAGCTGGCACCGAGTTTTTATGTGATGGCAACGGCTTTGATCAGCATTGTGGCTGTGCTGGTGCTCGGTCGCCGGATGGCGCGCCGCGGTCCGGTCTGAAACTATCCCCCCCTTTCAATTCATTAAATCCATCTGGATTTTCGAACAGGAGCACCATTAATGAAAACCCTGGAACAGATTCGTGCGAAGTTGCCGGAATATCCGATCGAGGTGACTTTCCCCGATATCGCGGAATGGCAAACCGGTAACACCGGCGTCGATTACATCCATACCTTCGACAGCGGCGTCGCCGGCCCGCACGCCATGATCCTGGCGCTAACCCACGGCAACGAAGTCAGCGGCGCCATCACCGTGGACAGCTTCCTGCGATCGGGCTTGCGCCCGGTAAAAG
>Ga0207048_10453_pt1 | contig 10178 bp, 5 predicted proteins | sample Alteio_BWMinCont_65_FD_153301 | JGI IMG/M metagenome (GOLD analysis project Ga0207048, IMG submission 153301) | Enriched cells from forest soil in Barre Woods Harvard Forest LTER site, Petersham, Massachusetts, United States -... | ecosystem: Environmental > Terrestrial > Soil > Temperate forest >...
CGCGAAGATCCTGACTACGCCACGCAATCGCACGCAGATCACCTGATCGCTCTAATCATTGCGATGAAGCAGGCCATTGCTGAGGCCGGTATCAATGGCAGCGAAGTTGCGGCCCTCGCAATCGACACCACGGGATCGAGCGTCATCTGCGTCGATGCGAACCTCGACCCGCTCGACGAGTATTACCTCTGGTGCGATCACCGTGCCAAGCACGAGGCACAGCAGATTACAGCGCTTGCTCATGCTGAAAAGCTTGAGGCTATTGACTGGTGTGGTGGGACCTACTCACATGAGTGGGGCTTCGCCAAGCTGCTGCATTGGTTGCGAAACAACCCCGACAAGCGCGCTCGATTTGCAACCGCGCTTGAACACTGCGATATGATTGCCGCTACTCTCTGCGGCGTGCGTGACCCCAAAGCAGTCAAACGCAGCGTCTGCGCAATGGGGCACAAGTGGATGTGGAACCCCAGGTGGGGCGGATTTCCACCGCAGAGTTTTCTATCGAAGCTCGATCCGCTCTTCGATGGCATACGCGAAAAGCTTGATAGTGAATGCCTGACTTCAGACAAGCTTGCGGGGCATCTTTCACCGGAGTGGGCCGCAAAGCTTGGACTTCGCGCTGGCATTCCCCTTCCGGTTGGAGCCTTCGATGCGCACTGGGATTCGATTGGCGCGGGCTGCCGTGAGGGCGATGTGGTCAACGTGGTGGGTACATCGACATGCATCATTGCCATGCAGAAGCAGACTACGCTTGTTCCGGGTGTTTGCGGCGTTGTTCCAGGCAGCGTGCATCCGCAGTACACGGGCGTGGAGGCTGGACTCTCCGCAACCGGCGACATCTTTGACGCAATCGCGCGCCGCGCCAACACCAGCGTCTCTGACCTGGCACAGGGGCTGGAGAAGTATCGAGCTGGACAGACAGGCCTGATGCGTATGAGCTGGGACAACGGCGACCGTACCGTACTTGTGAACCCAAGCCTCGGAGGAGTTACCCTTGGCTGGAATCTGCTGCACACTGCGCAGGATGAGCTTCATGCCGCAATTGAAGGAACGGCGATGCACACCCGCATCATCCTTGAACGCATGGCGGAGTATGGCGTGCCGGTCGAGCGCGTGATCAATGCCGGTGGCATTCCACAGCGCAATGACATGCTGAATCAGATCTACGCCAACGTACTCAACAAGCCTGTACTGGTACCCAATGGAATTCCCACCAGCCTCGGCTCGGGCATTATGGCACTGATGGCTGCGGGGACCTTCGCCTCCATTGAAGAGGCGCAGAAAGCGATGTGCCTTGATTATAGAACCTTCAATCCCGATGCATCCGCTGCTGCGATCTACGAGCGGCTCTTTTCCCTCTATCGCAAGGCATACTTCGCGCTTGGGAGCAAGAATGCGGAGCCTGTCGCGCTGGGAGATCTTCTACCTGAATTGCAGAAAATTTCAGAACTTTCTCGCAACTGAAAGGCCTGAATTAGAGACCGGTATCTACCTCATGCCTCTGCTCCAGAAATACACAAAAAAATAATAGCTCTACATTGACATCACTTCCAGCCCCATGTACTGTCGTAGCCGCATCAATAAATCAAGAGACCGGTTGCTGGAACAGGTAACATCCACGGCCACCGGCAGACAAAACCTAGAGGACGATCCATGAGTGCTTCACTTTCCATGCTGGCCATGTGGCTGACCGACGAGAACCGGATGATTTCGCTACAGACGCCTGACCTTCTGATTATCGTGATCTATTTCGTCATGGTCCTCGGCATTGGCTTCTATTTGAGAAGGTTTGCCAACACTTCTGATGACTTCTTTATGGCAGGCCGCGATATGTCGGCATGGGTCGCCGGACTCAGCTTTCTCTCTGCCAACCTCGGCGCGCTTGAGTTGATGGGGTGGGCGGCGGCAGCGTATCAATACGGAATCCTCGCTACGCACTTCTACTGGATCGCCGCCTTCCCATCCATGGTCTTTCTCGGGCTCGTGATGATGCCTTTCTACTACATTTCCAATACGCACTCTGTGCCCGGCTATCTCCAGCTTCGCTACGGCGAAGCGACGCGCGCGCTGAGCGGCATTTCCTTCGCGTTCATGACCGTACTCATGTCAGGCATCAATATGTATGCCATGGCGCTGGTGATGAAGGTTGTGCTGGGATGGAACATTCACTTCAGCATCTGGATCTCATCGCTCACCGTTGCGGTTTATGTCACGCTCGGCGGTCTCTACTCGGCCATCTTTAATGAGGTGCTACAGTTCTTTCTTATATGGCTCGGCGCGCTCACCATTCCCGTACTCGGAATGATCGAGGCCGGCGGCTGGAACGGCCTGGTCGCAAAGATTCACCAGCGTGTACAGGGTGACTACGTGCATCTCTGGTCTCCGATGAGCACCTTTGCGGGCAATCCCATGGGCGTGCACTGGACAGGTATTCTCTTCGGGCTGGGCGGCGTAATCGCCTTCGGCTATTGGACGACCGACTTCCTGGTAGTCCAGCGCGCAATGGCTGCGAAGGATCTTCGCTCCGCAAAGATGGCACCAATCATCGCGTCCTATTTCAAAATGTTTGTCCCGTTAATTGTGATTCTTCCGGGTCTGCTTGCGCTCGGCCTGCTGCCTTTCAAGCTGGTGCCAGAGAGCGCGGTCGGCCCCGGATTGCACAGCTACAACGAGGTGCTTCCGCTCATGCTGGCGCGTTATTGCGGTCCAGGCCTGCTTGGGCTGGGCGTGACGGCGCTGATTGCCGGGTTTATGTCCGGCATGGCAGGCAATGTAAGTGCATTCGCCACAGTCTGGACCTATGACATCTATCGCCCCTACCTGAACCGGACGGGTACAGATAAGCATTATCTGCTGGTGGGGCGATGGTGCACCATTCTGGGCGTAATCGCCAGCATTGGCACCGCCTATCTGGTCACGCACTTTAAGAGCATCATGGATTACATGCAGGCGCTGGTCAGCTTCTTTATTGCGCCTCTTTTCGCCACCGTCATCCTCGGCATGTTATGGAAGCGCGCTACAGCCAAAGGCGGCTTCTGGGGACTGCTTGCCGGCACACTCTCCTCGGTCGCCATGTATACCGCTGTTGTGGTCAATCCCGCGGCACTGCGCTACCTGGCGCTTTCGCCCGACGCAAAGCCCATGGCCGAGAATCTCTATCGCGCGCTCTGGTCCTGGATTATCTGCGTCGTCGTGACCGTCATCGTGAGCCTATGTACCACACCAAAGACGGAAAAAGAGTTACAGGGATTAGTCTATGGCTTCACCAGTATTCCAAGCGACAAGGGACTGGCATTTTACAAACGTCCAATCTTCTGGGGTGCCGGCGTGGCGGTCATTTTTGCTGTGCTGCAGTACATCTTCTGGTAGTGTGGGCAGGGTACGGACTATGGAATGGAGCAGAATATGAAAGAAAAAGTACAGGACATTCCCGTGCATCATACACATCACAAGATGCTGCCGGTCTGGTTTTTCATCGGCGTTCTTTTGTTGATCTACGGCGTCATTATCCTCTTCGTTTCGGTCAGGGAATACTCGCATCCGACTCCGGTGGTACTGGCTGAGTACCACGCTGGGGTGTGGGGCGGGGTGATTCTGCTGCTCTTTGGCGGCGGTTATACCTGGCGCTTCTGGCCGCGCGCGGGCCGCCGGTAGGCTTGTTGTGGGCGAACGGGCAGCTAGTAGCCACTATACTTCCTGATAAATCATCGCCGCAGTGCCACTTGTGAACAGGCAGAGACAATCCTTCGCGACGTAAACGAGGACAAACCTTTTGAACATACGCGAAATCGCTCGCAAGGCGCGGGTCTCCCACTCTACGGTCTCACGCGTAATTAACAAGGTACAGACCGTTGACCCAAAGCTTGCCCGCCGCGTACAGTCTGTAATTCAAGAGGTTGGCTATCGGCCAAACTATCAGGCCCAGGCCCTGGCCCGCGGCCGCAGTCACACCATTGGCCTCATTGTCTCGGAACTCAGCGGCGGCAATCCTTTTTTTGCAGAGATCATTCTCTACTTTGAGCGTGCTGCTGTCGCAAACGGTTTCGAGGTACTCATCAGCTTTGCAGACACTGAGACCGACCCTAACCACGTTGCCGTCTGCGCCAATCGCATGAGAGAACGGCAGGTTGAAGGCATCGCTGTTCTCACCTTTGGCATGGAGCAGTGCCTGAGCGAAATCGCCACCTCCAAACTTCCCATCGTATATGCGGGCGCGAACCAAACGCTGGAGGGTATTTGCAATCTTCACATCAACTATCTGACCGGTATGCGCGATGCAGTAAAGCACCTGGCAGCCTTTGGCCATCGCCGCATTGGCTACTTGAGCGGACAACTGGGCTGGAGCAGCATGAAAATGCGCTATGAGGCGCTCCGCAAGGCGATGCGTCTGGCTGGCGTGGTATTTGATAAGGACCTCGTCGCAGAGTGCGACCACACGCTTGCGGGTGGATCGCAGGGCATGGCGAAGCTGCTGAGCCTGCCCAATCCTCCTACCGCCGTCCTCTGCTGTAACGATATGGCAGCGATGGGCGCGCTGAAAATGCTCAACACGCGTGGACTCCTGGCAGGTCGCGATATTTCGCTGATCGGCTTTGACGATCTGCCTCTCTGCAACTTTACACAGCCTTCTTTGAGTACCATCCGCTTCTCGCCGAGCGAGTTGGCAAACCTTGCCTTCCAAGCGCTTTTGGACGTTATTGAAAGCACCGAAGGTAAGACCGAGTACGAGTACAAAACGCATTTCGTCCTGCGCGAGTCAACTGGCCCGCCAAAAAGCTAAAGCAGTTCTTGGAGTGCCCGGTCTTTTCTGTACCAGTTCAACGCGACTCAACCACAGGACTCCCTGTCTGGAAACTGCCAGCATCCGAAATTCACTCGACCAAAAACACGGTTTCGACTAAACCTGATCCTGTGGAGTTTTGGCGAGACTCTCCATTTACCACGCTGCGCACTTTCCTTCAATGGGCATTGCTCGCGCCCGAAGGCACGGCGGATTTCTGACGAAATGGTGCTAACCAATCCAACTTGATCTTCTGCCGAAACAAGACACGCTGGTAGGGGCCGTGGTTTTCGTCAGAACGTACGTAATAGAGATAAGGAGTGTCCGTAATCGTCATAAAGTTCGAATCAGTCGATCTCGGATCAATGAGAGAAAAGTATGCATAAGACCAATTGCCTTCAGGTTCACGCCGAAGCATCTGATTCATGGTCAGTGCCAGGGCAGGCTTGCTCCAGTGCACAAAGTCCGGCGATATTGTGAAGTACACGCCCGGCGGACCATATGCGGTCTCAACCGGAGTAAACTGCGTCCCAATGAATAAATGCGCTGGCTCGTAGTAGTTGAACCCTGTCAAGAATTCTATGTTCGGCACCTGAGGACAGAGATGTGACGCGGGATTCTTTATCAGTCCGCGATAGGGGTCGGCAAACACAACGTTGAATCCCTTTCCATCCCAACCGCGCCAGGACGATGCATCCAGGATATTCGATGTGCGAATCGGGCAGGTGCCTCCGGGATTCAAACAAGGTCGCTGTCCTTTGCCGCTGCCGCAATTTGGCGGCCACGGCCATCCGCTCATTGCGGTGTAATACCAGTCGCCAACCTTCACGATGTTGGCGTCGACACTGACACCTTCCGGGCCCTGATTTACCTGATACTTATATGGAAGGCTCAAAAAATAATTCGCAGGTGGCTTCGGACGAGCGAAATGATAGCCGCCATCTCCCGACAGATTGAATGTCTGCACGTTATACCAGCAATTAATGGTGTCCGTCTTCCCTGCACACTGGCCATGCTCCCAGCCGTGATATTCCATGTGCCCCAGCGCCACAATCCGCTTGCCATCCACGTTGTAGAACGCATTGAGCCAGGTGTAGTCGTTGAAGTCTGCAATGTTTCCGTCATGCGGAGTCTGATAGACAACCTGACAATTGTGCTTCGCGGTTTCGAGTGTTGACCCGAGTCCGGCGCGCGTGACATAGTGCGAAGCAATCAAGTAGATCGTTCCTTTGTAGTCGCGGAAGGCGCGGGCCGCAGCGTCCGGAATGTCGATTTGCTCGCAGGAATCCTTTCTGGTATCGAAGGCCGCCACAAGAGGGCCATCGAGAAAGTCCGGCGTAGGCGGATCGGGTAGCCATTTCGGCATGGGAAGCTTGAAGTTTCCTGACCCTGCAATGGCGGCGTTTTCCACGTTGCCCGCAACAGCGATCCCGTGCGCATAGAGCTTCTTGTTTTGAAACGTTCTCAATAGTTGATTCGACAGCGCGATGCGGAACCGGTGCTTGCCTCCATTCGCATCGTGGCATTCCCGGTCCACGGCAGGTTCGTTAGGCAGGTTTGCCGTATCTGATGTCACAAACGTTCCTGGCGGCTTATCATACGCGGAATGGCCGGCGTAAATATGAACATCGATGGAGCCTCGCTGGCCCTCCTGGCAGGCCCAGCCGTGCACGTAATATTGGTCGCCCTCGAACGCAACGCCGTCGATGACGCCCGTCACCGGGCCGGAGCGAGGACCCTGCGCCTGCGCAATAAACGCAGACTGTCCATCACTCCATCCCACACCCAATGCAAGCAACAACAACCAGTACAGCTTGAACTCATGTGCAGCGTTTCGCATGGCAACCTCTCGCTATCCAGGGGGGCCTGCATCACACCCGTGCATATCGCACGTTGCAAGCCTAGACAGTCTCAAACGAGCATTGAAAGACTCAATGGTTAAGACGCCAAAAATAATCAGAAGTTGTTCGTTCTGTTTTCCAGGATAGACAAACCTACCAACCTGCACATTGATTTTTACATGCTGCCAAATTGCCAGAGTATGCTTTGAGACCCTGGAACTCTGGAAACATACGTTTGGCTGTTGTAGTAAACCGAGAATTTCGGGGGAGGCTGATCAGCGGACACCGGCCGACTTATTCGGGCCTATCTTGCAACCCAAGACCTCACTTTTTTCAAGCAGTAGCAGCTGGCGGGGAGCTGGTTCTCTGTGGGCCTCGCTGTGCAATATGGGACATCGCTTGGTGGCGTCACGCAGGTAGTGTCCCCTATAAGGACCTTGGACTGCGAAAACGGCACTTAGGGTTCACCAGAATCGAATGAGGAGAATTACATGAAAACATCACCATGTATTGGTATCGGTTTAATCTCGATCATGTTGCTATGCGGCGGTTGCCAGCCAGCGCCACAGCAAGTAGCGCCGGCACCACAGGGACAGCCTGGACCGGCCGGACAAAACGGAACGCAAGGGCAGCCCGGAGTGCAGGGACAAACGGGGGATACTGGCCAAACTGGTAACCGGGGGTATACTGGCGACCCCGGACAACAGGGGGATAAGGGTTATACGGGAGATACGGGACAAAAGGGCGACACCGGCGAACGAGGCAAGTCCGCTCCATGCCCTGAGGGGCAGCATCGTTACACTGATCCTTACAACGGAAGCGTAAGATGCGTGGGGAACTAAACAGTAAAAACAGAGAGCTAAACAAGTCGGGGGCGCAGAACAGGGCAGATTTGCGTTCCCAAGGGCTGAACAGGGATATCCGCTCAGCCAGGTGCCTTCCTCGAGCAAGATGATTACTTTCCTCCGGCACAGAAAGCGATGATCAATCTCCAAGTGGGTGACCTCGATGAGGTGCTGGATCGTTTGATAGATGAAGGCGCTCATATAACCCCATCTTCTCTTTTGTTTCAAGGGTCGGGGCGGAGAGATTCGAACTCCCGACTCTTTGCTCCCAAAACAGGTCTCTGTTTTTGGCCTATATCATTGATAAATACAGAATATAAGCCCTTTAAAATCGGCGTCGCTTGTTAAAGTCTTTTGACAGATGCAATTTCGACTACAGTATCTAGTTTGCCGCTCTCTTCAATGCGGCTCAACCGCAGGACTCCCTCTTTAGATGACTGAAAGATTCTCATCCGTTTGTGCATGGATGACATTTGGAGGAGGCTGCACAATCAGAGCCATGAATTGAACAAAATCTGCTCCTGATGGAGTTTTGGCGAGGCACAACATAAACACCAGCGCCACCTAGCATGAGTATGCTGGGTGGCGCTGGTATGTTGGGTTGTTGAGCCTTGCTTACTCAATCGCTCCAATGCTGGGAGGATTGGGCCGTGTGGCTCCGGTGTAGTCGAGCGTGATCCCAGGAATGGCGATACCTGCGCCAATCAAAGGACTGCCTGAAGCGGGTTTGAAGTTGAAGTTGTCCAGATTTGACTCAGCACTAATCGGCGAAGCCGGCTGGCTTGTAAACGCGGGGTTAGAAGTGTTGCAGGTTTCCCCTGTCAGAAGTGGAGTCGGGCATGTTCCGCTTTTAATGTTGTAGTAGTTGTTATGGTTTCGCACAGCCCAACCACTATTCGGGGGGAAGAAGGGAGTTTCCTCAAAAACCAGTCCCGGCTGATCCCCATTGTTATAGCCGGGATCCGCATACCCCAGGACTACGTTGTTCTGGAAGGTGGTTGCCGCATTCTGGCAGAAGTCCCACCCAACTTCACACTGTGCGTACGGTGTACCAAGGTCAAAGACGGTTGAGCCATAGCCCACAAAGGTATTGTCTTGGAGGGTATAGCTTCCCACATTCGTAAAGGACATTGGAATCCAATCGCCACTAGCGCGACAATATACTACTCCGGGAACGATGGCGCTTGCAGGCTCATCGCCAAATAGCGCGCTGAGACGGTTGCAGTTGTCCATTGCAATGTTATTTTGGAAAATTGTCTTATCCGCAGACCCGATCTTATAGGCCTGCCCGTCATTTCCCTGGCTGAAGGAGTTGGTGACGGTAAGGTTCTGCATCCCCGAATGCAACAGATCCAGACCGTCCTGATAGTTGTACTGCCATGTATCGTGATCGAAGACCCAGTTCCCGGTGGTGCTGGCCGTTCCAAGGCCATCCCCATAGGAACCTGCGTTCGAATCACGGCACTCAATGTACGGATAGTTGTGTACGACCGGATACTCTTCCACGCAGCCCGTAAACTCCGTGATTGAGTTGGTCATCGTCAATCCTCCAGCCACTGAAATATTTGGCACTCCCCATGGACCGTCATCCATATTGATGCCGCTATCCGGCATGGCCCGGATGTGGACATGGTCGGCGACGACACCCACGCCGGTTGCACCGGCAATTCCATCCCCGCCAAGTCCGTGGATGAACAAATCGGTGTAGTTGACATTACTGGTAAATGCCGACTCGATGATGCCGCCAGCACCATAGTTCAACGAACTATTGTGACAAGAGTTTGTGTAGTTGGCATCATCTGCGCATGCCGCTTCGTCTGTGACTTCAAAGCATGCAATGTCCACAAACTGGGAGTTCGTGACATTGAATGCCGTGATCGCTGCATAGGAAACATGCAGCAAGGTCTTGGCAGAATCTGCATGGCAACTTGCGTAGTTCGCACCCAGGATCTTTGTGTGCCGTGCTGCCGTTCCAGAAGGAATAGACGGCATAACACACCCAAAAGAATCTCCGGCACAATTGGTTGGATTCCATGTGCCCGGGAAGTTGTCCAGGCCCGTGTTATAGCCAACTCCAGCTGCAGTCTGGGCAACGATCACCGTATCGCCGCCTGAAATCTTCCAGACTTTCCGCTGATATGTGACTCCATCAGCCCACAGATAGCGAATGTTCCCAGCACCACAGGCCTGGTTAGTTCCCGTGCCGCCCGTAGATGCGTAGGTCGCGTTTACCAGGCCGCTGCACTGGCCAGAAGGATTGAAGGTCGCGTCGTACAGCGTTCCTCCACCCGGCAGTACATACCAGGTTGTATTGCTGGTTCCCCCGGCAACGACACTAAAAGAAACCGTATTGCCTGGTGAGACCCATCCACCCACCGTGCTGCTGCCAAAAGTACCGTTTCCGGCGCGGCCGCAGGTAATGGTAACCGAACCAGGTGCAACGCCTGTCACCTGGCCATGAATATCCACGGTCGCGATCGAGGTATTCGAGCTGCTCCACGTACAGGAATCCTGGAAAGGTGTTCCACCATGCCCAACCGGGGTAGCATCGCCTAACCCAGTCCCAATCGTGATCGTTGAGCCAACGGTGAGACTCCCCAGGTTTTGTGGGGTCATGTATTGAACCCAGCTATCGCCCGGCATCTGGCGCCAGACCTGGGCCTTGTCGGACATGCCCGCTGCCGTAACAGCAGCATAGCCCTCGTCTTCAGA
>Ga0207048_10454_pt1 | contig 10176 bp, 4 predicted proteins | sample Alteio_BWMinCont_65_FD_153301 | JGI IMG/M metagenome (GOLD analysis project Ga0207048, IMG submission 153301) | Enriched cells from forest soil in Barre Woods Harvard Forest LTER site, Petersham, Massachusetts, United States -... | ecosystem: Environmental > Terrestrial > Soil > Temperate forest >...
GGACGCGCGCAGGTTGTGATCGGCGTCCATGAGCGTGATTTGACGGGCGCCGGCCTGGGCGCTCGAGTCGATCTGGAGTTGCGCGGAGATCTGCGTGGCGGAGACGACTTGGCTCCGGGTGACGGTGATTCCCTGTGACGGTGAGAAGAGCAGGTTGAGCGAGCGAGGGACGAAGTTGGTACCGGTGAAGGTGAGCGTGACCGGCGAGCCTGCGACGGCTTGAGTCGGGCTGAAGCTGGTGAGTGTGGGCGGAGCCAACTGTGCCGGTGCTGTCGCGCACACGGCGAGGCACATTAACACCAGCGTGGCGAGAGAGGAAACTGGCCAGCGAAGGCACGGGTTGGCGCTGCTTCGTTTCATAGAGTGTGTTTATGGCCCCAGGTCGCCGTCCACAAGACGAGGAGTTGCGTGGACGGCTGGTTGATGCCCATGACGTTGTTGCGATTCTGGTTGTAGCTGCCCTGCGCAGAGAGTGTGTTGAACTTCATCATGCCGGGCAGCGTCCAGGTCACCCGACCGCCGTATTGGCCAGTCAGCGTGTCGCTGGTGAGCATTCCGTTGGAGAGAAGTGTGCGGCCTTGCGTCATGGTGATCAGGGGCGAAAGCTGCATCGCGGGACTCTTCCAGACGAAGGCGGGCTGCACGTAAACCGTGACTGTACGCGTGGTCCCGACTGTCAGTCCGTCGGCGGCGACCCAGTTCACATTGGCCTGCGCGTTCAATTGGAAGAATCCGCTGGTGACCAGGTTGGTGCCGGCGTTGAGGGAGGAGGTGATGGTGTCGGTTGCGGGGAATAGGGTGTTGTGGCTCCAGTCGCGTGTAGCGCCGCCGGACATGGTGACTTTGCCGATTTGGCGGCTGAGGATGAGGTTGCCGGAGACGTCGCGCATGTCCTGCGCGCCGGTCTGCTCTGGCGGCAGACCTTGCAGCGATGCGGGGACCGTCCCAGTTTTAGTCAGCGACTGGCGCGCGTCGAGCACCACGTTCGTGCTCACGCCGAAGGGCTTGCTCCAGGTCTCGTCGAAGCTATGGAGGAACAGTTCGTCGCTGGTGGTGGGGCGAACGTTGTTCGCGAGGAAGGAATAGGTGACGCCGAAGTTGCCCGCTTTGGTGGTCGTCTGCGTTACGGCGGAGTCGACTCCGCGCAGATCGGGCTGGCTGGCCTGTGTCAGGCTGGGGTTGGCAGGGTTGCCGAAGTTGGCGCTCACATCGCGATACGCCACATTGACGTTGGTCTTGCCGCGTTCGCCGGAGACGCCGGTGCGCCATGCGCGACCGAATTCGCGGGTCGAAGTTGGGTCGGTGGTGTTGGCATTGTCGCGGCTGAATGCGTACTCCGACGACAAGAGCCACTTCTTATAGAGATGGATGTTGAGCAGCGAGCCGTATACGTCGCCCGCGGATTTTGGCGCGATCGGATTGGGCAGGATGATGGGATTGCCCATGGAGTCGTAGCCGACCGTGGTGGGAGCGCCGATATCTTCCGCGCTGAGCCACATGAGGCGGAACACCGCCCACTCGGGCAGCGGCGCCTGCCAGCTTGCTCCGAGGATTCGTTGCTTGAAGTTGATTCCGGCTCCTCCGCCGAGAGCCACGTCGTTGGTGTTGGTGAATCCGGCGAAGGTGCCGCCGGGAGTCTTGAAAGCCAGCTCGACGCCTTGCCGCGGCGTGGCTGCGGTGACGAACTGCGCGTCGGTGTACAGGGTTGGCGTCACGATGCCGAAGCGCACATTCGCGCCCCAGCTTCCGTGCTTGTCTCCGACTTGAAGGACGTAGTCATTCACCTTGCCCTGGCTGGTGCGCTGGGCCTCGGGGTTGAGGATGGAGTTCAGCAACCCGCTGCCGTTGACCTCGACGTGCCACGGTCCTTGCTCGTAGGTCATGTGCTCGGCTACGGAGAGAACGTTGGAGTCCGGAGGATTCGAACCGGAGGCCCACTGCGAGTTCATTGCGATCTGGCCGTCTTCGGCGGGGCCGGTGTGTTTGACAGGCGTCTGCGCTTGGGCTTGATGGACGACGACGATGGCGGCAGGTGCGGGCATGGTGGCGGGAGTTGTGGGTCCGGCCTCTGCGTCGGTTCCGAGCTGGAGAGGGGCCGGTGTGGTGGAGGGCACGGGCGAGACAACTGGAGCTACGACGGTGAACTTCCAGGTTGTGGCTTCGCTGCCGACGGTGAGGTTGACGTTGTGATCTCCGCCGGTGAGGGCCAGTGGCGGAGTAAACGAAACTTTGGCCTGCGTGACCTGGGCCAGCGTGGTGACGTCAACGTCGTCGATCATCAGGCTGACGTCGCTGGGGTTGACTGGCTGCGGGAAGCTCGCGGAGATGACTGGTTGCAGTTGGTTGGTACTGCTGTCGGCAGCGGGGGTTTGACCTGCGATGTCTCCGGAGGGGTCGGCGGCGGCAGGCAACACAGGTAAACTGCCTGGGCGCGCGAGGCTCGCGAGGAGGACCGCTGTTGGCTGCGGGCTCAGCTTCGATTGCGGCGTCGCCTGAGCCACGAAGCTCTGCACCGGGCCGGACAGGATGAGCCGGCCGTCGGAGGCGATGGCATCCACCTGCCAGTAGTAGGTGGTACCAGGCAGCAACTGCCGCTCTGCGGCGCGGAGGTCGAGTTTGGGATCGGCGGTGAGGTAACGCCGCACGATATGCGTCGCGGCGAGATCGCTGCTGATAGTTACGAAGTAGAAGCTACTCTTCTCGGCCGGCCTCCACTCCAGCAGCGTGTGGCCTGCCGGGGTGCGCGAGGGTGCCGGCTGCGGCGGCGCGAGACTGCCGACCGATTCGCGGTAGATGCTTCGCAAGGGGAGAGGCTTGCGCGGCTGTCCTGAAGTGTCGACGACACGGACCGTCCAGTACAGTTCGCCCTCCGGCAGGCTGCGCCACAGGTCTGCAGGAACTTCACAGCGATTGTCGACGCTTTCGAACCACGTTTGGATGGTGCTGAGATGCGGTTCGGTGGAGAAGCCGACCTGGTACTTCATCGCTCCGGGGACGGGTGACCACAATAGCCGCGGCGGATCGTCGGCTGCGAAGGCGGCACCGAATGCGGGGAGGATCAGTTGCTCGAGCTTCCAGTCGCCGGGGTTCACGACTACGACGATGGGGCGGCTGGTGACCTGGTTGGGTTCGGTCATCCGCAGCAGAAGTGTGTGCGCACCAAGCGACCATGTGGGCAGCGACTGGCGCGTTTGAATCGCCTTGCTCTGGCCGCCGACGATGGAGGCTGAGAACTGCTCAACTACGTTGCCGTCCCAGAGCCACTGGCCGACTACCGTTCCGGTGCCGGTTCCGGCGAGGACGGCCTGAGCGTTGAGTTCGTCGCCCTGCATCACGACGGTTCCGTCGCGCGGGTGGGTCAGCGCCATGTTGAGGACGGAGAGGGGTGCGCCGAGAGAGTCGGAGGGTTCCAGGCGAACGGGTTGCGAGGTTCCTGTGGGCGCGATGAAGGTTGAGTTTGCGGTGCTGGTTCCGTCGAGATTGAGAACGTCCACCGCGCGGAGGCCGAGAGTTGCGACAGGGCTGACGCTGATGAGGGCGGTCATCACGCCCGGGCTCACAACAGTTACGCCGAGGACGGTTACGTCGCTGGCTCGGGTGTGGCCGTTAGAATTCACGACCGCAGCCAGCGGTGGCGAGATGACGACGGTTGCGCCGGGGCGGAAGTTCGCGCCGACGAGCGTCATTCTGACACGAGCAGCTGCGCGGGTGGCGAACTCAGGAGAAACGCTGGCCAAGATGGGCGCTGGCAAAGCCGTCGCCGTGAAGTTCACTGCGTTGGAGGTCAACCCGCCGCCCCGTATGACGAATGGGTTGAAGACGGTGATCTGCAGGACTCCGGGCGTGGCGATGTCGGAGGCAAGAATGGTCGCGGTGAGTTGCAGCGCGCTTACGAACACGGTCGAGCGATTGTTCCCGTTGACCTGAACCACTGAGTTCGCGAGATAGCTGCTACCGGTCACTGTCAACGTGAATCCGGAGCCACCCGCCAACGCGGAGGTAGGGCTGATGCTGGTGATGGTGGGAGCGTTCTGAGCGGTCGCATGCGGGCACAGACCCACAACTGCGACGAGCGTGACAAGCCAGTACCAGCATTCACTGCGGCACTGCCTACGATGTGCAGAGCCACCTGCGGTCGCGGACCCGAACCGACCCAACATAGCATTCTCCATCCACAGATACGGGAGCCGTGCAGGAATTCAAGTCAGACATTCGTCGGCAACATGATTCGACTCTACGATCTGTTCCGTCCATCAACTTCAGAAGCGGGTGGAATCTGCTTGAAACTTGCCAAGTGGTGGCAACGGTATGTTGGACCCCTTGTCCAGAAGAGGCAATTACGAAAAGAATGTAGCCCTGAACGGCAGGATATGCAAGCGGTTGGAATCCGATCTACAACCGTTGGAGTCTCCGAGGTGAGGGCAGAACGTGCGTACTCCAATCTACTTCGGCGATGATTTCGGCATTTTTGGTTGTAGCGCTTAGCCGAATCGTGATCTTGTCCTCGATCAAGATTGCGGCGCAACCGGGTGCTGCGCGCACTTCTGGCAGGAGAAAGATTCGACTCAAAACAATTCAGATACCATCCTTGTAGCCATCAAGTAAGGAGCAAAATGCGCACCCTCAAGGCCATCTCCATTCTGGTACTCGCTGCCCTTTGCCTTCCGGGCGCTTGGGGACAAGTGATTGTCAGTGTCGATCCCCATGCAGCCGGGAAGCCCATTCCATCCAACTTTCTGGGCCTTAGTTTTGAAACATCCGCTACCCTCCCCGGAAGTGACGGCACCTATCCCTACTTCACCTCGAAGAACACCCAACTCATCCAACTCTTTCAAACCCTTGGGATCAAGAGCCTTCGCATCGGCGGCAATACCTCCGATCGTCCATCCGTGCCCGTCCCGCGCGAGGCGGACATTGACCATGTCTTCGCTTTCGCACACGGCGCCGGCGTTCGAGTCATCTATACGCTTCGTCTGCGCGATTCCACTCCTTCCGCCGTCCAGCAGACCGCAAAGTACATCATGGACCGATATCCCCAACAGGTTGATTGTCTCGTCGTCGGCAACGAGCCGAACGTCTACGAACACACCTACCCCCACTACGCCGATGATCTGCGTTCGTTCTATCCCGCCGTGCTGCAGGCGGCTCCGACCGCTCGATTCTGCGGCCCCAGTACGACTCCAGGCGCAGGCATCTGGGTCGACGGATACATCCACGACTTCGCCTCACTTCCGCAACTCTACGAGGTCACGCAACACTCCTACCCGGGCGGAAATAGCGGCAAGGTAACCAGCCCGGAAGCCGGACGCGCAGCCATGCTTTCCGCCGCTTTCCCCGAAGGCTACCAGCGTCTCTACAAGGTTTTCGGTCCCGCCGCCAATCAGGCCGGCGTGAGGTATCGCATCGAGGAGACAAACAGCTTCTTCAATGGCGGAGCGAAGGACGTGAGCAACACCTTTGCAAGTTCGCTGTGGGCGCTCAGCTATCTTTACTGGTGGCTCGACCACGACGCGCAAGGGCTCAACTTCCACACTGGGGACCAGGTCGCTGCCGGCGAAATTGAGACGCCATGCTGGTACGCCACATTCTGGAATACTCCAAATGGATTGGAAGTCCATCCCATCGCGTATGCCATGGCAGCGTTCCATCTTGCCGACGAGGGCAAGTTGATCCCTGTGACACTATCGAAGCCGTCCCCGGGTGCAGAAGTTTTTGCCACCGTCAACCCTGCTGGAGATATCTTCGTCACCATCATCAACAAGAACTTCGGCGAGACTGCTAAACCGGTCGACTTTCAGCTTTCTCTACCTTCCGGGTACAGTGCCGTCACCGAGATGACTCTTCTTGCTCCGGGCGCCAACATCGCCGCAACCTCCGGAGTAACGCTGGGAGGAGGCACAATCGACTCCTACGGTCGCTGGAACGGCAGATGGAAGAACTTGGCGGCCGACCCAGGCCTTCACTCAGCCACCATCGACCTTCCTGCCGCGACCGCGATGGTTCTCAAGCTGAGTGTGACGCCCAAGGTGCGCTAGCTAATGCGCCACCTCCCGAACCTCGATGACACCGTGCCAATCTCTAATTCTGCGCCGAGGTTTCCGACACACTGGCGAACTTGATGGTGGGTAAAGGGTGGCGGGATGGACCTGGGCTCCAGGAATGAAGGCTGAGCGCGACGGTTTAGCGGACGAGTTGCGGGATCACGGTAACCTGGCGACGGCTGGTGGCTTTGGCAACGTAAAGTGCGCGATCGCCGAGTTTCAGTAGGTCTTCGAGGGTGAGGTTGCCGCCGTCGATGGAGGTGATGCCGATGCTTGCGCGAAGGCTGAACTCGCCTGTGTCGCAGGCAACGCGGAGTCCGGCGAGTTGAGCTTGGATGCGGTCGGCGGCCAGTTGGGCGGCGGCGGCGTCAGTGTTAGGCATGATAACGAGGAACTCGTCGCCGCCGAGGCGGGCTATGAGATCTCCGGCGCGCATGGTGCTGCGGAGGCAATCGGCCACGGCGCAGAGGGCGAGGTCGCCGGCGAGGTGGCCGTAACCGTCGTTGATCTGCTTGAAGCGATCGATGTCGAGCATGAGAGCGGCGATGCTGTCATGGCGCTCACGGCTGCGACTGAAGACCCGTACCGTCTCGCGCTCGACGGCACGGCGGTTAAGTGTGCCGGTGAGAGCGTCGGTGCCGGCGAGTCGTTCGAGACTAGCGCGCAGGCGAGCATTCGTCATCCAAAGGAAGCTGAAGGCGAGGCCGGCGATAATAGTTCGGTCGAGCCAGATGTGGTAGAAGTTTTGGTGCGGGAACCTCCAAACGTAGAAGAGGCGGACCGTGTTGGTGGCCGCATACAGGCAGAAGAGGGCGCCCATGACGACGGTCGAGGTCCTTGTTCCGGCGCGGAGAGAACGGAAGAGTAGCGTGGCGCTGGAGACGGCGGTGGAAATGGCGACGACGGAGATAAAGGCGATCCGGAGGTTATGGTCTTCCGGCCAGACGGTGTAGCGGGCGGTTGCAACTGTCATCAGGACGGATAGCGCGAGGAGATACAGCCACACACTGCGGCCCCGGTTGACGAACTCGGCGATGGCTTTGTTCATCAAGGAGAGTTCGACGAAGAGGAAGAAGTTGGCGAGTACGACGATGATGAGGGCGGAGCCGTTCGGGAAAACGCAGTGCAGGAGAAGGCCGATGCCCCCACAGAAGTTAGAGGCGGCGAACCAATAGTTTCCACTGCGAACAGACTGGCCGATAGAGCTGGCTAGCATCGTCAGACTGAAGAGAAACAAGAGACTTGCTTCGACAAAGAAGAGAGTGGGGAAATCCACCTATTAACCCTTTGTAGCTCCGGCAGGAACTGGTGATAGAACCTAGTGCTCGAGTTTGGCATGGATGTGCGCTGGCGGCAATGGCCCCGTTGATATGGAGACAGGTCGGAAGTTGTAGGAGTTGTCCGAGGCGCCGAGCAATTCCGTGGTTGCTGGGGCGAGCGTACCGGGAAACTCCGATAATTTCTAGTACCGCGGAGGATTCTTCTCTGGCCGGGCACAAATTGTCTGCGTCATGGCTCCTTACGATCTTCTGCGGTGACCAAGGTCCGCTTCGATTTCCGATAGACGTTCGCGACCGCCAGTGTCCAAAACGGAACTAGGTCGACTCCGGGTACGAGTTTGGCAAGAAACGATGGCAGAAACTCCCAATGCCAGCCCAGAAGGTAGACCAGCGCTGCCCCAACTCCGAGGTCGAGGACGTCATCCGCAGGCGACTCTGCGCCCTCAATGAACAAAGGAAAAAAAAACGAGTTGAAGTGCGTCTGCAACGATCGCCAGTATCATTGCGACTCGAAAGCGCGTACCCGGAGAGATTGTGATTGAGTCGTCGGTCACTTCAGTCTGCTGGTTTCGTTGACTCTCATCCATAACTAAAGATTGTGACACTAACGGGGATACTCCGGCTTGGGTGAATGATGGAGCGGGGTAAGGGATTCGAACCCTTGTCATCAGGTTGGAAGTCTGAGGCCCAAGCCACTAGACCAACCCCGCAATGTGGTGTACCCGCTCAGATTCGAACTGAGGTCTGCCGCTAATCGGGCGGCGGTCCTGGCCACTGGACGACAGGTACACAACTGGTGCTCCGGGAGGGACTCGAACCCCCGATTTCTTGTTTGTAGGACAAGAGCCTTAGCCGCTAGACGACCGGAGCAAAACTTGGTGCGCGTGCGAGGAATCGAACCTCGATCTCAACCTTCGGAGGGTAGCGCCTTGAATCCGTTAGACGACACGCGCAAGATTTGCAGAAATGGTCAGCCCGGCAGGAATCCAACCTGCGTGATCCCGTTTAGGAAACGGGTGCCTCGATGCCCTCGACCACGGGCTGTTGGTGCCGCGACGGAAAATTGAACTCCGATTTCATGTGTGAGAAACATGGTGCCTGCCTTTGACAGATCGGGCGAGGATTGGTGACGTGTACGGGATTCGAACCCGTGATCTTCTGCTTGAAAGACAGAGGACTTGGCCAACTAGTCGAACACGTCATAGCTTCAAATATGGAGCAGCCAGCAGGAATCGAACCTGCATTCCGGAGTTAGAAGCTCCGCGTCCTGATCCGTTGGACGATAGCTGCGTTGGTGGAAGCGGTCAGGGTCGAACTGACATCTCTTCGCTTAAAAGGCGAGTACTCTGCCATTGAGTTACGCTTCCGAATTTGGTGCGCCGGGGGAGAATCGAACTCCCATCTCTCTGCTTAAGAGGCAGGACTCTAAGCCAATTGAGTTACCGGCGCATGGTAGAGGAAGGGAGAATCGAACTCCACCGACATCGGTCATCTACCGACTACAGAGCTTATAAGGCTCCGCCGCGCCCTGCGCTTTCCTCCGTGATGTGGTGCCTCGCCTGAGAATCGAACTCAGCCCCGCCGCCTTATGAGAGCGGGGTTCCCCTGGTACGAGGCATGGCGAGGGAGGCAGGACTCGAACCTGCGGGTTCGGTTTTGGAGACCGACAGTGTAGCCACTTCGCTTACTCCCCCGTATTTTTTCAACTATCAAAGATCAATAAAAATCCCCGCACTGGGCGGGGTTCTGTGAGTACAACACGAGACACAGACCCCTATGACGTAATCCATCCCATCCGCTTTTCGCGGATTTTGGTGACGACGTTTTTTGTTATCTGTCTCATGCTGTTCACTCCTTGATGATGCGATCCTGCAATTTGAAAATGGTGCAGGCGGAAGGAATTGAACCTTCGTCTCAGAGTTCGTAGCTCTGCGCCTTGATCCGTTAGACGACGCCTGCAATCTATGGTCGGAGAGGTGAGATTCGAACTCACGTCATCTCGCTCCCAGGGCGAGTGCCTGAAGCCTCTAGGCTACCCTCCGACATCTTGGTGCTGCCTCGCAGAATCGAACTGCGTTCTCTGGTTTTTCGGACCAGCGTAATCACCAGACCTACGCAAGCAGCAATACCTTTAGTGGAGACGGAGGGAGTCGAACCCCCGACTTCGGAGTGCAAAACCGATGTGTTACCACTAGCACCACGTCCCCGAATTGTTGGGGCGGGATAGGAGAATTGAACTCCTGTATCGTGTGCCACAGACACGCGCCTAAGCCTCTCGGCCAATCCCGCCATGAAATTGTTGGAGCACCTCCAGTGAGTCGAACACTGTTGTCCGGGGTACAGGCCCGGTGCATCGCCGGCAATGCTTGAAGTGCTACTGGAGCCGTCTGCGGGAGTTGAACCCGCTGCCTTTCCCATACCAGGCGAATGCACTTCCACTCGTGCTACGACGGCCCTACAGTAACTCCCTCTCGGCATCCGGCGTTGTCGAAGTAGAGATACTTCTGCCAGACTTTGTCCGTGTCGGCCTGCGCTCGCAATATCCCACGAGCAGTATGCAAGGTGACAGGCCGCGGACGCCTCAGCAACGGCATCCCCGCTTCCTCAGGCGTGCGATCTGCCTTGCGACGGTTGTCAGTCACGCAGCACGCCACAAGGTTCTCCCAAGTAGAGAGTCCGCCCTTTGACCGAGGGATTACGTGGTCGAGGGTCAACTCCATTGCAGAAAATATCTTTCCGCAATACTGACATTGGTGGCCGTCACGAACCAGGATTTTCTTGCGTGTGAGCACCCGGATTCTGTGTGGCACCCTGCGATACGCCTTGAGCCGAATCACCGTAGGGAACATGATTCC
>Ga0207048_10455_pt1 | contig 10159 bp, 10 predicted proteins | sample Alteio_BWMinCont_65_FD_153301 | JGI IMG/M metagenome (GOLD analysis project Ga0207048, IMG submission 153301) | Enriched cells from forest soil in Barre Woods Harvard Forest LTER site, Petersham, Massachusetts, United States -... | ecosystem: Environmental > Terrestrial > Soil > Temperate forest >...
ACAAGCCACGCCATCGATCATGCGAATTTCAACGAGCTACTAAGATGCCCTCGGCCCTTAGCTCCCAAAAGTGCCATGCTGACGCGCTGGACGATCTCCGGTTTCCGCCATCGAAATGTTTCCGCTATAGAAATTATTTGCTGACATTGCCTTCCTACTTCTATATGCTCATCGGTGCGCTAAAACTCCTCGCAAAAGGGAACACCAATGAAACTGAGATCCATAGCTTTTGTTCTAGTTCCAGCCCTGGCCATTGCTCTCGCGTCCGCTGCACGCGCCCAATCCGGCGCTTATGTCACCTTCAATGCCCAGCAATTTACCCAGGATGGGATCTACGCGAATCCTGGCGTCCACACCAATGTGGACCGTCCCTGGCTCTACGGACCCGGCTACGGCATTTACTACAATGTTACTCACCTTCCCAAGCTTGGCGCGCTTAAGACAGGACCCTTCCTGGTAGGTATCGATGGACGCGGCGAAACCCTCCGCCTCTCTGAGTATGGATCCCAATTGGACCGCCAGGATGGCCTGTTCAGCCTGCGCCTCGCCACCAAGAACCAGTTCCTGGGCACCAGTCCCTACATCCAGGGCGGTTTTGGCATCGGTCATACCAGGATCCCGTTCGCAGCCCACTACAGCAACAACTTCATCTATCAGTTCAGTCTCGGCGCCGATCGTAAGATCAAAAGCCATTTGGACTGGCGCATAGTCGAGGCTTCGGCAGGTTCCCTGGCCAGCTACACGACCGGCACCGGCCCCAACCCGAGCAACTACATGGTCACTCTCAGCACCGGAATCGTCTACCGCCTGCGCTAACCAACTCCGCAAATAAGCTTCATCCCACCCTTCCAGCGCGTAGTCCTGGAAGGGTGAAGTGTCTGCAAAGCACCTTCATCCCCACAACTTACCCCGCCTCCCTCTCCTCATCGAGCCAGCACTCCGAAAATGCTCTAGCATGGTCAGAATGCGCGTAGCCTTCTTCGGCGGCACATTCGACCCCATTCATCGCGGCCACCTGCGCCTGGCCGCGGCGGCAGCAGACGCCTTCGCCCTCGACCGCGTCCTCTTCGCCCCGGTCGGTCATCAGCCCCTCAAGTCCGATGGCGCCAGCGCCTCCTTCGACGAGCGCCTGGCCATGGTCGCCCTCGCCTGCGCCCCCGATCAGGCTTCACCCCCGGCAGACCCACGCTTCGTTGTGTCCGCTCTCGACGCTCCCCGTCCCGACGGCACCCCGAACTACACCGTAGACACCCTGACCGAACTTGCCCGAGCTGCTCCCGAGGCGAGCCTGTTCGCAATCGCCGGAGCTGACAGCTTCCTCGACCTCCGCCGCTGGCGCTCACCCGACCGCCTGCTCGCACTCGCCGAGTGGATCGTCGTCAGCCGTCCCGAGTTTCCGCTCACCGAAGCGCAACTCGCGCCACTCGCCCTCACCCCCGCCCAGCGCGCCCGCGTCCACCTGCTCAACACCGTCCACGAAGACATCTCAGCCACCGAACTCCGCCACCGCCTCCACGTCGGAGACCCCTGCCTCGGCCTGCTCCCCCCCGCCGTCGCAGCCTACATCCAGGCCCACCGCCTATATCGATAGACAACTGGCCCCCAGCACCACACCTCCACTGCAAATGCCGTAGACTCGTGCGATATGGCCCCCGGCGACGAAAAAGACGACGACAATTCCAGTCCGCCAACGCTGGCGAACCTCTGGCTGAAGTCCAAGCCCTCGCAACAGCGGCGCCCGGCCGAACTCGACCCCGCCGAATCGAATCCCGGCGATCTCCACAACCATTCCCAGATGGGCCTACTCTTCGCCGCTCCACGCGCCAATTCCAGCGAAACGCCCGCACGCCCAACCACTCGCTCTCAGCGCAAAGCCGCCCAAACCACAGCAAGTGCCTCTCCCACCAAACGGCGTCGCTCCGCTTCTGAACCGAGGGTGCCCCATGATCGGCGAGCCATAACCGCGGCTATCGTCGGAACACTCCCTGCCGCCCCCATCGAGCGCCGTATCTGGACCGTCCGCGACCTCGTCTCCGGCATCCGCCAACAAGTTGAGCGCGAATACCAGGACATCTGGGTCGAGGGTGAAATCTCCAACTGCCGCGTCGCGCCCTCCGGCCACATCTATTTCACGCTAAAAGACGGCGAAGCCCAACTCCCCATAGTCCTTTTCCGTAGCCAGGCACGCCTCCTCCGCTTCCGCCCGCAGGACGGTCTCGCCATCCTCGCGCGCGGCCGCATCTCCGTCTACGAGTCCCGTGGCCAACTCCAACTCATCGCCGAAACGCTCGAACCTCGCGGCGCCGGCGCTCTGCAACTCGCCTTCGAACAACTCAAAGCCCGCCTCCTCGCCGAAGGCCTCTTCGACGCCGAACGCAAGCGACCTCTCCCCGCATTCCCGCGTTCCATCGGAGTCATCACCTCCACCGGCGGCGCCGTCCTCCACGACATCATCAAAGTCACTCGCCGACGCCACGCGCGCCTCAACCTGCTCGTCTATCCCGCCACCGTTCAAGGCCCCGGATGCGCCGCCTCCATCATCGCCGGCATTAGCTGGTTCAACGCAAACCCGAAAGAAGTTGATCTCATCCTCATCGCTCGCGGCGGCGGATCCATCGAAGACCTCGCTGGCTTCAACGACGAAACCCTCGCCCGCGCCATCGCCTCCTCCTCGCTCCCGACCGTTTCCGCCATCGGCCACGAGACCGACTTCACCATCGCGGACTTCGTCGCCGACCTTCGCGCCCCCACGCCCTCCGCAGCGGCTGAACTCATCACCGCCGCCCAGCACCGCATCGAAGAGCGCGTCCAGGCCCTCGACGCCCGGGTCCGCCGCGCCATTCAATACCAGGTCATCCTTGCCCGCCAACGCTTCACCGCCCTCTCGACAGACACGCTACACAATCGGTTACAAACTCTAATCGGCCGCCGCGGCCAACGCCTCGACGATCTCCGCCACCGCCTCGAGTCCGCCACCAACCGCCGCCTACGCGCCCCCGCCAGCCGCATCGCCGCGATCGCCCTGCGACTCGACCGCCAGAATCCATCCGTCCGATTGGCCCTCACCCGTCGCCGCCTCGACAGCGCCAGCGAATCCCTCAACCGCCTCGCGCTCACCACCGTCGCCACTCGCACCACGCGGCTCGATCACGTCTCCGCCCGTCTCCACGCGCTCTCGCCGCTCGCCGTTCTCAACCGCGGCTACGCGCTCGTCTACGCAGCCAACGGCCAACTCCTGCGCAACGCCGCCGACGTCGGCACCGGCGACCCCGTCCGCGCCCGCCTCGCACAAGGCTCCCTCACCGCCGAAGTCAAGTCCGTCGATAAGTAACAACCAGGCCACCGCCACCCAGGCCCTGTCACAAACCGGCATAATGGAGAGAGCGAGCCTCTACTCCCCTTCGGCCCCCGCGCCGCACACCCTGCGAGAAATGTCATGTTGTCTCTAAAAGAAATGTCGGTCCTGAGTTCAGTCGTCGGCGCAGCCGTCGTCATGGCCTGGCGCGTTCAGGAAGGCCGCACCGCCGTCACCATCAAGAAGATCGTCATCCCTCCATTGGGCATGGCAACCGGATTCTGCATGTTCATCGCGCCGCCCTTCCGCATCCCGCTGGTATGGGCCGTCTGTGCGTTTTTGCTCGGAGCCACCGCCCTCGCCTACCCCTTGCTTCGCACCTCCCGCCTGGTGCGCGAAGGCGAAGCCATCATGATGCAACGATCCAACGCCTTCTTCCTCGTCGTAGTCGTCCTCGCCGTAATCCGCATCCTCGCACACACCTACATCGACAGGTTCGTCAACGTCGAACAGACCGGTGCGCTCTTCTTCGTCCTCGCATTCGGCATGATTCTCCGCTGGCGCATGCGAATGTTCTTCGAATATCGCGAGCTCACCACCGAACCATCGTCCGCCTGAAGATTAGGCAGAGCGCAGTTCCAACTCCCAAACGCCCTTGCCCACCGGGCCCGACGATCCAAGCTTCAGCCGATAGACCGCATCGCCCCACGAATGCTTCATCGACTCATCGGTGATGACGATTCTCTCGACGGTCGCCTTGAGCTGGTTCTGATCGAAAACCAACAGCGTCTTGCCAATCCTGACGCCATCCCTCTGCACAATGGGCTCCACCGCCGTCATCAGCGACAGCAACACCTCAACCGGCTTCTCCAGCACAAAATCCTCCGAAATCCTGACCACGCCACGCGCGCGATCCAGCTTCAACGTCCGCATCCACCGCTGAGCTCCCGCCTCCTTCGGATAAGCCGTCGCAAGGTTTGCGCGAAAACTCACCTCAGCATCGCTGCTTGTGTACTTCAAATCTCCAGCACGATAAGCATCGCCGTCATGCTGCATAACGCCACCAATCGTTGGCAGGTTGTGATACGCAGACTGCATCGGCCACAACGTGTAGCGATCCTTGCTGAAAGTAGTCGCAGTGTATGCCTCCGGTCCCACATCGATGAAAACCGGCTCACCGTTGTGGAAGATGATGAAACTCCCCGAATCATTGTGGGCATGACTGCGTCCGTTGCTGGCCGCCTGCGATGCAATGTAAAAGCCGTCGCCCGAGCCTTCCTTCTGTCGCGCAGTCATCAAGCCAAGATGCGGATACCACGCATCCCGCGGAAGAGCTTCATGCGCGGGCGCAGTCAAAATCTCCGCAGCCACCATCACTCTCGCCAGCGAACGAGACAGTGACGCAACCCCGCCGCGATCAGCCACGATGGCCGCACTCAGCGCACTGCCACTGGCTGAAGTTCCGTGTACCCTAGCATCGAACGCACCGAACTGTTCGAGCATTTCATCTCCCGTGGCCCGGCCAAAGCGATACGTAAGGTCCGGCGACGGTGCGTCGTGCGGATGTGCATCCCCGTAGTTCACGTAGTAGTTCCCCGCAATGTGGACGTTGCAAATGTAGTGCCCCATCGCTCGCGTAAATGGATCTTTGAGCGCAGCATCGCCCTTGCCCGCGTGCGAACTAACCAGCGTCCAGCAGCAATCGAAGAACGATGCAGCCGACCGTCCCCAGTAGCCCGGCCCCTCTTCACACCCTGCATCGGGAGAGTAGTCGGCAAGAAATTCATCCATGCTGCGGCACACCTTCTGCACCACCGCCTGCCGCCGCTCCGCATCCTTCTCCAGCAAGAGATTCGCCGTCAGCACATTCGAGTTGATCCACGGGTTCCAGTTGTTCAGGTGATGACTCTTGCCGTTGAGACCCATCCAGCCAAAGTCGTTGCGATTGAAATAAGGATCGAGCAGACGGCGCTTCGCCTCCATGTGGACGCGCTCCACAATGCGCGGCGAAACCGTATTGAGTTGCCGCTCCAGCAGATAAACCACCCAGCCAAGGGTCGCCGAAGTCTCCGCACCAAACAGCTCAATAATCGGCTCAGCCTCATCCGCAAGCCCAACGCCAGCCTTTTGCGCTCCAAGATGCGCAGGCACGCCCCAGAAGCTCTCTTCGCAGATCAACCAAACACCATTCGCAATCTGATCCAGATACTTGCCACTATTAGCAATGCATTCAGCCAGAACAAGATCGCCGAGGCGCTCGCGCCGCCCAAAGCTGATCGTCTCAAACCGCGAACGGTTGCCGTTGCGCTTGAACTCAAGTTCGTCCGTTGCCAGCATCTCAGGCCAAGCGCTCGAATTTACCTTGTCCGCACTGCCAAGAATCGCCTCGCGCACCTGCTGCGGAACCGCACTCCAAGCTGGCTCGCCCGCCTTCGGATAAGGACGCCAGATGCCAGGCAGCAGCAACGCGCCGGACAGCGGCCCAAAGGTCTCCGATATCAATCCCTTCGGCACACCATCGACAGCAGTAGCCTGCGCCGCCGCAAAGCTCGGCCACAGAGACACACCACTCAAAGAGAGAGCACCCACCGCCGTACTACCCTTAACAAAATTCCGCCGATTCATCAAATAAGAACGCTTCAAGTCTGATCCAATCCTCATCGAGCCTCTTCGATGCAGTCAACCACACGCTGCAAGTCGCCATCCCATGTTGCAGTTCCGGGGAGGAATAGACAAGAGCAACCCGAAGAAACGTCTAATCGGCGACAAAACGCCTGATAATAGATATGGAGAATCATTTGATGAAGAAGCTTTTCGGAACCGACGGCATTCGTGGCGTCGCCGGCCAGTCCCCCCTCGATCCCGCCACCATCCACGCCGTTGGCCTGGCACTCGCCCACCACCTCGGCAGCGCGCCCCGCGTCCTCATCGGACAGGACACGCGCGAGTCCTCCGACTGGATCGCCGCCGCCCTCACTGCCGGCCTCACCACCGGCGGCGCCACCGTCGAGAGCGCCGGCGTCATCACCACTCCCGCCGTCGCCTGCCTCGCCCGCGCCCACCATTTCGCCGCCGGCGTCGTCATCTCCGCCTCGCACAATCCCTGGCAGGACAACGGCATTAAGCTCTTCGGCCCCGACGGCTATAAACTCCCCGACTCCACCGAACTAGCTATCGAAACCGAAATCTTCCGCCACCTTGAAGCAGCCGCTAAGTCGGGTGCCCCAGGTCTCGATTCTGAGACTTGGGATCGGACCACCGCTACGCCGCCCCCCGTCAACCAGGCCGACCGCGCCGAATACATCCGCTCCCTCCTCGCCGCCGTCCCCGACCTCTCGCTCGACGGTCGCAAGATCGTAGTCGACTGCGCCAACGGAGCCGCCAGCGCCATCGCGCCCCAACTCTTCGCCGAACTCAACTCCAACGGTGGCGGCAAAGTCATCCTCACCCACTCCTCGCCCAACGGCCGCAACATCAACGAGAACTGCGGTGCGCTCTACCCCGCAATCGTCGCCGCCGAGGTCGTCAAACACCAAGCCTCCATGGGCATCACCTTCGACGGCGACGCCGACCGCGCCCTCTTCGCCGACGAGAACGGCAAGGTCGTCAACGGCGACGCAGTCCTCCTCCTCGCCGCTCGCCACCTCAAGGCCCTCAACCTACTCAGCAACGACACCGTCGTCGCTACCACCATGTCGAACATGGGCCTCGAAGCCGCGCTCAAGCGTTCGCAGATCAAAATGCTCCGCGCCCCCGTCGGCGACAAGTACGTCCTCGAACAGATGCTCTCCACCGGCGCAGCCCTCGGCGGCGAGCAATCAGGTCACATCATTTTCAGCGGTCGTAGCACCACCGGCGACGGCCTGCTCACCGCGCTCCTGCTGCTCGACATCGTCCACCACAGCGGTGAAACGCTGGCCCAACTCACCGCCGACCTCAAGACCTTCCCCCAGGTCATCGTCAACGTACACGTCCGCGAAAAGCGCCCACTCGACTCCATCCCCGCTGTCGCCGCCGCCATCGCCGCAGCCGAACTAGCCCTCGCCGACTCCGGCCGCGTAGTCATCCGCTACTCCGGCACCGAAGCGTTAGCCCGAGTAATGATCGAAGCCGAATCCGAACCCCTCATGCACCACCACGCCAACACCATCGCCGCCGCCATCCGCACCGAACTAGGCGTTTGACATAATCCGCACCATTGCTATTGAGGGTTACAGATCGTTACGCGACCTCAAGTTGCCTCTCGGCCAACTCAACGTCATCACCGGCGCGAATGGAAGCGGCAAGTCAAGCGTGTATCGCTCGCTGCGGCTACTGGCCGACGTAGCGCAAAATGAGGTCATCGCCTCTCTCGCACGCGAGGGCGGTCTGCCGTCGACCTTCTGGGCCGGTCCGGAGACGATCGCGCGCAGCGTTCGCCAGGGAACCCACTCGGTTGAGCCTCTCGCAAACCGAAACGTTGCCAGCCTGAAGTTGGGGTTCGGGGGAGATACGTACGGCTACAGTATCGATCTGGGATATCCACCGCCGCTCAAGCCACCTCTGGACACCATGTTCAAACTGGACCCCCACGTTAAGCGCGAGTGTGTCTGGCACGGTCCTACGTACCGGAAAGCGTCAGCGCTGGTTGATCGCAGGAACAACTTCGTCTGGCTCTCGACGACACGGGACGAGGAACCGGTGATGCTCACGCAGCACCTCTCCGACACAGACAGCATGCTTGCCGCCGTCGCCGATCCACTGCGCGCCCCGGAAATGCTTGCCGTTCGAGAGGCCCTTCGCGGTTGGCGGTTCTATGATCACTTTCGCACCGATTCCGAATCGCCCACAAGAGCAGCGCAGATTGGAACATTCTCCCCGGTCCTTCATCACGACGGAAGCAACCTTGCGGCCGCACTTCAGACGATCATCGAAGTACGTTCGGATGAAACGCTCGCGAGGACGATTGAGGACGCCTTCCCGGGAAGCAGACTTTCTGTAATCGAACGGTTTGGACACTTTGAGTTGCACTTGCAGCAACATGGATTACTTCGGCCTCTATCCGCAGCCGAACTATCCGACGGAACTCTGCGCTACCTTCTATGGACCGCCGCACTCCTGACTCCACGCCCACCGGAACTCATGGTGCTTAATGAACCCGAAACCAGCCTCCATCCCGATCTCTTACCCGCGCTGGCCCGGCTGATTCTCGCAGCAGCGAACCAGACACAAATAATCGTAGTCTCACATGCACAACCGCTTATCGATGCCCTGACGGCTGCGTCTACTTGCACACGGCTGGACCTTGTCAAAGCGTTTGGCGAAACCACGCTCGAAGGCTCCAACCTGTTCAATGCTCCGAATTGGGGTTGGCCGAAGCGCTAGCCGATCTGGATTTTGACCAGTGAGGTACGCCTTCCGACTGACGCCGCTCACCGCTCTAAAGCCCTCTGTAGAATATGCTTCCCGAACAATCACCTCCACTATGAACCCCACCGCCCTCCACGCCTTCGCCACCCGATACACCGCCGCCTGGTGCAGCCAGAATCCCGCCAGTGTCGCCACCCACTTCTCACCCACCGGCTCTCTCACCATCAACGGCTCAACCTCCATCGGTCGCGAAGCCGTCACCGCCGCCGCGCAGAGCTTCATGTCCGCCTTCCCCGACATGCAGGTCCTCATGGACAACCTCATCATCCACGACGACACCCACGCCACCTGCCATTGGACTCTCATCGGCACCAACACCGGCACCGGCGGAACCGGCCATCGCGTCCGCATCAGCGGCTACGAAGAATGGACCATCGGACCCGACAACCTCATCGCCGAATCCAACGGCCACTTTGACGACGCCGCCTACCAGCACCAACTCGAACACGGTTTTCCAGGAACCATAGCCAGTGGCTCCGATTCGACTAAGCCGCCTTCCGCTGCTCAGGCATCACCACGCTTTTCACCTTCTTCCGCCTCTTCCGCGAAGCTACCCAAAGGTCCCGTTTAAGTTGGAGGCTTAGCCACAAATCAGCACGCACGCCGAAAGCATCCTGAAGCTTAAGCGCCATATCGGCAGACACAGCAGACCTCCCATTGATGACCCTTGAGAGCGTGGCCCGCGTAACTCCAAGATGCTTCGCCAACGCAGTCACCGAGTTTCCTACACTCAGATTGCCGTTCTCCAGAATGTCTGCAATCAATGCGCCGGGATGGGGTGGATTGAACATGCCCATAATGATCTCCTAGTGATAATCCTGATAATCGACAAGCACTGCGTTCTTGCCTTCGAACGTAAACGTCAGGCGCCAGTTGCCGCTCACGCTAACCGCCCAATGCCCCTCCAACTCGCCGCTAAGCGGATGGCAATCCCAGCCAGGCCACCTCATATCCTCAACCCCAAGCGCATCATCCAGAACGTCAAGTTGCACCGCTAGTCGTTTCGCATGCTTCGGCTGAATCCCTGCCTTCGATCCTGTCTCAAAGAACTTCTGAATGCCCTTATGCCGGAAACTCTTGATCACTCAACTATCGTATACCGTAACGCTACGCTATACGAATTTATTTTGCGACGCAGCCGCATACTCCTCGTCCGTCACATGATCCAGCCACACCACCGCCACTCCATCCGCATCCTTCTCCTGCATCGCCAGATGCACCATCGTGCGTCCCGGAGCGGCCCCATGCCAATGCAACTCCCCCGCCTCGATCCACACCGAATCCCCCGGCCGAATCACCTGCGCCGCCTCGCCCTTCAACTGCACCAGCCCCACCCCGCTGAGCACATGCAGCGCCTGCCCCATCGGATGCGTATGCCACGCCGTCCGCGCCCCTGGCTCGAACGACACCCGCACCGCATTGAACCGAGCCGGCGCACCCGCCGGCGCCACGTCA
>Ga0207048_10456_pt1 | contig 10113 bp, 8 predicted proteins | sample Alteio_BWMinCont_65_FD_153301 | JGI IMG/M metagenome (GOLD analysis project Ga0207048, IMG submission 153301) | Enriched cells from forest soil in Barre Woods Harvard Forest LTER site, Petersham, Massachusetts, United States -... | ecosystem: Environmental > Terrestrial > Soil > Temperate forest >...
GTTTACCCCGGCAGCCAAAAACGACGGCGGCCTGCACGACGAAAATATTTCTTTCGCCGCAGCGAGCAATACCATCGGCAAAGAAAATGCAGAAAAATTGCGCGACCTGACGTTGGCTATCTATGCAAAAGCTGCATCTCATGCAGAGGGTCATGGTTTGATTCTTGCTGATACAAAGGTTGAGTTTGGCGTGACAGAGGATGGCATTGTGCTTGCGGATGAGGTACTTACACCAGACTCTTCGCGCTTCTGGGAGGCCTCTGGATGGGCCCCTGGCGGCCCACAGCCTTCGTTCGACAAACAGTTTGTTCGGGACTATCTGGAAACCATTCGCTGGAACAAGCAGGCCCCAGCGCCAACCTTGCCGGATGAGGTTGTTCGCGAAACACAAAAAAAGTATCTGGAAGCCTATGAACGCCTGACGGGAAAGTCTTTGGAGATTTGAAGTTAATGCCGCTTTCTGCTGTGGACTGGATCATTATTATCGTGCTGGCGATTGCCGCTATCAACGGCTTGGTGCGCGGATTTTTTATTTCCGCATTTGGCTTACTTGGACTAATTGCTTCGCTGCTGGTTGCAAGCCGGTATTACGAATCGGTTGCCAGAGTGCTGCACCCGGTCCTGCGCAACCAAAAGGTCTCCGAGGTGGTTGCCTTTCTCCTGTTGCTGATTCTGGTTTCGTTGCTGGCGGCCCTGGTTGGAAAGTTGCTCAGAAATCTATTTGCAATGGTGGGCCTTGGCTGGCTGGATCAACTGGCTGGGCTACTGTTTGGCCTGCTGGAAGGGGCCTTCCTGGTTATCATCTTTGTAGTTTTCCTGGCTGCCTTCTGGCCGAATAGTTCCCTGCTCAAAGATTCGCAGTTAGGCCCGGTTTTTCTGGCAAGCGCACGTACCGCAGACATTCTGACACCGGAGTCAATGGCACGGAGGGTGCACGAAGGGATACATGAGCTTGAAAAAACGCGGGATGAGTTTCTTCATCCGCAAACAAAGCTACACAAAAACGGGTAAGAGACGTTAGGATAGTGACTCAGTTAAAAGAAACGGGAGCAAGTGTGAGAAGAGAACTGGAGAGCCTTGTAACGCAGATGCATGCCAGCGGTATTGCCTATGAGGAGGCAGTCCGTGAGTTCAAGAAGAGCTTTATCCTTGAAGTGCTGTCGCGTCATCGTGGGAACCAGTGTAAGGCCGCTCGCGAGTTGGGAATGCATCGCAACACGCTGAGCCGCACCATCGCAGAGCTTTCGATTGACCCTGCTCAGATCCGTTTAGGACTACGGCGTCCGCCGCAAAGAGCGCGCGCTGTTGCGGAGCCTCTACGCCATCAGGCCATTCGATAGCTGCAGTCCGTTGATGGCAGAAAGCCGCCCTCGCCGCGAAAGAATTGAGTGTCCTGTTGAATAACCGAAACAGTATTTCTACGTTTGAAACCTCAGCGATAACCGCCGCGCTGCCTGGTCGCGTCTTCCTGCACGAAGGCTTCCGCTGGGATGGCTTTGACGCATACATTGTAGATATTGACGGCACCCTGATGCGGACCGAGGACCGTATACACTTCCGCTCCTTTGCGGAGAGTATTGAGCGCGTGTTGAATAGGCAGGTTTCTCTGGATGGAATCTCGCTTCACGGCAATACAGACCCTGCCATCCTGCGCGAGGCCTTGACGAATGCCGGCATTGCTGAGGCAGAGTGGGCACCAAAGATGCAGTCTGTTCTAGCCGCGATGTGCTCGATTATCGAGCAGAAACGGGAACTACTGCGTCCTACTGTATTACCGGGAGTAGTTGCGTTTCTTGAGCATCTGACGGTCCAGGGTGCTGTGCTTGGCCTGGGAACAGGTAATCTGGAAGAGATAGGCTGGTTGAAGCTGGAAGTGGCCGGATTGCGGAAGTGGTTCCGGTTTGGAGGATTCAGCGACCAGCATGAAACGCGTCCCGCCCTGATTGCTAATGCGGCAGTAGAAGCGCGTAGAGTGGCAGGACCAGATGCGACCCTCTGTGTGGTAGGAGACACGCCGCGGGACATAGCAGCAGCGGTTGCCAACGGACTGGCAGTGATTACCGTGGCCACCGGAGGTTTCTCCTTTGAGGAGTTGATGGAGTGCAATCCCGACGCATGTACCGAGAGCTTGCAAGACCTTCTCGGAGTACAAGACTGAGCCACCCATTGCGATTTGCGGTGTTGCTGCTGGCGTTCGTCGGATTCTCCTCCTTGACCTCTGCCATGGCGCAGGCTCCTGATCCGGCTGTTCAAACAACTCCCCCGTCAGACCCCTCCGCAGCACAGCCTCCGGTGCCCACCGTTTCAAATAACGGCAACACCAGCACATCGCAAAAGGCAAAGCGAGCTGCCGCGCGGCTTTTTGCCAAAGGTGCAAAGGCCGAAGCAAAGAAAGACCCACGCACGACAATGGATTTATTTGACCATGCAGTGGCGCTCGATCCGCAGAATGCTGACTATCGTTCAGCAGCGCTGCTTGTTCGGGAGCAGTTAGTATCTCTCCTTATTCACAGTGCCGAAGATGCGCGTCGGGCCGGCAATAATCAGATGGTTCGGCAACGTCTGGAAGAAGCTCTTGAGATTGACCCGAAGAATCCTGTGGCGACCCAACACTACAGTGAGCTGATACGTTTGCAATCCAAGGTGCCGGACCAGTTTCCAGCACGACGAGCACAACATATTGGCCGCGAGATTCTTTTCTTACCCAAACCGGGCTTGCATGACTTTCATCTGAGGATGACCCGGCGGGACCTGATCAAGCAGGTTTATGGTGACTACGGAATCCACGCACAATGCGATGACAATGTTCCGCCCAAAGCGGATTGGTTTGACATCGACAACGCAGACTTTGAGACGGCAGCAAAAGCCCTGCGCCTGGTGACCCATACCTTTGCTGTTCCGCTTGATCCAGTCCATGCATTGTTTGCCACCGATACCAGGGACTCGATTGAACGCTATGAACGCATGGAAACAGAGACCTTTTACCTCTCGGGCCTGACCACAGCCGAGATGACCGACGTCGCAAGCATGGTCAAAAGTGTTTATGGATTAGATAAGGCAGCAGTTCTGCCGGATAAGAACACTCTGACCGTCCGGGCAAGAGAATCGCTGATGGATAGTCTTCGCTACACGCTGAATGAATTGATGCAAGGTCATGATCAGGTTGAATTGCAGATTCGCCTGATTGAAGTTTCCCGCACCAACGCCAGGGAGACTGGCCTGACCATGCCACAGAGCTTTGGGGCCTTCAACGTATATACGGAAGCACAAAATGCGTTGAAAGCCAATCAGAGCGTGGTGCAACAGATCATCGCTGCGGGACTTGCAGCACCGGGCGACTATGTCACCATTGCAGCACTGCTACTCGCTGGAGGCTATTTGAGCGGAAGCCCGCTGGGACAACCCTTCGCCACCTTCGGCGGGGGCATCGTCGAATCCGGCATCACCTTTGGTTCTATCGCTGGCCATATAGCCCTGAATTCCTCCGACGCACGAACACTGGACCAGATACAGCTTCGACTGGCCGATCAGGAGGCAGGTACCATCCGCTCCGGCACGCGCTATCCCATCACGAGTTCCCAGTTTTCCAGCGGCACTTCAAATAATGTCCCAAATATTCCAGGACTAAATACTTCTGGTTACTCCAGTCTGCTTAATAGTCTGGGCCTCAATCCCAATGGATTGTCTACAGCCGCGACCATCCCACAGGTGCAGTACGAGGATCTGGGCCTGACCTTGAAGGCCACTCCTCATGTGTTGGGGGATGATGAAGTTGAGCTTAAGTTTGACTTGCAGATTGAGGCGCTGGGAGCGTCGTCCGCCAACGGTATTCCGGTCTTGAATAATCGCCACTTTACTGCTGTCACTACCCTGAAGACGGGTGAGTCTTCGATGCTCATCAGCAATCTGACCAAGCAAGAGACCAAGTCCGTCGGTGGCGAGTCAGGAATAGGGGATATTCCAGGCCTCAGTTCCCTTACGAACGACACAGCCAAGGAAGTGGATGAGTCTACACTGGCCGTTGTGATTACTCCGACTCTGGTTCGTAGGGCACATCGGAGTCAAGTTGGAAATATGATGTTGCTGCCCAAGCAGGATGATCAGGGCGGAGGGCAAGGAAGCAACAACAGTGCGTACCCTCAACAGACGGACAACCCCAGCCCCAGTTCATTCACATCGTCCCCCGACACCCAGAACGTAGCACCAACTCCACCTGAGGTTCAGAACAATCCAGCCCCTATGGTAACTCCCCCTATGCAGGATAATCACTAGAAGCGTTTTATAACTGCCTCTCTCAAAAAGATAAGGGTGGAACGCGGCTGATAGCGGTTCCACCCTCGACCTTAGTATTTCTACTTAATTCAAAGACCGTTCTCGAATTTACTTAGGAGCTGGACCATCTTCGGCAATTTGGAAGTCAATTAGCTGCTTGAGAACGTTGTAAGGAACTGAGGAAAGTGGCAGGCCACGTCCGTTCACAAAGAGCGTGGGTGTCCCGGAAACACTCAAATCCTGTGCAAGGGCAATATCGGCCTTTACAGCGTTCTGCGTAGCAGCAGAAGATGCGCAGTTTGCAACCGTAGAAGGCTCAAGCCCAATCTGCACCACAATATCGCGCAGAGTAATCTCTGAGCCTTCTGGCGTAAGAGCAGCCTGACGAGTAAAGACTTGCTTTGCGTAATCAAAGAACTTCGCATTTCCGCCGGCCTTGGCAACACAGATTCCGTAGGCTGCTGCCTTGGCTGCCTCAGAATGGGCCTGCGTCAAAGGGAAATTCTGAAAAACAAAGTGGGCCTGAGGGTAATCCGCCAGGAGTTTATCGACTGTCTCCTGCGCATCCTTGCAATGCGGGCACTGGAAGTCTGCAAACTCGACAAACATTACGTCTTTGCTGGCCGCACCGCGACTGGGACCGTTGGCACGTTCCAGGATGACCTTGCGGTCTTTCTCAAAGGGGTCTTTGCCGAAGGGTGTGACATCACTGATGATCGCAAATTTTCCATCGGGCAAAGTGAAGAACTGGAGTGTCTGAGCGTCCTTGGCTGACTTTCCAGGCTCATTCACCAGCACAATAACCTTGCTGACACCGGGAGCCTGCGTCTTGACGATGGCCTGCACCTGGTAAAGACGATTTGGATCGTAACCAATAAGTTTGTGGACAAAGGATTTGACTGTATCGAGGGTCGGCGTCTCTGCAGTAAAGCTAGCCTTATCCACTGGCGGGAAGGGATCAGCCGGTGGCGCTGCTAAAGCACCGATTGCCGGGGGCTGGGCCACGGGAGCAGAAGGCGTTGAATCCTGTTGGGCACGCGCTAACGGTGCTGCAATAAGAAGCACGAGCGCAAAAAGTGAGCGGTAAGACTGCATGTGAATTCCTTTCGTGTTTGGAGGGCACATCCAGTGCCTGTTAACGCTTATACCTGAACTCGAGCAGTAATGGGAAAGCGTCGTCCCATTCCAAAAGCCTTGGAAGTAACTTTAAGTACCGGAGCCGCCTGCTGGCGCTTGTATTCACTACGCTCAATCAGTTGGACAACGCGCCGGACCAAGGGAAGTTCAACTTTGAGGCTACCGGAAATTTCTTCGGGAGTCTCGTAACGTTCCACATAAGCCTCAAGGATCGGGTCCAGAATCTCATAGGGCGGCAGCGAGTCCGTGTCCTTCTGATCGGGCCGCAACTCAGCCGAGGGTGGTTTGGTCAGGATTGCCTGCGGGATTACCTCTCCCTTGCGATTCAGGGTCTCACACAGTTCGTAGACGCGCGTCTTGACTACATCGCCCACCACGGCAAGAGCACCGGCCATGTCCCCGTACAGAGTACAGTAGCCAACTGCCATCTCGGACTTGTTGCCGGTCGTCAAGACCAGCGAACCGAGCTTGTTTGAAAGCGCCATCAACAGGTTGCCGCGAATACGCGATTGGATATTCTCTTCCGTAATGTCAGGCTTGAGACCTGTGAATATCGGAGCCAGAGCCTGATTGAATCCATCGAATAGTTTGTCGATGCGAATCACTTCAAATGGAATGCCAAGATTTGCAGCCAGCGCCCGGCTGTCTTCAATAGAACCACTAGAAGAGTAAGGGCTGGGCATGCCGATGCCTAGCAGATTTCCTGAACCGAGAGCACGGACTGCAATGGCAGCGACCAGTGCAGAATCAATGCCCCCGCTCAATCCAATCACCGCTTTGCGAAAGCCGCATTTGTGAAGGTAATCGCGCGTGCCCAGCACAAGCGCATCGAGAGTTGCCCCCGCAGAGTCAAGCGTCAAAGGATGGATTGTACCCAAACCTGTTTTGCTATCGTAGAGAACTATATCTTCAACAAAGGAACTGGCCTGGGCCGCAATTCTTCCCTCGGAGTTAAAGGCGACGGAAGATCCATCAAAGATGAGACTGTCATTTCCACCCACCTGATTGACCATGACGACTGGCAGTGAGTGACGCCGGGCGATGACTCCGAGCATCTGCTGACGCAACTCGCGCTTCTGCTGCCAGAAAGGCGAGGCTGAGAGATTCAACAGGATGGTTGCGCCTTGGTTGACCAGGTCTTCGACAGGATCGTCTGGATATAGGCGATGGGGCCAGAAGCTCTTGTCATTCCAGGCATCTTCGCAGATGGTGATTCCGAGTTGCTCTCCCTGAAAGGGGAAAATTGTCTGGCGTAGGGCAGGAGCAAAGTATCGCTGCTCATCAAAGACATCGTAAAAGGGCAACAGGCGCTTTGATTGGGCGAAGAGTTGCTTACCGTTCGCGATAAGAACCGCTGAGTTCGCAACTCGTCTACCACTGCCTGCCGGGGCCGGCGTGATGGAGCCTACCAGAATAGCAACTTTAAAGTCGCTGCTTGCGGCAGTCAGGGTATCGAGTGCGCGGAGAGAGTCGGCCAGGAAGGACGGCTTCTCCATCAGGTCTGCTGCCGGGTAGCCGCAGAGGGAGAGTTCTGAAAAGACAACTAGGTCCGCTCCGAGTGCTTCCGCACGGAGCGTGGCGTCAAGAATTCGGGCTGTATTTCCCGAAAAATCCGCTATGGTTGGGTTGATCTGCGCAAGCGCAATCTTCACTTATTTAGTGTAACGGCTCAGAGGCGAGATGTGCGCTGCAGGAACGCGGTAAGACACGAACAAAAATCAGGATCCCGTGCCATCGAGAACAACACCGATGGTACGAATCAGAATCTTGACATCAAGCCAGACACTCCAGTTCTCGATGTAGGCAGTATCCAGCGAGATATAGCTGTCGAAGGATGGATCCTGGCGGGCTTCCACCTGCCAGAGTCCTGTAATGCCGGGTGTTACATCCAGACGGCGCAAATGAGTGAGGTCATACTGCTTAACCTCGCTGGCAATGGGAGGACGTGGTCCAACCATACTCATATCACCGATGAGCACATTCAGGAATTGCGGAATTTCATCAAGGGAGTACTTCCGCATCAGGCGGCCCACCCGCGTGATGCGCGGGTCATCGGTCACCTTGAAGAGCACACCATCCCGCTCATTCATGTGCTGAAGTTGCGCCTTGAGTTTATCTGCTTCCAAAACCATGGTCCGAAATTTAATACACCGGAAGACGCGACCTTTTTTGCCAATACGGTCCGATATATAGAAAATGGGGCCAGAGGAATCCAGTTTGATAGCCAGAGCGATTGCGACATAAATAGGCATGCAGGCCAGAAGGACTACGGCAGAGAGCAGGATGTCCATCCCGCGCTTAAGAAAGAGACTAATCTCCTGTACCTCTCCGCGGTGAAGTGGAATCGTTGGGAACTGGCCTACATATTCAATGGAGCTGTTCCATGCCAGTCCATCGTAAAGGTCCGGAACGACGCGGATATCCACCCCAGCCGTGCTGGCCTGCTCAACCATACGCTTGATGACCCCACGCTCACAGGGCGTAGCAAAAAAAATCTCATCTACAAAGTGCTTGCGGGCAATGTCATAGACACCATCCAGTGTTCCAAGAACCTCTCCGCTATTGGAGCCTGGAGGGAGGTCAAAATCTACCCCGGGTACATGGACAAAACCCTTAAAGGTATAGCCGAGATGGCGGATGCTATCAAGATGATGACGGAGGGCCTGCCCAATCCGTCCAGTACCCACAATGAGAATATTGCGGGTTTCAAGACCTTTGTCGAAGCGGCGGTGCATGAGGGAGCGATAGACCAGACGTCGAACACAGAGCATAGTAGAGGTAGCCAGCACCGTGACCAGAACCAGGATGCGCGAAATGCCTGTTGCATGCAGCAGATAAATGGCGCCCGTCAACAGGAGGCCCGCAGTGAGGCAAGCCTGCACAGTAAGCCGTTGTTCATGAAGAATGCTGGTGAGGCGGAGTGGATTGTAGAGTTGGTAGTTACGGCTGATCATAATCAGGGCAAGTATGAACCAGAACAGAAACCCTATCATAAGGCCCGTTGAGTCATGCTTGAAGAGTTCGCCCTGTTGGAGCTCCGTCCGTATTCTGGAGCCTATCAGAATACGCATACCAATTGCTGCGGCCAGCAGGACTGTGACAATATCAGCCCCTATCCAGAGAATACTGATGCGACGATGCTCCCGGCTCTGGGCTTTGACAGTGGCAAAGCTGCCTATTTCCGGCTTCTGATTGCCAATGCTATTATTCAAAGTTTCTGAGGTCGCCATCTTCTCACCAATCTCAGTAAAGGTCTTCCGGCCCTGTAAACAAATTCGGCAGATTGAGAGGTGGAGATTATGCTGTTTTGCACAACCTCATCCAGGAACCATGAAATTGAAACGGACGTACTGGTTTGGAACCGATTGGAACTTAAAATTATTGATGTGCTCCCGACGAAATATGTCGGGACCGTTTCGGGTCTGAGAAAGTTTTTTATTCCTGATCCATAAACGTTTCAGGAACAATGGGGAAATCGATTTGAAAGGTGCAGGGGACGAACGACACCTACTCGTGCTGTATCGCTATTCTAGCAATATATTTTCAGAAATGAATCATCTAGTCTCATTCTTTTGAGCCTGTAAAATTATTCCATGGCTAAATCAAACCATAAACCCACAATCCTTTAACCATTTACCGTCAATAGCTGGGGAAGATTCCACTGATCCATCTCAATGAATTGGCGAAGCACAGGGTCGTTTGTCGCCTCAAACTGCTCCCAAACGCCAAAGAAACGGACTTGTCCTTCATGCAAAAAAAGGATTCGGTCAGCAAGCCTCTTCGCAAAACGTACGTCGTGGGTTACTACGATGCTGGTCAGATGGAGCTGATGCTTGAGGCGCTGAATCAGGTCGCCCAGCAACCGGGCCATAAGGGGATCAACCATAGTGGTTGGCTCGTCGTAGAGGATGGCTGCAGGATTCGCAGCCAATGCGCGGGCAATGGCCACAGAGCGCTTCATCCCAGTGGAGAGACTCGAAGGAAGCCGGTCCGTCATTCCAGCTAACCCTACCATTTCCAACATTTTATCGACGATGATTGCAATCTGATCGTCGTCGAGTTCACCCCGCTCCCGCAAGGGGAATGCAACATTCTCACCAACGGAGATGGAGTCAAAGAGCGCCCCATTCTGGAAGACCATGGTTACTTTTTTGCGGACATGCTCCATCTGGGCATCCGTATAGCCACTGATTTCTTCTCCATCGACCTCAATCTGACCTGCATCGGGATAGAGAAAACCCATGATGAGTCTTAGAGTGACGGATTTCCCTACACCGCTTCGACCCAGAATGCAGAGGGTCTCGCCCGGGTTCACATGGAAACTGACATCCTCAAGCACTTTAAAGTCACCAAAGGATTTGAACACCTTTTCGAAAGCAATGAATGGAGCGATCTCAGACAATGCGGTCTCCTCTGGCTAGAGATTAAGGGATAGAGGCTTCAAAGTGCCAGAGCGAAGCTCTTCCGGGGTATTTAGATTGGCAAAGAGCACGGAAAGAGTTGGGGCCACTTCCATGTGCCCTGCCGCCTGCAACCGCTCCACGGAGAAGATGTCAATCGAGCCATGAGCGCATTCCACAAGAGTCTGGTAGACGGCTTTGGCCCCCAGCGCGAGAGCCAGTCGAAGGGGCACGAGCATTTGCGGGCGAAGAACGGCAACCAAGGGCTGCGTTCTTCCCTGCTCCGTAGGCAAGGTTAGAGCTA
>Ga0207048_10458_pt1 | contig 10102 bp, 8 predicted proteins | sample Alteio_BWMinCont_65_FD_153301 | JGI IMG/M metagenome (GOLD analysis project Ga0207048, IMG submission 153301) | Enriched cells from forest soil in Barre Woods Harvard Forest LTER site, Petersham, Massachusetts, United States -... | ecosystem: Environmental > Terrestrial > Soil > Temperate forest >...
GATGTATGTGGCGATGACCTCGTCGGGCAAAGTCGCGCAGCCAAAGTTCGTCAGTGTTGCATTGACGGAATTGCAGAGGTCAAGACGCGAGTCCACCAGCGTTCCATCCAGATCAAAGACGTAGAGGCGCAGGGAATCAACCGGGAGAGGCCGAACAATATGAATCATGCTTCCAGTGTATTCAATAGGAGGAGCCGGATGCATTGGCATGTCTGATTCCAAAGCCTGTTCTGCGCAAACAGGGAGGATTCATTGACTCCGGGAAGTACACTATCCGTAGAGAATTCCATGGGCTTGTAAGTTGTTGATGAGGAAAGAAGGAGAGACGGGGGCGGAATGGTGAGCTTGCTACTCTTTCGAGCTGTTTCTGTAGCGCTGCTGGTGCTGGGCAATGGCTTTTTTGTGGCCGCCGAGTATGCGCTGATCAGCATCCGCGAGACCCGCATCGAGCAACTGGTGGCACAGGGCGTGCAGGGGGCAAAGAGCGTCCGCAAGCTCCAGCAGAATTTTGAGGATTTTCTGCCCGCCGTCCAGTTTGGCGTTACGCTCTGTAGTCTGGCTCTAGGCTGGCTGGGAGAACCCCTGCTGGCGAACCTCTTCGAGCAGTGGCTTCATGGAGTTCCTCATTCTGCGCTGGTTTCTCACTTTATTGCAACGCCCATTGCATTTGCCCTCATCACCTATCTCCACGTTCTGCTTGGTGAATTGGTTCCCAAGTCCCTGGCACTTCGTAAATCAGAGGAACTGGCACTGGCTGTTGCTTCGCCCATGCTGCTGTTCATTGGATTGACGAGACCGGCGGTCCGCTTTATGCGCAGGTCGGCTGCTGTGGTGCTTCATGCCTTTGGAGTTCCCCTGGTGCATGAAGCTACAGTCCACTCGCCAGAAGAATTAAAACTGATGGCAACCGCGGCTCGGCGTGTTGGCCTGCTTCCTGCTTATCAGGAGTCAGTCATTCATCGCGCATTGGAACTGGAGGGCATACAGACACGCGAGATTATGACCCCGAGGCAGAAGATTTTTTCGCTACCGGTAGACATGTTGATTGAAGAGGCAAGCGCGCGTGTTACAGATGACCAGCACTCGCGTATCCCCGTCTATGATCCAGCGCGGGGTACTGAGCACATCATTGGCATTGTCTATTCCAAGGACATTGCTCGGCTCATGCACTTCCGTTCCATGGCTAGCACGCGCTTTTCGCCTTCCCCCTTTGGAGGGATTCAGTTGCGTCAGTTGATGCGTGATGTGTTGATGGTGCCTGAGACCAAGCCTGTCGCTGATCTGTTGCAGGAGTTGCAGCGTCGTCGTCGGCATTTGGCGATTGTGGTGGATGAGTATGGGACCACGGTCGGACTGGTTACGGCAGAAGACGCGATTGAACAGATTCTTGGTGAGATTGAGGACGAATTTGACGGCCCGCCCAAGCAGGCGCTGAGTGCAACCCAGGGCGCGGTCGAATTGGATGGCAGTGTAAATCTCCGCGACCTGGAGACGCAGATGCACTGGAATCTGCCGCGAGATGGTGGTGTGGAAACGCTGGCCGGATTTGTACTGACAAAGCTTGGGCGCATTCCAAAAATTGGCGCAAGCGTGGTCTACGGGGATCGACGACTCACAGTGCTTGCGATGGCAGGATTGCGTATCAGCCGCATTCGCGTGGAGCATCTGGATGAGTTGACCCCGCAGGAACACCTGGTATGAAGCTGCTGCTGCGGATTGCCTACACAATACCCGTGCTATGGCTGATTGTTTCGCTGGTATTTTTGCTGATTCACCTGGTCCCGGGCGATCCGATTCAGCAGATGCTTGGAGAAGGGGCAACGCCTGCGGATGTGAGTTCTCTGCGGCATGAATATGGTTTGGATGCGCCACTGGGAACGCAGTACATACGCTATTGGAAGGGCGTTCTGCATGGCGATCTTGGAAATTCCCTGCGCCTGCATGACACGGTGGTACATCAGATTATTGTTCGCTATCCCTATACGTTGGTGCTTACTCTGGCGGCATTGTTGATTGCGTTGTTGCTGGCGATTCCTGCGGGTGCAACAGCAGCGCTGCATCGAGGTCGCTGGCAGGATCAAGTACTCAGCGTCCTCTCACTGTCAGGGCTTTCCATCCCCAGCGTTGCGCTTGGCCCAGTATTAATGCTGGTGGTTGCAGTCAAGCTGGGATGGCTGCCTGTTTCCGGTGCCGATGGCTGGGCGAATATTGTTCTTCCTGCGGTAACGATGGGTTTGTCGCTGGCGGCGATTCTGACACGAATGGTGCGTGTAGCGATGCTGGAAGAACTGGGACAGGACTACATCCGCACTGCACGGGCCAAGGGTCTTCCAGAGCGCGCTGTGGTTTATCGCCATGCGTTGCGCAATGCGCTGATTCCAGTGATTACCGTGGTGGGCTTGCAGTTTGGCGCGCTGCTGGGTGGCGCAATTGTGACCGAGACAATCTTTAGCTGGCCTGGACTGGGCAGACTTACAGTCAGTGCAATTTCAAATCGCGATTACGCGCTGGTGCAGGGCTGCATTTTGTCCATTGGATTGACGTATGTGATGGTGAACCTGCTGACTGACCTTGCTTATCGCTGGGCCAATCCTCGAATTCGTTAGACGATATTGATAATCTCTGCCGAAAGCGCGTCCTCTTTCGGAATCGTCAATCTTACAAAACTGATAGGCAGGGAAAACCGCTTCGGCCCGCACGATCCAGGATTGAGATACAGGACACCTCGCCTATGCTCGATGAGCGGTTGATGCGAATGTCCGCTGAGCACCGCCGCGAATCCCGCTGCCACCGGATCAAGGTCAAGCGCATTACGGTCATGCAGTAAATAAATATCCCGACCTGCGAGCGTGACTACTTCGGTTGCTGGCAAATGCGCACAGGGACCATGCTCGTCAATGTTGCCGCGAATAGCTGTGACTGGAGCAATTGCGCTGAGTGCCGTAAGAATAGCCGGATCGCCAACATCGCCGCAGTGCAGAATGTGCTCAACGCCGACCAGCGCTGTTAGAAGCGCAGGCCGCAGCAGTCCGTGCGTATCAGAGACAACGCCGACAAGCATCCCTTAGCCTTCCAGACTCAGCCGTGTGCGTGGGTCCAGATGATCGCGCAGGGCATCGCCGAGCAGATTGAAACCAAGTACTGAAAGCATCACGGCAAAGGCAGGGAAGAGAACCAGATGCGGCGTGTCAAACAAGTGCGAACGAGCGTCGTTCAACATCGATCCCCAGCTTGGCGCAGGCGCTGGAACTCCAAGTCCAAGAAAGGAAAGTGTTGCTTCAGCCAGCACGGCTCCAGCCATCCCGATGGCGCATTGGACCAGTAGTGGCTGCACCATGTTTGGCAGAATATGCCGTGTAAAAATCCGCAGATGCCCCGCCCCCAGCGCTCGTGCTGCTTCAACATATTCGCGCTCCTTAGTGGCCATTACCTGTGCTCGAACCAGTCGCGCGTAACCCACCCATCCACCGATTGAAAGCGCGAGAATCAGATTGCCAAGACCCGCTCCCAGAAAAGCCGCGAAGGCGATGGCCAGCAGAATCCCCGGCAGCGCAAGGAATGCATTCATGGCAAAGGTGGTAAGCACAGTATCCACCCATCCGCCCCAGTAGCCTGCCAGTCCTCCAATCACGAGGCCCAGCGCGAAGGAAAGCGAGACGACTGAGACCGCGACGATTAAGGAAATTTGAGCGCCAAAAATGAGCCGTGAAAGTATGTCGCGGCCCAACTCATCCGTGCCGCAAAGATGAGCGAAGGACGGCCCTTGCAGGCGATCAAGCAGATGGATGGCAGCGGGGTCTGCGGGGGCAATCCACGGCGCAGTCAGCGCGCAGACCAACAGCAGTAAAACCGCCGCTGCTCCCAACACCACCAAAGGTTGACGCAGATACCGCTTCATCGCTCTCCTGTGCATCAGAACTCATAGAATAACGCGAGTGTTTCGCCGAAGGTGTGGGTTAATAACAATATGACTTATTTACGGCTGGTTGCTTCGATGCTTTTGATTGTCCTTGCGAGTTTTACTCAGCAGACTTCAAGTGCCTCTGCGGTCGATCCGGTGGCCTACTCACTTTTCCAGCAGACGAATCATGAACGGGTTGCGCGCAATCTTCCGCCTTTGCATTGGGACCAGGTGCTGGAAAAGGCTGCGCAGGCCCATTTGAAGTGGCTGGTGCGCAACCGGGAACTATCGCATCAGTTTCCCGGCGAACCTGATCTGGCAGCTCGTACGGCCAAGGCTGGAGCATATCTTTCCGTGGTCGCCGAGAACCTTGCCTTAGGGCCGGATGCCGCCGAGATTCATTCGGGGTGGATGCACTCGCCTCATCATCGCGACAACATTCTGGATTCGAGACTGGATGGCGTTGGCTTTGCCGTTGCTCACATCGCAGAGGGCTACATGGTTGTGGCGGACTATGGATTGCGCGTTGAGCAACTGTCGCCCGATCAGGTTGAGGCGAAGATTGCAGTCTTGCTGAAGCAGAAGAACATCTTCGTATCTGGGAATCACGCCCGCGCCCGCGAGACTTGCGCGATGGAAGATGGTGTTCCGGGCGGCAAGCATCCGCACTTCGTGATGCGCTGGCAGTCGTCTGATCTGGCCAGACTACCCGATGCGCTGATTCAGCGCTTGCCTAATTATCCAAAGGCGATTGTGTCGGTGGGCGCTTGCCCTGCGCAGGGAGAAGCAAATTTTTCCGGATACCGCGTTGCAGTATTGATTGATTAAGCCTTTGTCACGACAGGCGCACAATCCGGTTGTGGAGCACCGCCGCCCTCCCCAGGTTTTGTTGGTTCCATTCTGAGCGCGTTGTTGAAGCGATTGAAGTAGTTGAATAGCCCAATCGAGCAGAGCAACTCGACAATCTTTCCTTCGTCATAAAAGCTTTGCAACTCGGCGAACTGCTCGTCGCTTACGGAGTTGGCGTCGCGTGTAACGGTTTCGGCCAGCTTGAGCGCGGCCTTTTCTGCGGGAGAAAAGTCTTCACGCTGCGGCCATGTTGCCAGATTGCTCAACTGCTCGTCCGTCCAGCCGAGGTTGCGGGCCAGAATGGTGTGTGAGGCCAGGCAGTAGGGGGTCTGGTTGATCTGCGAGGTCCGCACAATAATCAGTTCCTTGAGCTTGGTTGGGACGGTCCCGGTGTTCAGCACGGCGTCAAAATGCGCCATCATGGTGCGGAAGATTTCCGGGCGATGGGCCATGGTGCGAAACATGTTTGGGACGTTCCCGCGGATGGAGAAAATCTTGTCGAAGAGGGAGACCAGCTCCCCAGATACCTCTGTGCGATCCAGGCGATGAATGCGGGACATGTTTTCTCCTTCCAGAGTGTTGTACCCAGTGTAAACGCTGTGTTTAGCTTCCTCAATGCAACCGGACAGGAGCAGGACCTTTGACGGGAGGCTCAGGCTTTGATACATTTTGAGAGGTAAATTATGCCAAATCACTCCTGAGTAGCTCAATGGCAGAGCATTCGGCTGTTAACCGAAGGGTTGTAGGTTCGAGTCCTACCTCAGGAGCCATAAACACCATAAGAATCATCAAGTTATAGAGGCCACCGAATAGGTGGCTTTCTTTGTTTTGGTCAGGTGGCTCTTTTGGTGGCTGTAGGGATTGCGAGTAACGAGAAATATTTTGTGGACGCTCATTTTTGGGCAGGTGCAGGCGCTTATCTGACGAGATGTTCCTGTGGTCGGAGCGCCAGGACCAATCCATCGACAATCCTATTAACAAGCCAATGCCCCTCAGCATACATATGCTGAGGGGCATTGGGCTTGTCTAGTAGTGAACCCTGCTTACTCGACCGCGCCGATGGTGGGCGGATTGGGTCGCGTGGTTCCATAATAGTCGGTTGTGATGCCGGGAATGGCCACTCCGGTATCAATAATCGGAGCACCCGAAGCCGGGTAGAAGTCGAATGCCGAATACTGAAACAAAGTGTTGGTCGTGGGTGAGGTCAGCTGTGCTGCCAGTTGAGGATTCGCACAAGTCTCACCCACCCATAGAGGAGATGGGCAATCACGGAACTGGTAGAAGTAATTGTGCGAGCGATCCGTCCACTGGGTGTCGTCGCTGTACGGAGGAGAGTCGTTATTGCAGGACGAGTAGCAGAACACTCCGGGAGCCTGGTCCCCGTTGTAGCCTGTCACCGCATAGCCCACGAACACGTTATTCCGCAGCGTCTTTGTACCAGAGGCGCAGCTAACCGGATTGTTGCAGTGAATGTCCAACAAAACCGCTCCACCGGCGATCACAGTGTTGAAGTCAAAGTGGAACACCTGGCTCGCTCCACCCCAGTTCATATTGAAAACATCGCCACCCGCTCTGCATGTGTTATTCAAGTTCACATTGAACCCTGACCGCGCACCGGGGAAGGTGTTTCCTGCGGCCAACACATTACAGTTATTGACGATGATACTGTTTTGCACGGTACTGTTTGAGGTGGCCCCCAGTTTGATTGACTGCCCCTCGTTCCCGTAGGACTGAGAGTTTTCAATCACAAATACGCCGTTGGTTGAGTGAGCGAGGTCTGGACCATCCTGCGTGTTGTAGCGGAATGTGGAGTTTTCAATATCGAAACTGGCCGCGTCATTGCCCGGCGTTCCGATGGCGTCGCCATACCCTCCAGAGGACTGATCGAAACAGATATAGGGGGCTGGATTATCGATGATCGGGTACTCCTCGACGCATCCGCTCCACTCAATCAGTGTGTATAACAGATGCGCCGTACCGCCTGTAGAGGCTGTGCCATTATCGAGATTCCAGCCCGACGAGGCGTTCCCTGAAATACGGACACGCGTCATAGTTATGTCGCCGCCGATTGGCCCATAAACTCCTGTTGATGCGAGGCCATGGATGTTCATATCGGTGAACGTTACATTCGCCATGTTGTTGTCGAACTGAAGTCCAGTGCTTGCATAGTCATCCGCGGCGGGCGGGAAAGTGGCGCAGCCATTACTAATCCCCACGCTCTTATCGCACTGCGCCTGATCCGTGATTTCAAACCCTGCGATGTCTACGTACTGGGTGCTACCCGCATTCAACGTAGTTCCCGCTCCAAAGCCTCCATGCAGTTGTGTGAGGTTGGCGTAGATAGTGTTGTTTCCAGAGTGACACGTCCCGTCGTAAGCACAGCCGCCGAGAATGCGCGTATGCTGCGTGGGGGTCCCTGCCGGAATCGTAGGATTGAAACAACCTGTATTCGCTTGGCTGCCAGCACACCAGCCGAGCGAACCAGAGCCAGAGTTAGTATCCCAGCCAATCCGACACGTGGGATTATTAGGATTTTGCTGGTCGGGGGCCGCACTGCATCCGCGAACCACCACAGTATCGCCGCCTGAGATGACCCAGGCATCGTTTCCGTAGGCTCCGTCGTCCCATAGATATCGCACATCGTTGAAGGCGCAATTCTGGTTGGTTCCAGTCCCGCCCGTGCTTGCGTAGGATGCATCGTACATGCCGTTGCACTGCCCACTGGTGTTATCCGTTGAATAGCGTGAGCCACCGTCGGTACGGATGAACCAACTGTGTGTCGTCCCTCCGCCGATGGTGTAAGTCGCCGATCCGACCAGGCTGTTGGTATAGCCCGACAACACACCAATCGCCTTGACCGTCTCGCTGACAGAAACCGTGATAGGAGTGGTGTAGGTAGTTGAAGTTGCCGTCGGAGTCGATCCATCCGTTGTGTAATGGAGGGTCGCACCGGAAGTTGAGTCGCTGATCGTCACCGTTTGCGCCGAACTATAACTTCCCGCTACCGGACTGAAAGTTGGCGTGGCCACGGTTAAGCCGATGGTGTATGCCGCTGACCCTACCAGGCTGTTGGTCCAGCCGGATTCCACACCAATCGCCTTGACTGTCTCGCTGACAGAAACCGTGATAGGAGTGGTGTAGGTAGTTGAAGTTGCCGTCGGAGTTGATCCATCCGTTGTGTAATGGAGGGTCGCACCGGAAGTTGAGTCGCTGATGGTCACCGATTGTGCCGAGCTATAACTTCCCGCTACCGGGCTGAAAGTCGGCGTAGCTACTGTGCCGCCGCCACCGGTTGCGCATGTGGGGATGCAATCGGCCTGGAATGACGCCAGGGCAGTAACAGTAGAATGAGTTTGATCGATCAGCATGGCTGGATCGCCAGTTGTATACGTCGAATTTGTCACCGACGCACTTGTGCTGGTGGTTACATCCTTGCAGGTTAGGGTTGTGCCCGTGACAGAGAGTTGAATTGTGTCCCCGTTTGCCGGGATTGGACAAGCAGGGGTCAAATTGCCAGAGCCAACGCCATTGGTCAGCCAATAAATCTCTCCAATATCAGCCAGATAGCAATAACCGTTGCCCGACGTGGTCATGCGAACGCACGGGCCGGTGTTGTTGCCGCTAGTACCACTTGTCTGAAACACGAACTGAGAGTACTGGTCATTGCTGAAGGAAACTCCGGTGTAGGTAGCCATTCCCGCACTTCCAGAAACGGAGGGTACTGCCTTGCCGCTGGCCTGTACGATAGAGCCATTATTGGCTACTGTGGACCAGTTGGCAGACAGGGCCCCGCTGCCGCTGAATGGATCCAGAACCGGATAGGTACTGGAAATGGTGTACGCCGCCGAACCGACCGCGCTGTTGGTCCAGCCCGTTACGACACCAATCGCCTTGACCGTCTCGGTGATGGCAACATTGATCGGTGTGGAATATGTTGCCGAGCCTGACGTCGGAGTTGTTCCATCCGTCGTGTAGTGAATCACAGCGCCCGCAGTTGCGTCGCTGATCGTCACCGACTGCGCCGAGCCATAGCTTCCGCCAACAGGACTGAAAGTCGGAGTCGTCACGGTCAGCGTGTAAGTTGCCGAGCCCACTGCGCTGTTGGTCCAGCCGGTGATGATACCGAGCGCCTTCACCGTCTCCGTCTTGGAGACTGTAATGGCCGAGCTATAGGTCGCTGAGCTTGCGGTCGGCGTTGTGCCGTCCGTCGTATAGTGAATCACCGCGCCAGTGCTGGTCGAGCTGATGGTCACGGTCTGCGACGAAGAATAGCCGCCCGCTGCCGGACTAAAGGTCGGTGTAGCCACCGTCAGGGTATAAAGCGCCGAGCCAACTGCGCTGTTGGTATAGCCTGACTTAATACCAATTGCCTTGACTGTCTCAGTCTTCGTAACTGAGATGGGGGTCGAGTATGTCGCTGAAGATCCTGTCGGCGTTGACCCATCCGTCGTGTAGTGAATCACCGCGCCCGTGGTTGTATCGCTGATGGTTACCGATTGCGAAGAATGGTATCCGCCCGCTGCCGGGCTGAAGGTCGGAGTCGCCACTGTCCCGAGAGAACACGTCGGGATGCAGTCAGCCTGGAAAGACTTCAGGGCTGTAGCAGTAGAATGAGTTTGATCTATAAGCATGGCTGGATCGCCATTCGCATACGTTGTATTTATCACAGACGCACTTGTGCTCGTGGTTACGTCCTTGCATGTAAGGGTTGTGCCCGTGACAGAGAGTTGAATCGTGTCCCCGTTTGCCGGGATCGGACAACTGGAGGTCAGATTGCCAGAGCCAGAGCCATTGGTCAGCCAATAAATCTCTCCAATATCAGCCAGATAGCAATAGCCGTTGCCCGACGTGGTCATGCGAACGCACGGACCGGTGTTGTTGCCGCTTGTACCACTTGTCACAAACACGAACTGGGAGTACTGGTTGGCATTGAAGGAAACTCCCGTATAGGCAGCCATTCCCGCACCGCCGGAAACGGACGGTACTGCCTTGCCGCTGGCCTGTACGATAGAGCCATTATTGGCTACTGCGGACCAGTTGGCAGAGAGGGCCCCACTTCCGCTGAAGGAATCCAGGGCCGGATAACTCTGTGACCAACATGGCGTAGCCAGTAGTAACGCTAAAAAAGTCAGAAGGCTTAATGCAAAATGCTTTCTCATACAAACTCCTGAATCTGGTTGGTGGTTGCTCGTTGTAGCCTTGTATGGGGGATGGATATCCCCGTTTCTGGTCACCATTCCAAGGCCAATAATCTCTGTTTCGGGCGCAACGCAAACGAGCGATTGCTCAAGTCACGACCGTCACGAACGCAATTGTGTATTCAGAACTCTTTCGAGTTTCTTTGCGCGACAT
>Ga0207048_10462_pt1 | contig 10037 bp, 3 predicted proteins | sample Alteio_BWMinCont_65_FD_153301 | JGI IMG/M metagenome (GOLD analysis project Ga0207048, IMG submission 153301) | Enriched cells from forest soil in Barre Woods Harvard Forest LTER site, Petersham, Massachusetts, United States -... | ecosystem: Environmental > Terrestrial > Soil > Temperate forest >...
CGCCTCCTCATCAAGCGCAGTGCCTTCTCGCACAAAATGACTGACGTCGGCGATGTGTACGCCAATTTCTATCTGCCCGTCGGGCATTTTTTTCATAGAGACTGCATCGTCGAAATCTCTTGCGTCTTCAGGATCGATTGTAAAAACCGTTTCGTTGCGCAGATCCAGCCGCTTTGCGATTTCTTCTTCAGGAATAACGGAAGGGATCGGTGTAACTTCTTTCACCACTAATACAGGAAAATCATGCGAAAGATTGAAGCGGCGGGCAATTGACGTAATTTCGACGCGCGGCTCGCCTGCTTTGCCAAGCACCTCGGCAATCTCTCCCTCGGGATTGACAGACGGGTCTTCCCATGGGTGCAAAGTCACAATTACTTTCTCTGAAAGTCGTGCGCTGCCTACGTTTTGAGGCGCGACATATATATCCTGCTGGAACCTCCGATTATCGGGAATTACCACAAAAAAATTACCTCGCTTCGCAAACGTGCCGACCATCGTTTTTGTCCGCCGTTCCAGCACTTCCACAATTTCTCCATGCGGAGGCTTGCCGGGCTGAAGCGGCAACAATGCCGCACGAACGCGGTCGCCGTGCATAGCCGTCAGCATATCCGATTGCTTCACCGCAACTTCTTCAAGGTCTCCTTCGTCAGTTTCAATGAAACCGTCCCCTTTTTTCAGCACCGTCAGTGTACCGGTTACCGTTGTGGGTATTGAGGCAAAAACATACCGGCGGTGCTCGATTTTTTTTATCTCGCCCGCGCGTTCAAGCTCTTCTAATGCCGCAAAGACATATTTATATTCATCGCTCGTGGAAGGTATCCGCAACGCTTTCGTAATTTCGTTTCGGCGGAACGGCACATTAGGATCGGCGCGAAGCATTTCGAGTATGCTGCGCTTGAGGTGGTCGACGGGCGTATGTTTCATGAACAAGGAATGTGTGAGGCTAATAAAATTATTTCTTGATATTGACGATTGCTTCGCTCGAACTGTCTTGCGTCGAGGATTGCTTTTGCGGCGGCGGGGCGGGTAATTCCTTTGCCGGCGGCAATTGATCGGGCTGGATATGTTTGAGTTGATGCGAAGAATCTTTTGTCGTATCCCCGGATACCCATTTCCAAAATGCGCCTGCGCCATTTCCAATTCCGCTGAGAAAATCCATTGCACCGACTCGGATGGTATAAACATATCCTTGGGAGTTCCCCATGACTCCAGTTTCAGGATTTCCTATATCTGAATGTGTTACCTGTGTTTCGATACGCGTTTGTTGCAGCCATGTAATGCCAAGAATGTCTCCCATTGAAAAAGCAACTGTCGCATCCAAATTTGAAGGCTGGGCAAAATGCGTTCCTGCGCTGACAAGGGCATTGCCAAACTGCGTCGAATAATTTACTTTAGAGACGACTACGTTACTCTGATCGGTCTCCAAGTTCAATGTACCCGAAATCCCAAGTTGGCGCGCAGTGCTGTTCAAAATCTGCGACGCTGTGGTCGCGACAAGCGTTGATCCTAGATTTCCCGAGCCTCCGGTTGCATTGAAATCTTCCGGAAATTGATGCGTGGCAAGGAAAAGGACGGCGCGGGATTGATTGTCCGACGTTGGCGCTTGCTCCACTAATGCGCCTGAGTTCGGTCCGCGCATCAAATTGAGCGTCATCTGCGGGTGAATACGCGTTCCGGTAATGATAACCTCCACTTGCACGTACTCTGTTGCCTGCGTTTCCGTAATGTAATGGATGCGCGGGGGCGTGCGCGCAATAATGCTCAACTGGGGATTTTCGATGCTGTCGATAAACAGCATATTGCTTCCCGCGTCGATTTGGAATTGGTCGAAAAATGAATACGTGCCTCCGTTGATATACAACGGACCGGTTAAATTTGCTCTGCCTTCGCCGTCGCGCGTAAATAAAAGATTGCCTGAAAGACCGACGTTGTCCAATTTTTCCGTCGGTCCGAAATCCATTGAAACGTGCAAGGCGCCGTTGGCGACGATCTGCAATTTATAACGCATCCGATCGAGCAAACCACCGCTGAACACCATTTCCGGAGCAGTAGGCAAAGACGTATCTTTTATTTCACTTTTATTTTTTTCAACTGTGCCGTTGTGAACACCAATACCATGAGAAGGGGTTTTTGATGGACTTCTATTGGCTGCGCTGAGATCATACACCACGTCGTATCCCCCGCCTTGCGATTGTTGCGATGTTTCAGGGAACGTCAGATCGCTTTGCCCGATATACAGTTTCCCCTCCAAACGCGGGGCATTAATCGTCCCGAAAAAATGCAAAGGCTCCTCTTGATCGGCAAAACTCCCCCCAAGAGATTGTTCTGCCGGAGAACGTGTCGAAAGAATGAGGCTGCCATACACGCTGGAGGAGACCGTGCGCGACGCATCAGTTAACACGAGGAATCTATCCGTTGTCATCCACAGATCGAACCCGTCAAAATCAAATCCTTTGAAAAACAAGTTACCGTAGACAATTGCGCTGTCGTTTCGCAAATCGGTTTGGATATTCGATACATGCGAATGAATAATCTGCAAGGTATCATTGCCTAATCTGATTTTTGCATCCGCGGTGAAATACATGTTCGTCGGTATCGAGCGGAATCGAATGTCTTTAATATCCATGTCGCCTGCGTAGCGAATGTCCGGCGTCGTTCCCCTTATATTCAGCGGACCTGTGGCAAAACCACGCAATTGATCCACCGTTTCGCCGACAATGAGTTCGAGGAAAGAGATTGAGAACGACGACAAATTGGCGCGCACGTCTATCGGGACGCCGTCAGGGATTCGCTTTCCAACTTCGTGCATTGCAAGATCAATCGGCATGCGCGAAACGTCCACATCCATTCGATGCAGCGTATCAATGGCATTCGTCGAGTCATTTTTTTGCGTCGCCAAGTGGACTTCGCCGGTGACGTTCCTATCAGCGTATCGAAACGCCCCGCTCAACGCCCCGAAATCTGTTTTTTTGAAAACAATCCTGTCTCCCTCAATGTTGTCTGCATTAATTAAAGGCGCATCGGTTGTACCGTTCACGACGAGGTGCAGTTTACGGATTGTCCCGCGCAGACCCGCAAGCACGGCTGAATCTGCATAATTCTGCACCGATTGCAGTGGGAAGTCGTTTAACGTCACATCGAAATCGCGAAATGCCGGGGCATCATAAATACCATGCCATGTAAGTTTCGCGGCATCGCTTCGCATTGCTGCATTGAGGAAATCAATTTGTCCTCCGGCAAAGTCAACGTTCATCGGCGAAATGGAATTCCACCGGACATTCTTTCCATACATGAACCTGACGGAATCAATCGAGGCGGCAAGTTGCCTCCGCAATGAATCGCCCGTTGCAACATCGGAAAAAACTCCTGTGCCCTTCAACGACATGTTGACCGGTATTGAATCGCCCATCATAACCGAGGCGTCGTATGTTGTCTTACCACGATCGTACCTCACAGCAGCCGCAGGCGCCGTCAACATCGTCCCATTTATGTTCAGAGAGTCGGATTGAACTGTAACGGCTATATTTTGACCGACGTGATACTGAACTGGCAGTTGTACAACCTCTGATTCTTGTTGCTTTGCACGGGTTGTTGCTACAGGCATTGAAATCGGCGACGACAAATATTGGGCGACATTCACGTGAATCAAAGTTTTTCCTAACTCAAATTGCGATGAATCGCCGTCTACGACAAACCCGCCGAATGTTCCATCCAGGGTTGTCTTCACTTCGTTCGAGTCCGATGCCAGCGTACCGCTGATTTGTGCGTGCGTTTGAATATCCGATTCGAGAAATGCCGAGAGTAACAACGGATTCGTCAACGTAAATTTGAAGGATGCGTCAATCGGGCGCGTATCCTGGAAAAGCCAGGGTTTTCCCGATGATACGAGCAGATTGCTTGGTTGGGGTCTGAATGAATTGAATGCCGGCGCAATCGAATCCGTTACTGCCTCGGCAACGGTATTTCCGATGGCGTTCAATTTGTCTATCAAACCGAACAAGCTATATCTTCCCTTGATTGTTCCCGTTCCTATATCGGAAGTCAAATTCGTTGAAATACTTTTATCATCTTCTTCCGTCATGTTCAACGCTGCGGAGAATGAAGGCACCGTGCGTCCATATATCTCGCACTCCGCCGTATGAATGGAAAGAGAATGAAACATCAAACTATCCGGATTGAAACTCTCTCCGTTTATATCAATACCCGCGTTTAACCGTGTGATTTTTTGATCGAGCGTTAAGGCGGCTACATTTAACGACGAAGTGGAAATTGCCAACTGGTAACGCGGAACGGCTTTTGTATCCAACGATCCGTGGATGTCAAACGCTCCATTTCCGGATGCAAGTGTTCCGTGCAGCGTATCAATTGCAATCTGCCCATGATTGAGACGGCATCGAAGCGACGCGTTATCAAAGCTTCTGCCGCCTATCTGTGTCGGCAACAAGTCAGCAAGCGCCGATCCGGAAAAATCAGACAGCGTAGCGCCCGTCCCTGAAATCTGTACTTGTCCCGCAATATTGCTTACGGGCAACGATGCAGGGTTGATAGGATTCAGATTGACCTTTCCAAAAACCACTCGCGCTTTTATTTGGGGGAGAGAATCTTTGCGCATTACACTCCCATCAATATTTGCCGATCCGATAGCCGTTTCCACGCTTGCGACAAGTTTCACATCCTTTGTATCGCCTTTTATGTTCGCGTCGCCGATTTTAACGTCTCCCAAAAACCGGAATTGCTCAACATTTTCCCCGGGCATGCGCGCAATTGCCTCACTGCTCACAATAAGTGATCTACTGATTTTTATCTCGCCGCCCATTTCTTCCGGCGTAGTGAGATGATGCAATGTGCCGACGAGAGAAAGTGCGGAACGATCAAGTCCGAGTTCACACTTTTGTAACGTTAAATTTTCGGGCGTCCCATGCGCGTCCAATTGTAGCGTAATGGTGCTGTCAAACGGCGCAAGCGCCGGAGTAAAAATCCGCGCTTCGCGCAGTGAAAATTTATCCGCACGTATTTTTATCGTGAATGGGATTCTCCCGACAACGTCTTTCATGGTTTCCTTCGTGGAATCCTTGGGTGTCAACGTAGCCGGCTTCCCCGCTCCCAAATCTATCGCAAAATCCGAATGATCCGTTTGTACCCGTGATAACCGTACTCGCGATGAATCGTTTGCATGGTACAAGTCACCTGCAAGATCGCGAAGATGAAATCCCGTAACCGGTTCGTTTAAACTGAGATGGTTGATCGTGACATCCTGCACGTTTTTGGATATCCGGCATCCAAGCGACGCGAAAATGTTATTGGTTGTTTGATTGAGCGGAGAAAGTAATTCTGCCGTTGTCGGCGCAGCGGAGGAATCGCAGACGCTTATCGTTCCATTCTGCAGCTCAATGTCTTCGGCTTCAATCGTCCACGTAAATTCCCCCGGTGGAGTGCCCGTAGGCTTCGCAAGGCGCTCAATATTCCACACCGTATCGTGAATGCCTTTCCATACATGTACCACGGGATTATGAACATCAACTTCCGCGAGGGAAAGAAATTGGCTTGGGATACGGGCTGGATTATATCGAACGAGTACGTCTGTGCATGAAAATACTGACTGTCCGTCAAGCGTCACGGAAACATTTTCAATGCGCACACCGGTGATAAGATTGCCGTGAATCGCGCCGATGGATACTTTTGCATTCAAGTTCTTTGCCGCCAGCCCGAGTGCATAGTCCTTCAACCAATTCCGGAACGCCTCCGTTTGGGTTATGCCGATAATGATGGCGCCGCAAAATGCAAGCGCCGAAGCGATCAGCAGGATTATTTTCGCGATACGTTTCACTGATATGCACCCATACAAATATTTACCCGCATTCGCCGCGTCCGATTCTTTAATTTGCAACCATTATAAAACGAGATAAATTCCCCGCCAATCGGACAAAAATGGGCGAAATCCGGCAGGGAAAATTACTCAACGAATCCATGTGAAAAAAGGATGTTTTTTAAACATAATCTATCTTAAAAAAAGCAAAATGACAGAGTTGTTGGATCTTGCAATTCGGGCGGCCCGCGCAGGAGGCGCAATCTTGCGCGATGGGGTGAATAACGCCCACGATATTCGATATAAAGAAGGGGAATATAATCTCGTAACCGAAATAGACACACGCTCCGAGCGGGAAATTATTGGTATGATACATACCGAACATCCTGATCATACATTCCTCGCCGAAGAAAGCGGAGCTGCGGCGACGCAATCCGAATACAGGTGGATCATCGACCCGCTTGACGGCACGGTGAATTACGCGCACGGGCTGCCCGTCTTTTGCGTTTCAATCGCGCTGGAAGTCGGAGGGAAAATTATCCTCGGCGTTATCTATCATCCCATGCTCGACGAATTGTTCACCGCAGAAAAAAATGCCGGTGCATTCCTCAATGGCAAGCGTATTGCCGTCTCGTGCGAGGCGGATTTTTCCAAGACGTTGCTTGTAACGGGATTCCCGTACAACACCCGCGAGAATCCGCATCACACGATTGATCATTTCGTCAATTTTGTAAAGGCAGGCAGACCTATTCGCCGCTTAGGCTCCGCCGCACTCGATCTCGCGTACGTTGCGTGCGGCAGGCTCGACGCATTTTGGGAAGTTTCGCTTCATGCGTGGGATGTTGCGGCGGGCTCGCTCCTTCTCACCGAAGCGGGAGGAATGATCACGGACCTCCAAGGAAATCCGTGGACAGTTTACACTGAAGCGCTTCTCGCGTCAAACGGTAAAATACATGATGACATGCTGCGGGTGATTGCTTTGGCGGATAGAGAGTAAAGAATCGAACTGTGGTACGTGCTTTTCTTCCATTACGTAGTTAAAAAATCTGTCTGAAAATTTTATGATTGGGCGACCAGCACAATCTTCGTCACTTCGGGGGGACAATTCACGCGTATTGGCAACCCCACCGTGCCAACCCCGCGCGAGACATACATCTGTGAATTTGGTTTCTTCTCGGAACGATAATATCCTTGAATGTATTTCGAGACCAATGCCGCAAAACTGATGTTCCAGTTCCCGAAATTGGCGATAACAACCTGTCCACCGTGCGTGTGACCGCTGAGCATGAGATCAACCCCGCATTGCGCAAACGCCTCAAACGGATAGGGTCTGTGGCAGAGAAGAATTGTCGCCGCGTCATTCGGGACACCTTTTAACATATTTTCAATCGCCTCGTTTTTGCCGGTTTCAATGTAGTGTTCCGGCTGATGTTTGCCGACGAGATTATCGTCAATGCCAAGCAGATACAATTTTTCTCCGTTTCGCTCGATGGCGATATTTTCATTGCGGAGCATGCGAATACCGGCTTGCTCCGATTCCTTGCAAACGAGTTCGACATTTGCAAAATAATCGTGGTTGCCGGTGCATCCGAAAACACCGTACGGAGCATGCACCGATGAAAAGACTTCTGCAAACGGGTATATCTCACGATTGAGCGAATTGACAAAATCCCCCGGCAGGACAATCATATCACACTTGAGATCGTTCACCAGTGCGGCGTATTTTTCCATGTAAGGTTTATCTTGATATATCCCGCTGTGAATATCGCTCATTAATCCGATGGAAAATCCGTTGAACGCCGCGGGCAAATTGGCGATAACAATACGCCGTTCGTTCACTTCATGGCTGTCGCTGATCATGTTCCCGACCGTCGTTCCGATGGCATATCCTGAAAGACCTACCGCGCTTAATTGAATGAATTTCCGCCGGGATTCGTCCGTTACAAGAATGCGCTTTTTCTCACTCAATTTATTTCTCATGCCATAAGCGACTAGTTGCGCGATTTTTCTCACTGCCGTGGAAAGTATCAGCACGATTCCCCAAAAGAGCATAAAGGTTTGCCACAGTGCGAACGGTCGTTTGTAAATCCATGCAATCGTAGGATTCACATCATACTCCGTGAACCGGTAAAAATAAAAATACAGCCACGGAAGATCGAAAAGCACGAATAAAACCGCAATACAGCGATGCATCCACGCGCTGTTCCATGGCGGTCTTGCCGGCAGTATCCTGCATAGGGATCGGTAGGAGAAAACAGTGAGGAAAACAAAAGTGAACAAAAGAAAAGTAGGTATTGTGAATTCTGACATTTAATGAAAAATTAGGGAATATTTCCCGAATGTATGCCAACGGTATTTTGGTATTGCGTGTTTTCTTCATTACGGATAACACACGGAAAAGTATTTACATCATTCATAAATTTAATTTTTTTGTAAGTTTGTATAACTTCCGTATTTAACTGGGTGATTATTGATAATGAAAAACTCAACTTCTAACCCCGCGTTAGTTGTTAACTTTGAAGACGCCGAGCCCGCCGCCAATTTCCGCATGTTATTCATATCCGCGATGTCCGCGCTTATTGGCATCATCGCCGGATTTCTTGCATTCCTTCTGTATAACCTTATCGGATTTTTCTCAAACCTTTTTTTCTTTCAGCGCGTTTCGTTCGAGTTCTCCGGGCTCCAGGAAAATCATCTGGGGCTTCTCGTCATTGTTATTCCGATAATCGGCGGATTGATCGTCGGTATTATGGCGAAGTACGGATCGCCAAAAATAAAAGGGCACGGCATTCCGGAAGCGATGGAAGCGGTGTTGATCAGCCGCAGTCGCATCGAGCCGAAAGTCGCGATCCTCAAACCTATATCGGCGGCAATTGCAATCGGCACGGGCGGTCCGTTCGGTGCGGAAGGTCCTATCATTCAAACCGGCGGGGCATTCGGATCGCTCATCGGACAAATCTTGCACACCACTGCTTCCGAACGAAAAGTCTTGCTTGCCTGCGGCGCGGCAGCCGGAATGGCAGCAACGTTCAGCGCGCCCATAGCGGGAGTCATCCTTGCCATCGAATTGCTGCTGTTTGAATTTAAATCGCGATCGTTTATTCCGCTTGTCATTGCCAGCACGCTTGCGACGAGCATTCATGCTCTTCTCATGGGTCCGGGTCCGATGTTCAACATCGGTTCCACCAATTTCGACGTGCAATCCGGATTGCCATTCTATATCGTACTCGGCGTCATCTGCGGATTCGCCGCTGTTGGCGTGACAAAACTTCTCTACCTTGTCGAAGACCAATTTGATAAACTGCCTGTCAATGAGCTATGGCATCCTGCAATCGGAGCACTCGCGTTGGGGATCATCGGCTTTTTCGTTCCGCGCGTTCTCGGCGTCGGTTACGACACGATATCCGATATACTAAACGACCGTCTTCCGTTGATGATTTTGTTCTCGATTCTGACATTCAAAACGTTGGCACTCGTTTTGTCCCTGGGTTCAGGGACATCAGGCGGTCTGCTCGCGCCGATGTTCATGGTGAGCGCGGCGCTCGGCGCGGTCTTTGCGATGGCTGTCAATTCCCTATTTCCGGGCATGCACCTCGCGCCGGGTGCGTTTGCGCTTGTCGCCATGGGTGCGGTGTTCGGCGCGGCGTCGCGCGCGACGTTCACATTCATCATTTTCGCTTTTGAGATTACGCGCGACTACAACGCGATCCTGCCGCTCATGCTCGTCGGCGTCATTGCCGACGGCATCGGAATTATCTTCCTGAAAAACTCCATCATGACGGAGAAACTTGCTCGCCGCGGATTGCGAATCCACACCGAGTATGAGCCCGACATTCTCCATAATGTAACGGTGGAAGAAGTCATGGATAGGAATCCTCCAACGATTCCGGCGCGCATGAAAATTTCAGAACTTGCCGACCGCATCTCTAAATCCGATCCTGCCTTCATGAAACATCACGCGTTCCCTCTGCTCGGTGATGATGGACGGCTGACGGGAATCATAACGCGCGGCGACGTGGTCGTTGCAATGGAACAACATATTGACGATGCAACCGTGGGCAAATTTCAAAACAATGAACTAATCGTTGCATATCCTAATGAATCGCTGAACGACGCGGTGAACAAAATGCCCAGGAACGAAATCGGCAGGCTGCCGGTCGTCGAGCGTAGCGATCCCGGAAAATTAATCGGTTATCTCGGGCGGGCGAATATTCTTTCCGCGCGTTTGCGC
>Ga0207048_10463_pt1 | contig 9963 bp, 9 predicted proteins | sample Alteio_BWMinCont_65_FD_153301 | JGI IMG/M metagenome (GOLD analysis project Ga0207048, IMG submission 153301) | Enriched cells from forest soil in Barre Woods Harvard Forest LTER site, Petersham, Massachusetts, United States -... | ecosystem: Environmental > Terrestrial > Soil > Temperate forest >...
GCGCCTTCGATCAGCCTGGCGGTGTTCGGCCTGACCGCCAAAGAGATACTGCTTAACGGCGTGCCGACGGCGACCAAGGATCTGCTGCACAACATGCATCTGTATCGCTGGGGTCATTGTATCTGCCACAAACATGGGGCGTGAACGTTTTCGCGGGCAGCTAACATACAGAAAATAAATATTCGATAGCTGTCGATTACGCTGTCTATGCTTCGACTATCTAATGTAAGTGTATTTAAAGCGACGCCGGCCGGTCACTGTACCGTCGTCCGCCGTTCTACGTAGCTAACCGCAATCAAGGAGACGTATATGAAGCTGTTCTATTGTGAAACCCTGAATCCGAGAAAAGCTTGTGCAGTCGCGCGTTATTTGAAATCGCCGGTAGAGTTTGTCCGCATCGACCTGGGTAGAGGAGAAAACAAGACACCGGAATTCCTGGCCATAAATCCGAATGGCAAAGTCCCTGTGCTGCAAGACGGGGACAAGACGCTGTGGGAATCCAACGCCATCATGTGTTATTTGTCGGATGTGGCGAAATCCGATTTGTGGCCTCATGACGGGCGCCAGATCGATGTCATACGCTGGCTCAGCTGGAATGAGCAGCACTTCACTCGGCATGCTTCCGTCCTGTATTTCGAATACATCATCAAGCCTCTCTTTGGCATACCCGCTGCCGATGCAGCCGTGCTGGAGGAGGCGACGAAACATTTCCGAACCTTTGCCGCTGTACTCAATACCCATTTGAGCGATCGGAAATTCCTGGTGGGCGACGGCTTGACTGTTGCTGATTTCGCGGTGGCGGTGTCGTTACCCTATGCCGATGCCGCGCACTTGCCGCTGAGCGATTTCCCTGCGATTCAACGCTGGCATGACCGGCTCAATGAGATTCCAGCTTGGCGCGAACCATTTCCTGCTTAACTGGAACTCGCCTAAACTTGTCTGAGTTTAGGCGATTGCGTATGTAATTGCGTATGTAATCGCTTTTGCAGTTGATCATGCGATCATCTTCGGATGCAGCAAATCTTCCAATCCGATACGACGGAACATCTCGCTCCGCACCCGATCCGCGACGCCATTGACGATCTCGCAACCATCTTGCGAGGGATCGATATGGGTCCTGAAAGGGCGGCTGCCGAAGGGCATGCCGATCACTTCGACAATGGCATCGGCAACGGTAGCGGCGTCGGCATCGGCCGGCTCCAACGCTGCCAGTCCTTGCAGCGCCTGCTGCGGCACGCCGGCGTATGGGCCATCATCATATTCCGCAGCACGAGCCTGGTCGGCCGGTGCGCCGGAATGGGCGAAGTGGTTGGTGCCCTTGGTGAACGCGCCTGGCACGATGATCGAGGTTTCTATGCCCCAGCGCGCCAGTTCTCCGGCATAGGAAACTGCAAGCGAATCCATGGCTGCCTTGGCCGCAAAGTACGGCGACAGATAAGGCGGTGTGCCGCCACGCGCGCTGCTGGAGGATATCCACATGACCAGGCCTTTGCCTTGCTTGCGTAATTGCGGCAGGGCGGCGCGATTGACTCTTTGCGTGCTAAGTACGTTGATGTCGTAAAGCTGTGCGAACTGTTCTGGCGTAAACGCTTCGGCAGGACCGAAGGACATGTGACCGGCATTGTGGATCACCACATCGAGGCGGCCGCAGTCGGCGATGATCCTGTCGATGCCGGCATCGGCCGAATCACTGGCGGCGACGTCAAGCTCGACGCTGCGCAGATCGACCCCGTGTTCGGCGGCATAACGGGCAACCTCGGCGACTTGCGGCGCGTTGCGTCCGTGGGTTTCACGCATGCTGGCATAGACAGTATGGCCAGCGTGGGCAACGGCACGCGCGGCGAGTGCGCCGAAACCGCTGGAGGCGCCGGTAATGACGATGACTTGTTTGGCAGCTTGGTTCATGATGTTCTCCGTTTGCAGATATCAAAAAATGAATTTGCTGATTGCGGTCAATGCGATCAGATGATGCCGCCGTTGGCGCGCAGGATCTGGCCGTTGATCCAGCTACCGTCGGCGCCGGCCAGGAAAGCCACAGCAGCGGCGATATCCTGCGGCTGCCCCAGACGCTCAAGCGGCGCCATCTTGGACAGACGGTCGACCAGTTCCTGCGGTTTGCCGTTGAGGAACAGATCGGTCGCAGTCGGTCCGGGGGCTACGGCGTTCACTGTGATGTTTTTGCCGCGCAGCTCCTTGGCAAGAATGCTGGTCATGGCTTCCACTGCAGCCTTGGTGGCAGCGTACACGCCATAAGTTGGTTGCAGCATGCCGACCACGCTCGATGAAAAATTGACGATCCGGCCACCATTGCGCAGCCGTTTGGCCGCTTCGCGCAGTGTATTGAAACTACCCTTGAGATTGATGGCGATCTGGCGGTCGAAGGTAGCGTCATCGGTTTCGGCGATAGTCGTAGTGACCATGATGCCGGCGTTGTTGATCAGCACATCGACACCACCGAACGCGTGTTCTGCGGCGTCAAACAGGGCGCGCACCGCTGCCGGATCGCTGACATCGGCCTGCACGGCCAATGCCTGGCGACCTTGCTGCACCAAATGTCTGGCTAGCGTTTCAGCGGGGGCTGCGCTGCCGGAATAGTTGATGGTCACTGCAAAGCCGTCTTCGGCCAGGCGTTGGGCGACTGCTGCACCGATGCCGCGTGAAGATCCGGTAATTATGGCTACTTTTTGCTTGTTCATTTGAAGCTCCTTGAAGTTGGTTGAGTGTTGCTGAATGTTGCCTAAGCCCCCTTGTGCTCCTGGGTATCAGTTTGCCGGGCAGTGAGCACATCATGCCGGTTTGTTCTCAATGGATAAAGTAGTGAAAATTGCTAATACTATTCAAAAATAGACAACAATCAATGCGATTGGGATTGGGATTGGGATTGGGATTGGAATTGGAATTGGAATAGGGCGCATATTCGTAGATTTTTTGCTACGGGAGGAGAGTTGCGAGATTCACCCGCCAATGGCAGGTGAACAGAGTGAAATATGCGAGCAGGCTGTAAGCCGTGTCAGTCTTGCAGGTAACTGCGTAAGGTGTAGCCTTGGTAATCAGGCCGGAATTGGCCGCGTCTTTGCAGTTCCTGCACCACCAGGTCAACGAAATCCTCGAACCCGTGCGGCAAATGCGCCGGTGTGATAACAAAACCGTCCGCGCCATGGTGCGCCACGATGTTGCCCATCCAGTCGGCTATATCCTCCGCCGTGCCGGCTACCTGCGGCACTAGCACGCCGCTGGCATACATCCGGCCGATGTCGGCCACCGTCGCGTAACCGTTTGGCGGCCTCACGCAGTGTATTGAAATTACCCTTGAGATTGATTGCGATCAGACTTTGGGCAATTTGACGCCGTTTTGAAAGAGGGGGTCCATTCCATCAAAGCCGAGTTGAACGGCAATCGGGTTATTTGCACAGTGCCAGCGCAGCGAAATATCGCCAAAGACAGATGCAGCAAGGCAATGAATTACATTAGAATGACTGTTGCCAATTAACACTGCGAACGCTACGGAAAAATGAATATCCTTACGCTGGAATACTTCGCCGCACGGCTTAACGAAACCTTTATTTGCGAGAGCGACGGTAACGCGTCTTTTGTACTGCTGGAAGCCAAGCCCATAGTGATGACCACTCTGGAAGGCATGCTGCGGGCGCCGTTCAGCCTTTTGTTCCGTAACTGCTCGCCGATCATGTTCAACCAGAAAATCTTCAACATGAAGCATGCCTCGATAGGCGAAGTCGGTATCTTCCTCGTGCCGGTGGCGCGTGACCGCGAAGGCTTCCTGTACCAGGCGGTATTTAACTAGGCGGGCCTCTGTTCCGTTACAGTCGGCCAGCGCATGCTGGTGTAGGGGCCGTCCTCCATCCTCGCAACAAAGCCGAGCCGGTCGTAGAGTCGGCGTGCGGCATGGTTGCGCTGATCGACATGCAGATTCAAGCTTGCGTCTGCACGTTTTGCCATCTCCTGCGCATGGCGAATCAAAGCAGATCCGACACCACTGTTGCGCCATTGCGGTAGCAGGCTGATATCGACTATAAGAAATTCTGATGTCTGCCGCGAAAGATAGAAACGCCCGGCAGGCTGTCCCTCCGCCTCGATCAAAAGAAAGTCGGCAGCGGAATAATGCGCCAGATAGTGTCTGTGCTGCAGCGCAAACTGACTCTCGAGGAAGGCATCTTTTTGCACGTCTGGCCAGGATAGCGGCGCCAGTTCCGCGGCGCGCAACTGGCGGTAGAGGAATGTCAGGAAACTGATATCCCCGGCCGCACAAGGGCGCAGGCGGATGCCGCGCTGTTGCAGGTCAGTCGGGGCCTCCAGGGCTGCGCCAGCCGGGAATGCCGGCAGCGCACCGTGCCCTGGATCAGTCAAACGCGGGGAATGCACCTTGCAGCGCGATGCAAAAGTTCAGAGGCAGCAGCGGCTGGCGGTTTTCGTGCGGCTGGCCGCCACCTGTTGGGCCGACGACGGTCGGTGCGAAGGTGGCATTGGCGGTGGCATTCTGCACAAATGGCGTAGTGCTTGCCGGCCCGGTCAGCCCATAACCGTTGGCAGGTGTGTTGCTCTGCAACGTTGTGTCGGGCTGGTGGTACAGATTGGCGGCGTGGCTATGACCTGGGATTTCTGTCTGGAGCAGGCTAACCTGTTCCGTGCCAAAAGTGTCGCCGATAGTACGTTGCGTCAGGCCCGGTCCTTGTCCCTGGCTGCAAGCTGCGCGGCCGGTAAAATTCGGCAGCTGGAATGTGGTCCGGCCGTCGCCGCCATAGTAGGTGCCAATCAGCGAAAACAGCGCGCTATTTTGACTGATCGATAATGTGGCGCCATTGCATTGTGCCCAGCCGACAGGCGCAAAATTGAAACCGAAAATTTGAATCTCACCCAGGAATGGTGTGGTCACGATACTCTCTCCTCGTCTTATCTGATGGCTGCGCCTGCGATGTGTCATGCAACATGGCAGGTGCTCTGGCTGTTATGACTGCGACGGAAAAACCCCTGCCCAGGCAATGCAAAATGACGCTGTCAACGTCGGCATTGTGTTGTCGTGCGGCTGGCTTCCGCCGGTACTGCTGGTCGATGCCGGCGACATGACATAGGGAGTGAGTCCGGCAATGCTGCTGGTATACATCTTGTCGCTGGCGGCGGCAGCGCCCAGTTGCACCGTTGCCGCCGGCGCGCTGGCAGTTGCCTCGAGACTGGTGGCGCTATACGGATGGGTATGGGCGGGTATTGTGCTGGTCGTCAATGTGACGTTTTCGCTGCCGCCTTGTTGCCCGAGAACGCGCGTCGACAGGCCTGTTCCGGTACCTTGATGCAGCGGCACCTGGCCGCGCATGTCCGGCACGCCGAAGGTGCTGGCGCCGTCACCACCATAAGTTGTTCCCAGCAACACGAATAATGTTTGATAGTCGGCTATCGATTTCAGGCTGCCGTCGCATGCAAACCATCCGGTGGGCACGCGTTGAAAGGCGAGCAGGCGGATTTCACCTACATAGGGTGTAGTCATGGCTTTATTCCGTTAAAGGTTGCGAGGGAAACGGTTAACTGCGCGATGGGAAAACGCCGCTGAGGGCAATACTGAAATTCAAGACCCGGAACGGTTGCATGTTTTCATGCGGGCCGTTGCCGCCGGTCGCAGCCAATGTTTGCGGCGCAAGCACTGCCTGCGTGCCATTGGTTTGCGCATAGATGGCTTCAGTTCCGCTGCCGCCGTAGAGCGTATTGGTGGGATTCTTGACCGCGCCTGCTGTGGTGGTGCCATTGGGCACGTGGGTGTGACTTGGCAATTGCGCTTGCAGCAGCGTGACGGATTCCTGGCCGAGGGGCTGGCCTTGGGTATAGGCAGGCGGTTGCCAGGACGGATCAACCGAAGGGCCGGTATGTATCGGGGTTCGACCTTGCAGGTTGGGCAGGCCAAAAGTGACGCGGCCATCGCCACCGTACATGGTGCCGAGAAGGGAAAACAGTGCCTGGTTTTGATTGATCGGTAGCAACTGCCCGTTACAGAGCGCAAAGCCGCGCGGGGCAAAACCGAAGCCGGATAACATAATCTGTCCAACGTAACATTCAGCCATCGTTTTCTCTCCCAAGATTGATGTGGTAATGCACTGATGGTGGCACAGCGAACGCTAACTGTGTTGGTTGTGTATTTAAAGCAACAGTTAGCAATAAACAACAATTCTTATTGTTAATTTTGTTTACATTCGAGGTAGCATACGTTGCCAAAAGGCAAGCGTCAATAGCCGTCACAGGACGCAAAAAAGAGCGAAAAGACTCTTTGTCGAGCATTGAGTAAAGCGCTGGATAACCATCGCAAAACAGCGCACGAATACGAAAAAATATCAGGGAGAAATCATGTTGCTGCGTCCGCACGCTTGTGCCGGAAGTTGCGAGTTGTCATCGTTCGCAACCGGTTCTGTATCAGAACAACGGGGAACTATCGAAGGTCGAAGGGCATCTGCGCGCAGCCGGGACTGGCTTCCGCGCGTGCTCGCCGGCCTGCTGTATGCGATGCTTGTTTGCCTGTGCAACTTGGCGTATGCAGGTGCTAGTACGGAGTGCCCGACACCCGTAGCCATTACGGTCGCTTCGGGTGGTGTCTACAGCGCAGATCTGTCAAGTGGGTCAACGGCGTGTTCGCCATTGGGGCTAACCGCATCAACGCTTGCGCCATCGCATGGCTCCTTGTGGGATCCGGTGACCAATAATGTGGTGCATTACACCAACAATGGCGACGGGGCGTTGTCGGATACCTTCTCCGTGGGAGACGATTCGGCCGGCCAAATTACTTATAACGTTACGATCCTGCCCTCAACTTCGCCCATTACAGTGCTGCCGGCGAGCTTGGCTAATCCAGCAGTTGGCGTCAGCTACAGTCAAACCCTCAGTGCTTCAGGTGGGGTAGCGCCTTATACGTACTCGATTAGCTCCGGAAGCTTGCCAACCGGCCTGATCTTATCCCCAACGGGCGTAATTTCCGGCACCTCAACCTACACCGGCCCGGCATCCGTGACGATCGGCGTGCATGACTCCACTACGCCAACGGCGTTGACCACAACCAAGTCCTATTCCATCACCGTGCCACCGCCGGTACTGGTGATATCGCCTACGACGCAGCCTTCGGGAACAGTGAGTATTCCGTACAGCCAGCAATTGAACGGTTCGGGTGGCACGTCTCCCTACAGTTATACCTTGCAGACAGTCACCGGCAAAGGCTTGCCTCCGGGATTGAACCTGGCGTCGACCGGCGTGATTTCAGGTACGCCGACCACCGCCGGCACCTATATCGCTTCAATCGTCATCGTCGACAGTACTACCGGCAGCGGACCGTATCCGGTACCGTTCGATGTCACCATTACCATCAACGCCACGCCTGTAGTCGTCTTGAGTCCATCCACGTTGAGTGCCGGCACTGTTGGCGCCTTGTATAACGCACCTTCGCTGACCTTGTCCGCCAGTGGTGGCACAGCGCCTTATACCTTTGTACTCACCGCGGGCGCGCTGCCGACGGGAATGACCTTGACGAGCGCTGGCGTCCTGTCGGGCACGCCGACTGCCGGCGGCAGCTTCAATTTCACGGTGCGGGCTACCGATCAAAATGCCGTTCCCGGTTCGCAGGCTTATACGCTGTCAATCAATGCACCGACGATGACCATCACCCCGCCGACACTGCCAGCGTCTACCGTAGGTGTTGCCTATACCAGCCAGACCGTGAGTGCCAGTGGCGGTACTGCGCCATATACTTACGCTATTACGTCCGGCGCATTGCCGGTGGGAATGACGCTGTCGTCGGCGGGGGCGCTATCAGGTACGCCAACTTCCGGTGGTGCCTTCAATTTCACCGTCACTGCAACCGATAGCTCGACAGGTAGCGGTCCGTATACCAGCGCGCGGGCGTACACGCTGACAGTCAATGCGCCGACCATTTCGTTGTCACCGACTACTTTGCCGACAATGACAGTCGGCACCGCTGTCAGTCAAAACGTCACGGCCACAGGCGGCACTTCCTCTTATGCCTACAGCATTAGCGCTGGCGCGTTGCCGACCGGATTGACATTGTCATCTAGCGGTACGCTGAGCGGGACGCCGACCGTAGCGGGGCCATACAATTTCACCGTCACTGCTACCGACAGTTCAACCGGCAGCGGGCCGTATATCGGCTCGCGCGCCTATTCGGTAACCGTCAATGCCGGTCTGCCTGTTGCGGGAGCCGTCAACGCTACCGTTGCCTATGGCAGCTCTGCCAATCCGATCACATTGAACTTGAGCGGAGGTGCGCCAACTTCGGTGGCAGTGGCGTCGGCCGCTGCACACGGCACGGCTACTGCGAGCGGCACCACCATCACATATACGCCACTGGCCGGATATATCGGCGGCGATACATTCACTTATACGTCCACCAATGGCGCCGGCACCTCCAGCCCTGCCACAGTGACGGTGACGGTAACGCCACCGACGCTGACGATTACGCCATCCGCCTCCTGGTCAGCAACCGACGGCGCCAGTTACAGCCAGACCCTGACCTGGAGTGGCGGCGCCGCACCTTATTCCAGCTATAGCGCCAGCGGCTTACCATCTGGATTAACTGTAACCGGGACTAGCGCCAGCAGCCTGACCATTTCTGGCACGCCGACTGCCGCCGGCAGTTTCTCTGTCGCGGTGTCGGCAACCGACAGCAGCACCGGCAGCGGACCTGTCACGAAATCGCAAACCTTTACGCTGACCGTCGCCGCGCCAACCCTCAGCATCGCGCCAGTCGGATCGACCTTGACGCCGCTCTACGGCGCTGCGTTTTCACAGACGTTTTCAAGCAGCGGCGGTGTCGCACCATACACCTACGTGTTGAGCGGCAGCCTGCCCAGCGGGCTGAGCTGGAATAGCGCAACTGGGACGTTATCAGGAACGCCGACGCAAAGCGGCAGTTTCCCTATTAGCGTAACGGCGACCGATCACTCGACCGGTACGGGCCCGTTCTCAGTCACAGCCAGCTATACGCTGCAGATCAGTGCGCCGGTTATCTCATTTACGCCTGCCAGTACGCCAGGCGGCACGGCGGCGCAACCTTATTCCACTACGCTCAGCGCAAGCGGCGGTGTCGGACCATACAGCTACGCCGTCACCGCGGGAGCGTTGCCGACCGGAGTCTCGCTCAATGCCAGCAGCGGGGCGCTATCCGGCACACCAACTGCCGCCGGCAGTTTCAATTTCACTGTACGCGCTACGGATGCCAACGGTTTTAACGGCAGCCAGGCCTACACCATCACCGTTGGCGGGCCGAGTTTGACATTGAATCCGTCGACATTGTCGGCGGCGAGCGCCGCAGCTCCGTACAGCGTCACTTTAACCGCCGGCAACGGCACGGGGCCATACAGTTATGCGGTTGTGGCCGGCAGCCTGCCGTCGGGCATCAGCCTGAATACAACCAGCGGCGTACTGTCCGGCACTACCGTGCAGGCAGGAAGTTTTCCGATCACTGTGCAGGCAACCGATAGCAGCACCGGGGCCGGCGCGCCGTTCAGTGTGCAAAGGAGCTATACGCTGGTTGTTTCGGCGCCGACCATCAGCTTGTCTCCAAGCACAGTCAGCGCCGGTACTGTCGCGGTCGCCTATACGGCAACCATCCAAGCAGCGGGTGGCGTCAGCCCTTATGCATACAGCATCACCAGCGGTGCGCTGCCGACTGGTATCACGCTGAATCCCTCGACTGGCGCGCTTGCCGGCACACCGACCGCGGCCGGTACTTTCAATTTCACCATGAGGGCGCAGGATGCCAACAGCTTCAGCGGCAGCCAGGCATATATCTTGGCGATTGCCGCCGCCAGCGTGACGTTGAATCCGGCAACCTTGCCTAACCCGACTGCCGAAGCGTCCTATAGCGCCACATTGACGGCTGGCGGCGGTACTGCGCCATATAGCTTTTCAATCAATGGCGGTGCCTTGCCGAGCGGATTGACGCTGAATACAAGCACCGGT
>Ga0207048_10465_pt1 | contig 9936 bp, 7 predicted proteins | sample Alteio_BWMinCont_65_FD_153301 | JGI IMG/M metagenome (GOLD analysis project Ga0207048, IMG submission 153301) | Enriched cells from forest soil in Barre Woods Harvard Forest LTER site, Petersham, Massachusetts, United States -... | ecosystem: Environmental > Terrestrial > Soil > Temperate forest >...
ATCAGCGTGTGCAACACGTCGTGGAGTTCGTCAGGATCACGAACATCCGGCCATGCCTCTTCGCGGACCTGGGCAATTGCAGCGGGATCGAGTTTCCCAACTTCCTCGAGCACCGATTCCGGCAAGATGCGACGCATCTCCACAGCGCGTGCACGGCGTTCCTCCAGCGGTGCGTCGTCGAGATAGGCGTAGGGATTCGCGTTGAGGATTTCATGCGAGAATTGCGACGGTACAGGCGTGTCCACGGCCACGCAGCGGATGCGGCCGTCAGCTATCCCCCGCAACAAATTCTTGAGACCGTCCAGATCCATGGCCTCGGTGAGCACGTCTTTCATAACCTCATTCACCAGAGGATGGTCCGGAATCTGAATGTCTCCCGCAATATTTTCCTGGCAGGCGGCGACGTCGGGGAATACCGAAGCTAACAAATCATCCGAACGCATGCGCTGAATCTGGGGCGGAACTTTCTTGCCACCTTGAAAACGTAACAACGCCAGGGACCGATTCGCGTCCCAGCGCCAGCGGGTTCCGAAGATGGGTGAAGCCAGCGCAGCCTGCTCGAGGATTGGCTGTACCGTCTCTGCATTCAAGAAATGAAAAACATCGGCGAGAGGAAAACTGTGTTGCTCGGCCAGCGCGATGTTGAGCCCATTGTCCGTGGCCGCAGCTTGCAGTTCGAAGTTGAAACTGCGGCAGAACCGCTTGCGCAAAGCCAGGCCCCAAGCCTTATTGATTCGCCCTCCGAACGGGGCGTGGATTACCAGTTGCATCCCGCCGCCTTCATCGAAGAAACGTTCGGCGATGATTGTTTGCTGCGTGGGCACAGCTCCGAGTACCGCGCGTCCCTGCAGAATGTATTCGATCATTTGCTCTGCGCCCGAGTCGTCGAGGCCGCATTCTTCTTTCAGCCACGCAACCGTTTCCGCGACATCGGGCTGGCTGAAAGAGACTCCGATGGGCGAGGTGTTCGGCAGCCGGTCGCTGATCTCTTGCCGCAGATCGGCAACATGCAAAGACAGCTCTTCGGTTCGCGCCGGAGCTTCGCCACGCCAGAAGGGAACGCTGGGCGGAGCGCCGTGGGCGTCTTCCACCAGCACGCGTCCCGATTTGCCTTCGACCCGGCGAATTCGCCACGAGGTATTGCCCAGCAGCATGATGTCGCCCGCGTTGCTTTCGACGGCAAAGTCTTCGTCGAGCGTGCCCACGACAATTCCTTCGGGCTCGGCAACGACGGTAAACAGCGCCGTTTCGGGTATCGCGCCCCCGCTGGTAATTGCCGCCAGCCGTGCGCCGCGTCGCGCACGCAGCTTGCGATTGATGCGATCGCGATGGATGTAAGCGCCATAACGTCCGCGCCGTGCGGCAATACCCTCGGAAAGCATTTCGAGAACCGCTTCGTAGGTTTCGCGCGAAAGATTGCGATACGGATACGCCCGCCGCACCAAGGCGAACAGCTCGTCTTCGTCCCAACCAGGATCGTGTGGAGCGGGCGACTCCGCCCGCGTTTCGGAAGTCATGGATGATTGTTCTTCAGTCGCAAGGGGATTTTCGTCACCCTCAGACGCAGACAAGAGCGTCCGCGCCACACGCCCACTGCCCGCCGCGCAGATAGCCACGATTTGCTGGGCGAGAATATCCAGCGGCGAATCTGGAATCATGATGCGATCGAGATCGCCTTGGCGGATGGCGCGCACCAGGGCCGCGCACTCCTGCAGTTCGTCGCGAGTGGTTACGAAAAAGCGTCCCTTGGGCACAGCGCCCCGCCAGTGGCCCGAGCGTCCCACCCGTTGCAGAGCCACGGCAATGGCTCGCGGGGAGCTGATCTGTACCACCAGGTCCACGGTGCCGATATCAATTCCTAGTTCGAGCGAAGCGGTCGCGACCAGCACTTTGACTTCGCCATCTTTGAGCTTCTTCTCCGCGGCCAGGCGCAACTTGCGGGAGAGGCTACCGTGATGGGCGGCGACATTGTCCGCCCCCAGTTTCTCGGCCAGATGATGGGAGATTCGCTCCGAGAGTCGCCGCGTATTTACGAACACCAGCGTCGAGCGATGCTGCTCGACGAGTTCCACGAGGCGGTCGTAGATCTCGTCCCACATTTCGTTGGTCGCGATGGGACCAAGTTGGCTGGCGGGAACTTCGATCGCTAGATCGAGCTTGCGCTTGTGTCCGACGTTAACGATCACTGGGTTTGGACGTCCGCTGCCGGTGAGGAAATGTGCAACTTGTTCAATCGGCTTTTGCGTCGCGGAGAGGCCAATGCGCACCGGCGGACGATGTGTCAGGGCTTCCAGTCGCTCCAGCGAGAGAGTCAGGTGAGCGCCGCGCTTGTCGTCGGCCACCGCATGAATCTCGTCAACGATCACCGTTTCAACATCACGCAGGATCGCGCGGCTCTTCTCCGCTGTAAGCAATATGTAGAGCGACTCGGGCGTCGTGACAAGAATATGCGGAGGACGCTTCAGCATCGCACGACGCTCGTGCATGAGCGTGTCGCCGGTGCGGACGGCGGTACGAATCTGTGGCATCAGGAATCCGCGCTCGCCAGCCATCTGCAGAATTTCGCCAAGCGGGACTTCGAGGTTCTTCTGGATATCGTTGCCCAGCGCCTTCAACGGCGAAACGTACAGAACCTCGGTGCGATCCTGGAGATCACCCGCCAGCGCTTTGCGCACCAGTCGATCAATGCAGGCGAGAAATGCGGCGAGGGTCTTGCCGGAGCCAGTGGGCGCAGAAATGAGCGTGGTGTCCCCAGCCAGAATGTGAGGCCATCCCTGCTCCTGCGGCTCAGTCGGCGTGCCGAATCGGCGGACAAACCAATCCTTGACAAGGGGGTGGGCCCAGGCGAGAGGTGAAGGAGGGGAAGACACTGAGAATATTGTAGCCGGAGAATGGAGATTCGTAAAATGTTCGCCATGGGCGTTAAGAGGAGGTGTGCCACCGAATACATTCTGAAAGCGCAAGGAAAACGGACACAAGTGTTGAGCGATTACATCGGAGAGAGGAGTCCGAAGAAAATCAGCTTTGGTTGGCTAACAGCTAGGAGCCAGAAGCTAGAAGCCGAATTCAAAAAAACCCACCGGTTGTCTGCTTGGGGCGTGCTCGGGTCGACAACCGATGGGCTACCGTTTCTCCTTACTCACCCTGTTGTTTTCAGGAGTCATTACCTGGGTAAAAACCCATCTCGGGAAAAAAGTTTCGGGTCAGCTTGTAAAATTTTGTCAATTTCCTAAACTGATGTAACGGCATAACTTACTCCGGGATCGCCGGCGGACGAGCGGCCATTAATTCGGTGAACCGAGTATCGTTGCGTAGTCCCGCGAACTCCGGATCTTTGTATACCTCGTCAATCCCCTTGTAGCCCTCCTCCAAGGCGCGACGGAGGTACTCCAGCGAGCGGTCCCGATCGCCGTGCTTCGCCCAGAGTTTAGCGATGATGTAGTCGTACCGCGCCCGGTCCTCCGGGGACGGTAGCTGGGCGGATACTCCGTTGTGCGACGTCCGCTCAAGAATGTCGGGATCGAGATCCATCGCCTTGGCATAGTCTCCGACAGCCTTTTCGAACTCTTTCTTTCCAAAGTAAGCAGCGCCCCGATTGCTATAGAAGGACGCGGAGTCCGGCTGCAACCGGATGGCCTTGTCGTATTGCTTGATGGCCTTCCCGTACTTCTTTTCCTCGTAGTCAATTACGCCAAGGTTGTTGATAGCCTCGGCATACTGATGGTCGAGATGGACGGCCCGTTCAAAGTCCTTCCCGGCTTCTCTATAGCGCTGCATCAACAGCTCCGCGATGCCAGCTTTGTTACATATGCCAGGATTGTTCGGCCTCTTGGCCAGAATTGCCCGGTAGTAATCCAGGGCGTCGAGGTAGTCCTTCTGAACCCGCAGCTCATCGGCCCGCTTTTCGAGCTCCTCAATCGAGGAGGTCGTAGACGGCGGCGGGGTACGTCGGATGGTAGGCGGACTGACCTGCACCAGTTCCGAGTTTGAAGTTTGGGCTTGTACGGTGGACAAAGCAGAAACCACCAAGGTCAGCAAACAGACGAGAGGTTGACGGCGCATAGCTCACCTCCAGAAAAACCCGGGCGAACTCCCCACACATCTATTGACACCTTCAAACCAAACAATGTTCCTTCACTGAGGCGCAGTTCCTGTCTGTGCCGGAGTGTTAGGCGGAGGGTTAGACGGTTTGTCGTCCTTAAAGATACCCGCTATCTTGCCAAAGAAACCCTTTTTTTTCTTCCCATCCGGGTCGGCAGCGTTCGCGTCTTGGGTCGCCACTCCGGGCTGAGCGCCGTTCTGAGGGGGTGGGGGAAGTGCCTTCTCGCCTCCCATCCCTAGCATCCGGGAGAAGAATCCTTTCACGCCGGTGGGCTGATCGCAGGTCTGATTCGGTTCTGTGCCTGCAATGAAGGCGGCTGTATACGTCTCCGGACAGGCTGGGGTGGCCAGCAGGTTGGTGGTCTTATCCAGTTGGACATCGACCACTCCCGCGGGTTGACCGAATGGCTTCACGTCCGCGTACTGGGGAAGCGCAACCGCCTTTTTCATGAACTCGGCCCAGATGGGCGCGGCGGTTTGGGCCCCGCTCAAGTGGATATCGCTGTAATCGTCGAAACCCACCCAGACAATGCAAAGAAGATTGCTGGTGTATCCGGCGAACCAGCCGTCGTGCGAGGTTCCCGTTTTACCCGCCGCCGGAGCTTCAAATCCGCGGGTACGAACCTCGAAGGCGGTCCCGAAGTTCAATACGCCTTCCATCATGTTCGTCATCACGGCAGCGACGCGAGGGTCAAGCACCGGCCGTTTCTCGGGCTTGAAGTCCATGACCATATCGCCCGCAGCATTGCGTACAGAGTTGACCATAACGGGAGAGATGCGTACACCGCCATTGGCAAAGACGGTGTACGCCGAAGCCATGTCCAAGGGAGTGGCGTCATAAGAGCCCAGGGCCATGGCTGGCGTTGGTTTCACCGAAGTGATTCCGGCAGCCTTGGCCAAATCCGATACCTTGTCGTAGCCCACTTCCTCGGCCAGCTTTACGGTCGCGTTGTTCAAAGACATGGCCAGCGCGTAACGCGCCGTGACGTCGCCGTGGTACTCCTCTTTGTAATTCCGCGGCTCGTAGATCTGATCGCCATAGGCGAAGCTGCCCGGTTCATCCTTCACCATCGAGGCGGGAGTGAAAACCGGGTTGGCTCCATCCACCGCCGTGTTGATGGCTGCGGCATAGACAAAGGGCTTGAAGATTGATCCTGTGGGCCGCCGTGCTACTGCGTGATCCAACTGGCTGAAGCCGTAGTTTCGCCCGCCGACCAGGGCGAGAACCTCTCCGGTATGAGGATTGAGAACGACCAGAGCAACTTGTGCCTGCGGTCCCGGCTCAATCTTGGTTTCGAACTTGTTCTTGCCAACCTTTATCTTCTTGGTACGGCGCTTGGTCACCTGATCGTCGACCAGCTTCATGCCCATGTCCACCGCTTGAGCTGCGGCCCGCTGCAGGTCGGGATCCAGCGTAGTGTAGATGCGGTAGGACTGCTCGTTCAGTTCGCGTTCGTTCAACCGGCTGATCACGGAGTCGCGAACCAGATCGACAAAATATGGTGCATCGCTGGCCTCCACATTCGGAGGCGCGAGCTTCAGCGGGGTGGCTTTTGCTTTATCCGCTTGCTCTCTAGTGATCGCATGGGTTTCGACCATGCTATCCAGGACCAGGTTGCGGCGTTCCGTGGCGCGTTCCGGATGGCGGTAAGGCGATAGATAACTTGGCGCCTGGATCAATCCCGCGATCAGCGCGGCCTCGGGCAGCGAGATGTCCTTCAAGTCTTTATTGAAGTATGCCTGCGAGGCCTCGGCAAAGCCGTTGATCGTGAACGATCCGCGCTGCCCCAAGTCAACCCGGTTGGCGTAGAACTCGAAGATCTGCTGCTTGCTGAACTTCTGTTCCAGCTCCATCGAAATCAGGATTTCCACGATCTTGCGCCTGACCGTCTTTTCCGGACTCAGGAAAAATGCTCGCGACAATTGCATGGTGATGGTGGAACCGCCCTGCTCATGTTTCTGGTGAGTCACGTCTACCCAAGCAGCCTCGCCCAGGCGAATGAAATTCACGCCGCTGTGCTGAAAGAATCGCCGGTCTTCGATGGCAAGCACGGCATCGACCAAGATCTTGGGAATGTCGTCGTACTTCACCAATTGCCGCTTGGAGCGCTGCTCCGCGTCGAACAGCGAGGTAATCATGCGGGGTTCAAGTTCGTAGGCCTCAAGGTCGCCGGATTTTCCCGTGATGCTGGATACGTGCCCATCTTGCACACGGATTGTGGCCGGTTCCGGGCTGTGGTAGGACTGGGGGCCGGGTTTGATCTCAATGCCACTATTCAGCGCGCGATAACTCCCCATCGGGGATGCGCCATCGTTTTCGGCATAGCCGGCTCGGCGGAGCTGGGCCGAAATCTCATGCAGATCGACCTTCTCACCCACCCGGAGTGCACGCGGTATGGCATAGATCGTAGCCGAACTGCTGAAAACTGCCCCTTTGAAGCGGCGATCAATGATTCGGCCGTATTTGATGTAGTAATAAGAAAACCATCCGCAGACACATACGGACAGAATGATGAAAACTGCGAGCGCGACCCTGATCACCGGGTCACCGGAGAGACCTCCCTTGCCTGCTGCCCCGCTCTTTCTCTTCGGAATCTTTAGCTTAATGGTCACAATGAGTGGGCGGAGTCATCTATACGCAGGAGGCAGCGGCGCCTCCTATCAATCAGATGACGGCACTCGCGAATGCGTTATCCCGGAGCCGAACCGCGACAGTCAAGTCCGCAGCCCGCGAATTCTCCAGTGAATCGCAAACCAGCGAGAGCTCCCAGAGCCCGGCTCCTCTGCCTATTCTAAATCACGCCGAATCCACAACCGTTATCAGAAGGGGCTCTTGTTTTCAGTGGAGGCATCGAAATGCAGGTCTACGGGATAGCCCGGCAGGTCGAGATGCACAGTGTAGGGCGCGCTGATGGTGAGCGATCCCGTACCCTGCGTGCCATGACGCTGAACTTTGATCTGATCTTTCGTCAGCGGAATGTCTAGACCTTGTGCTTTCTTGTAGATAGCATCCCGAATGGCGTCCTCGGGCTTGGCCGTGTAGGTCTCGAGAGTGGCCTCAGTCTTAACGTCGTCCTGGAACTGATAATTTTCATAATAAACAGGAATCAGCTCCGCCCCGAGATATATTCCCGCCACAATCACGAAGATGCCAAAGATAAGTTTGAACGTACCCATCGCGCACTCCCGGCTTCGGCCGCGCGCGCTACGATCCGTTCAGCGCGCAGGCCGTAAACCTCTGAAATAATCCGTTATTGTCGCGATGCTAGCATCGTGAATTTCCCGTGTCGAGCGTTGAACGACCTCCACAGTACCTTCGGTAACCTTTTTGCCCACGGTAACACGATAGGGTATGCCCACCAGGTCAGCATCCTTGAACTTGACCCCTGGCCGTTCGTCCCTGTCATCTAGTAACACGTCAAAGCCCTCGGCCTCCAGGCGGGTGGCGATATCGATCGCGGCTTTCAGCAGAGGTTCGTCTTTCACGTTGACTGGACAGACGACAATTTCAAATGGCGCAATCGACCGCGGCAACCAGAAGCCATTTTCGTCGTTGCTCTGCTCGACCGCCGCAGTCAAAATGCGCTCGATGCCGATCCCGTAACAGCCCATTATCGGCATAACTTCTTTACCGTTGCGGTCGAGCACCCTCGTGCCCATAGACTCGGAATACTTATAGCCCAGCTTGAAGATGTGGCCAATTTCGACCGCCGTATCGATGCGGAGCGGAGCCCCGCAGTTGGGACAGGCTTCACCCGCACTGACAGCACGCAGATCGGCGTAGGCGGTGGGCTGGAAGGTATGCCCCGGAGTCACGTTTTTCAGGTGATAGTCTTCCTTGTTTGCGCCCGAGATCAGGTTCTTGCGGCCCTCTAAAGCCTTATCAACCAGCAAGACCGGACGGTTCCCATCCTTTATGTCTGTCGCCCACTCGATGCCAATCGGCCCCAGAAATCCCGCCGGCGAATGGAACAGTTCCTTGATCTCGTCCTCTTGCATGGGGCGAGTCTGTTTTCCCCCCACGGCTGAGGCAAACTTCGCCTCATTGAGCTGGTGATCGCCTCGCATCAAGACGACGACCGCACGCAAAACGGTCTTGCGCGTCTTCGCGTCTTTTTCTTCCGCCACGTAAGCCAGCGTCTTGATCTTGTTCTTTGGAGAAACGCCAAGAAACCGTGCCACATCCTCAATCGTCTTCATCCCCGGCGTATGAACTTCGAGCGGCTCGCCGCCCCCTTCGAGCGTCAAATCCTCCACGCCGGCGAGCTTCGAAACTGCTTTCTCCATGTTCGCCGCGTAATTACATTGCTCGCAGCTGACGATCAGGTCTTCACCCGCCGGCGTTCGCACCATGAACTCGTGCGACTCCTTGCCCCCCATCGCACCCGAATCCGCCTCAACCACCATGTACGTTAGCCCGCACCGGTCAAAGATTCGGCGGTAAGTTTCGTAATGCTTCTTGTAGGAAACATCCAGCCCGGCAGCATCGATGTCGAACGAGTACGAATCCTTCATGATGAACTGTCGCACTCGCAAAAGCCCCGACCTGGGCCGCGGCTCATCGCGAAACTTCGACTGAATCTGGTACCAGATTTGCGGCAACTGTTTGTAACTTCGCAGTTCCTTGCGGGCAATGTCGGTCATGACTTCTTCGTGGGTCATGCCGAGGCAAAGATCAGCCCCCTTACGGTCTTTGAGGCGAAACAAATTCTCGCCCATCACCGTCCAGCGCCCACTGGCCTCCCAAAGCTCGCGCGGATGCAAGGCAGGCAAATAAAATTCCTGCCCGATCTTATCCATCTCCTCGCGGACGATGCCCATGATCTTGTTGAACGACCGGTTCCCCAGAAAAAGATAGGAGTAAATCCCGGCGGCAAGCTGGCGAATGTAACCCGCCCGCACGAGAAATTTGTGACTGGCAACTTCAGCGTCCGCAGGCGCTTCGCGCAGCGTAGGAATAAACAATTCAGACCAGCGATGCATAGTTGAGAATCCTGAGCAGCAGGGAATTGGCTATTGTAAATGATTCGTACCGAGGGCAATGGCTAACGAGGGGAACCTTACAAGAGTTTTCCAAGTGCCAGTCCAATCAGTCCATACAAGGTCGCATTTTCGACCGCAACAAACAGTACGGCAATGAGTCCCATGAAGGGGCCAGCATTGTCTCCGGCCATGAGCCCGATGGAAGGTGGGCACAAAACGAGAGCAACCATGGAAAGATCGTATCGTAGCCCGTGAGTATTTATGTACCACGAGATCGACAGGACCGCGACCGCCATAGCGAAACCCTAGGGCCGCGAAGGCGGCCCCAACCTTATGAGACAAGGTTGATAGCCGCCATTTGGTCTGCACGAGCCCTCACTCACCCCGCCAACTCCCTCAGAATCTCCTTCCCCAACTTCTGCGTCTCGCCGAAAAACTTCTGATATTCGATGAACATCCGATTGAGTTCCAGCGACTTGTCCGGTCCAGGATGCTTGCGCAAAATCATGTCGCGCACGTGGACCGGGTTGGGGAGGGTTGCGTCTTCTGTCAGTTCTTCCAGCGCCGTGTTGGGATCGTAGTGATACATAATTTATTGTAGCGCCCTTGCGACAGCCGCCGGGGCCGGCTACACCATTTCTGTGCTCCACAAGTCGTGTAGATGCACGATGCCTTCGAGTTTGCCGTTTCCGTCGACGACCAGCAGCGACGTGATTTTCCTTTCTTCCATCAAAGCCAGTGCGGCCGCGGCGAATGCATGCCCTGAAACCGTTTTCGGATCCTTCGTCATGCACTCGCCCGCCGTTAAATCGAGCACGTCCTTCCCGCGCAATTCGAGCAACCGCCGCAGAT
>Ga0207048_10424_pt2 | contig 9918 bp, 10 predicted proteins | sample Alteio_BWMinCont_65_FD_153301 | JGI IMG/M metagenome (GOLD analysis project Ga0207048, IMG submission 153301) | Enriched cells from forest soil in Barre Woods Harvard Forest LTER site, Petersham, Massachusetts, United States -... | ecosystem: Environmental > Terrestrial > Soil > Temperate forest >...
GGGATACTTTCCATCAATAACTCGTCCTGGGGCAGATCCGTGAATTTTGGGTCAACTGCCACAACTTCGGCCTGCCAGCCGTTTTCTTCAAAATAAGGCAGGCTCATACGTATACGCTGCATATCAGCTGTGTTAACCGGCGGAAAATAAGGGGCTATAATAAGTAAGCGTTTCAATTAAGAGGCCAGATTGTATCTGCTATTGATAATGCGAGCAAGCTTATGACCGGGCTTTTCAACCAATAAATAAAACAAGTAGGAAGCTGTAATGATCACCAGGATGAAGACGGGGTAAGTAGCGGGACTAATTTTTATAAATAAACCTAAAATTGCATACAGCAATGGATGGCACAAGTAGAGAGAGTATGAAAATTTACCCATTCTTTCAAGTATCAGGTTAGGCTTATGGCTTTTAAAATAAACAATTTCTGTTTGTATCCATTTATAAAGTAAAAAGGCGAAGATATTCATGGTCAGGATGTAGCTGAGATGTAAATGAAACTCACCGACTAAACAAAAGCAACTGATTGCATAAGCAAGCAACCGGTAGATTAGTAGCGACATAAAAGTTACAGGTTTTAAAGCGTCAATTTTCTCCGCTATCAGTACCCCCAAAAGCCAACAAGGTAAACCAATTATCCAGGTAAAATACCCGGCTCCCGGCCTGTAGCTGCCTTCGAAATTTACATTGGTTTGCTTCAAAAAAGCTATAATGTCGGGGTAGGCTACCAGGCAAATGACTAAAGCCGCAATCGCATAAGAAATTAAAAATTTATTTTTCCAGCTTAACCTGATCATCGAAAGAAAGGGATACAATGCGTAATAGATCAACTCGCAAAAAAGGCTCCAGACAACCGTTTTTTCCGGGTGATTAAATTTACTCCCGATGATTAATATAACAAATAATGGTATAAGTATACGCAGGAACCTTCTGATCCAAAATTCCTTCAGATCAGGGATGCCATTTTTATTAGGGTAGTGAATTACAAAACCGGAGATTATAAAAAATGCGATAACTGCGGCAATCCCGTCAAATGCATTTGCAATAAAAAAGCCGGCATATCTTAACAGTAAATGCGATGAATGCTTTAAAGCGGTTGCATACACATTATCAAAGTGCGATAGCATAACAATGAATGCCAATACAAACCTGATGCTATCAACACCATAAAACCATTTGTTTGGGAGATTACTTTTCATTTGCGGAGGAGGCAGTCAAAACATTTTCTACAAGATTCAAAAACTTTTGACTTTCGTTTTCCCAGTTTAATTTACTTTGCCCGATTTTAAATGCTTCGTTTTTTGTTTTATATAAGAGTTCCCTGTTTTCGTGGTACCAGTTTAAAATTGCTGACAGCTCCGCTGCATTGCTGTATATTTTCCCAATTTGAGGATACAGATCTAATAATCCTCTTTGAGCCGGTGTATTACTAGCGGCAACGGCAAGGCCACTTTGTATGTAAGTGAAAATTTTATTGCTCAATGCAATGTTATTATTTAAGCAAAAGCCTGTTTCAGAAGCTATCCCAATGTCAAATTGCGAAGCAAAGTTGAATATTTCACCAGCGTTTAGTGGTTCGTAAAAGAGTATATTTTTTTCGTCAATTCCGGCGGTTTGCATCAAATCTATAAGATTCCTTTGATAACCATCAGGTGGATGGCCGAGCAAGTGAAGTTCAAAAATCGTTTTAGTCAAACTCATCGCTTGAATTATCATTTCCAGCCCCCGATTGGGGCCGATAGTTTGCGAAAACCAAAACAGCTTTAAAGGCTTATCTTCATTATGAACGGTTAAAAGCGCGGGCGTTTTAGGAAACACATTTAACAGCGTTGTTATCGTTCGTTTATATAATGCGGCATAGCGACCTGCAATAAGCGGGCTCGAGGCGGTAAAATAATTTGCTGATGGCAGGTATCTATCTTCAAGATAACGACAAATTTTGAAGTGGAACGAATTAATATCATCATTAACCTCCTGCCGGTGAAAATCTTCCGCATCAAAACTGAATGGTTTTTTATAAAACCCGGCGGTCTTTGCTGCGGCCGGTAATGCTCCTAAATTGTGAGCAATGTACAGGTCGGCTTTGTACTTTTTTGCTCCGTTTATTAAAAGGTAACTGCTCCTTGCGATAGCAAGGTCTGCAAGATATTTGTAATTCCCTGTTTTTTGAAGAATGAATCCGCTGATTTTATGTATCAACCTGCTTAAAAACCAGGTTATGCGTTTTTGGTCCGGATCACCACCCAAACGTATCGCCGACCATTTTTTGGAGGCAAATAATTGTTGGTCGTGCAGGGTACCCCAGTGATTCCAATAGGCATAAAGTACCGTTACTTCAAAACCTGCATTTCCTAATGAGTCAGCCTCTTTTACCACGCGAGGATTTAGGGAAGGCTGGCCGGAACTGATAATGACTATTTTTTTATTTGTTCTCAAATAAGTTGAGATAGTGATTGGCAATCACGCTGACATCGAACTTTTCCAATGCCGTTTTACGGCATAAACGCCTGTCTATAGTGTCAATTTCCGTGATTTTTCGCTCCATTTGCCCGGCATCGTTAACTATGAAACCGGTTATTCCGTTTTCTACTACTTCAGGTACCGAACCTTTTTTAAAAGCAATTACTGGTGTACCACATGCCATCGCCTCAATCATCACCATGCCAAAAGGCTCGTCCCATTCAATTGGGAACAACAAGGCCTTAGCCTGCCCCAACCATTTGTTCTTTTCAATATCATTTAATGGGCCTGTGTATATTATTTGTTGGTTATCAACCTGGGGCTCAATTTCGGTTTTGAAATAAGCATAATCGTCCGCAGTGTGGGAGACATTGCCAGCGATGATCAATTGATTATTTGTCGTTTTGGCAAGTTTTATTGCCGTATGCGCCCCTTTGACACGGTCAAGCCGGCCCAAGAAAATTAAAGGCGCATTACCGTTTACTTTTTCATTCAACTGGTATTTAGAAAAGTCGATTCCATTGTAAACCGTTTCCCATTTGCCTTTTACACTGCCTGTTGATACACAGCTGTCACTACAGGCAGTAAATATTAAATTCCGGTTTGGCAGGGAATTAACAATTTTTATTCCATTGATAGCCACAGGCCTGCCATACGTCATAATTTTCTTTACCCTGTTATTCAAAACCGGCAGCAAATAAATTAGCCGGCCAAAGTTGTGGATGAGGTCAAAACGGTCCTTGTTTTTATGCAAATATTTCCATACAAAGCCCGCCTCCTTTAATCGTACCCATTTTGAACGGCCAAGATCGTTTATCCCGAATGTTACAGTTTTACCGCTGCAATGTGAATCGGGACCGGCGAGCAAAGTTACTTCATGACCAAGTTTTTGATATTCTTCCGCGAATAGATAAACCAACCTCTCATGCCCTCCATATAATGTTGGGGGAACTGGTATCCCCGGATCCATGATAAGCAGTATCCTCACGTTATTTCTTTCTCGACCTCATGATATATTTGTAGGTATTTCTCGGCGCATTTTTCAAGTGTCAGGTTTTCCAGGATATAATCTCTCGGCTTAAACTCATCGATATTGCTTAAAAACATCGTAAGCTTATCTTTAAAATCAGCGGTATTAGTAAATATTATACCACAGCGATCGTCCCAATAGGGGACGGAACTTACGGGCTGATACTTTACTTTATTGGGGTAATAATATGGGTCCTGCCAATAACCACCCCTATTCCATGCCAGAATTGGAGTATTGGTAGCTAATATTTGCTGATATGCCGACCCTTGTGTTTCATGTTCGCAAAGAAAAATTACTGCCTTGGAAACTTTTAGTTTATCCATCAATTCACGATGGGTATAGTCGCCATATTTAATAAACTGATATGTGATATTTTGGTCATCAAGCGTTTTGGTGATAGGATAAATTAGTTCAATTTCCTGTTCTTCGTGATCCCAGCGAATCTTATCGTATATTAAAAAATCAAATTGTTTGTTGCATTCCTCATGTTTCCAATAGTTGGTGTCAATACCGACAGGCCATACGGTTACCTTATCATCATAAAAAGGTTCGCACATTTTTCTCATCCACTCTCCTGGAACCAAAAAGCGTTTTACGTTTGGATATCGTTCAAAAAGATCCGGGCATTCAATAGGGTGGGAATATATACCGGCGCCAAATATTATTGGATTTTCCCATTTTTTTTCGAACAACACCTGGGGCTTACCGATAATGCAGGCAATTTCGTCGGGGTGCTTACGAATGTAGCTATAATCGTTAAACCGATAGAGAACACCAATTTTATCAAGCCCTTTCATTAAATTAATAGCGATCATCATTACGCCGCCGGGGCGTTGTTTTCCTCTAATTATTCTCCGAATGATTTTTCTTGGAAAACGATCATATTTGAAATACCGGTCAGGGTCGGGCTCACTGTAAAATAAATTGACAGGTTTCAAATTGATTTTTTTGCTACTATACCGTATGACATCCCGCACGATGAAGGATCCCTGCTTTCAATGATCTTTTTTATAGATCGGGCAATAAATTTTTTCAAAATATTCCCCTTGAATAAAGTGTTATCAAAAACAGTTGTTTTTCCGTCGAGGGTAACATATTCTATAATATTGAAGCCCGAATCAAGAAGGATTTTTTCTACAATATGTACCCAAGGTGTAAACACGTGATGATTTAAGTCTAAATCAGATTGTGTAAAACAACTAAGTTCACCTGTGGCAAAAAGATTTACCATGCTGGTGCTCCATTTGGGATTTGGCGTAGTTAAAATCAAATATCCGCCGGACATCACGGTATTTCCAATATTTTTTAAACATAGGCTGGGGTTATTCAGGTGTTCTATCACTTCAAGAAGCGCCACAACCTGCGGCTGAGGATATAAATAAGGAAAGGGTTCCTCAATATTCCATTTTTCAGTTATTGGAGTAATAGGATCAAGATCGAATCCTTTGTATTCAAAGGAGCAATCTAAAAGATATTCTTTTAAAATATTATCTCTTGAACCGATATCGAAAAGTGTAATGGCCTGACCTTCTTGCTCATTAAGAATATTTTTAATTTTTCCGCTTGCCCATTCATACCTGTTTAGTTGCAAATTTCCGTTTAATACCATGTCTAAATAAATACCCTGTTTAAAAAAGCCGCCTTAGATTCAATATTCTTTCTGTTAACCTGAACCCTAAAATTTTATACATCCTCGAAATTTTGTTGTTGTTGTCTGGTTTAAATTGAGGATTCAGTTCATAAACCCAATTATAAATTTTATGTGCTTCCTGCAAATGTGTTTTGGCTGTCCAATGGGCTACGTGCCATAGCAGTTTTGTTGCCGCATTTTTATAGCGCTGAGTTAGTCTGTTTTCGCTTGCCAAAACATCAAAACACTTTTTATATATCATTAAGATTGCCAGGTTGTTTACAGTCTCATCTAATCCGGTCGATAATTGTAATTTTTCATTTTCGTGATGCCTGTGCGCTAATGTCGGATTTGAAATATAACCGGTTATTGGATTTTTTAACGCCACCTCTACAACAAATTTCCTGTCATCCCTTGATCCATATTCTTGCCTGTGAGGAATATCTTTGATAAAATCCCTCTTGAACAGATAGGCGGAATAATGCGATGAATCACATTCTCCTAACTGCTGGGCCAAAAAATCATCACAAATTGTCCATGGGATTTCTTTGAGAAAAATTTCATCTTCAAAAATTTGATACCCGGCACAAGTCACATCAAGGTGATACTGCTCTGCCTGAACAAACAATTCATCGGTTGATTGCGGCAATATCCAATCGTCAGAATCTAAAAAGCGGATATACTTGCCTTTAGCAATAGCGAAGCCTTTATTCACGGCCCAGTCTTTTCCCTGGTTATTTTGAGAGATAACCATAATTCCGGGTTGCTGAGCAAGCCATGTTGAGGTGCCATCAGTGCTACCATCATCGATTACAATTATCTCAGTATTTAGCCTTGTTTCTTTACAGCTATTAATTGCCTTGGGCAAGCTCCATAACCTGTTGTAAGTCGGGATAATAATACTTATGTCAATCATTAGCTATTATCCTTTCTGAAATTTTTATTTTTCTTGTTCCGAATAAAGAATGATATACAGGCCTGAGCGTTTTTTTAAAGTATGATTTTGTCTCAAACGGCAATGTTACCCGGAAGAATGTTAGAAGTTTAGCTGTATTTGGGCGAAATTTGTTTGTAAACACATATTTGAGCTGCTTTACTTCTTTAATATAAGGTGTAATTTGGTTGTAATGACCCAAAAAATGAACCAGTGCGGGCTTTGCGATAGTTAAATGCCAGTTTTCCTGATAGGCCGGGTTAGCTGCATCGTTATAAAGCTCAGCTGTTCCATTAAGCAGGTCGGATTTGATGCCGGACTGGAAATTTACAAATTCTGCCAAAATACTACCATCATCCATAATAGGCACCTGACGATTTAATTCCATCGCTAATGCCATTAAAACTTCATCATTAGGGCGGTGCCGTAATCTTACAAAACCTATTTCATCATATCGTTTTTCTAAGGTACGTGCGGTTTCATACACTCGTTCGGCAGCTTCACTTTTTTCAAGGTAATAAACGCCCCCGTTAAACTTGGGTAAATGCGGTATATTAAATTGTTTACAAACGGATCCAATGTCACCAAACCACTCACCAGTTGCAATATAATTTCCTACAACAGATACAGGATGCCCTTCAAATTTTTTGAATACAGGATCGAGATTGCCGTAAACCAAACAATCGCTATCAATAAATAAAGTTTGACCTTCATCAGCCAGTTTATCAAGATGTAGTTTTGTTGAGAAACCCTGGCCAAATTCACCGGCATTTATGGAAAATATTTCAACTCTTTTCAACACATCAGCAGGAAGCAGATCTTTGTTATCGGTAACTATCCTGAATATAATGTCTGTATCGGGATGCCACCAGAAAAAAGACCGCGCCAGGTTGGCCGCCATATCGGAATATATTTTTTTGCCTGTCGCTATTGTTAAGATATACCTCTTGGTCAAATTCGCATTTATGTTAGGAGTTGATCAGTGCTTAAATCGTTTTAAAAATGCAATGTATACTCTGAAGGCAAAATCATAAGCTTCCCGCGAGAAAAATAATTTTACGCTCAAATAAAATACGGATATGTACAATTTGAAAAACATTCCTAATTTATTGTACAGGCTAATTGTTTTAGTGCGCTGTAATCCAGAAATGTAGTCTTTACTTTGTGGCCTTACAGGGATGTTTACGGAGTTGATCATATGATATTCTCTTGCCGTACTTTCCAATCCTCCAAAATGGTCCACGTGAGCGATTGTCCCGGGATCAATAACTGCATATTTCAGTTCATTGCGGATAAAAAATTCATCCAGAAAAGGTTCAAAGCTGATGTATTTTGTACTTTGATCTTTAGGATGAGCGATTATGGAGACGAACGCATTTTTAATATGTTCTGTTTTACACAACGTAGGTGATACAGAAAATCCAAAATCAGGAACATATAAATCATCAAAAAGATGCTTTTTTTCCTCACTTAAAGGGGCGGACCTGCTCAAGAAAATTCCGGCCCAGGTTTTATCTTTGACCATCGTATTTAACATATAGTCTATTGGCACTTTTTGCTTAAAAAGGAAATCATCCTCTAACCAAAAAAAATAATCGGTTTCAATGTTTTTTAAAGCATTGATAATGTTGTTAACATATCCCCTTCTCGTTGTAGATTGAATAACGAAATCCGGTGCAATTACATCAATTACAGTCTGACTGATTTTCCCATCAATAGCTAATATTTTATTTTTAAAAACAGCGTTGCAAGAATCAGTAAATGATTCAAAAGACTTTAATAAAAGATGCTCACGACCCTCACAAGTAAATACAACGAGACTTACATTATTCATACTGAAATTAATGATTTATATTTTTTGGCTTATTAATGCTTTTTAAACCAATAACAGCCGCATGCATAACTTTGGGTTTGTATGAGTTTTTCCCCAGGATCAATAATCAAACCTCCATCTGATGCATTTTCAGGAATTAAAGAAAATTCCAAAAGATCAAAGCCGTCGAAATACTTTATTAACAGTGAAGGGTGATATATACGATGTGCGTTGAAAATTATTTTCGATTTTTTACCAACCGGTACAACTATTAACAAGTTGCCATCGGGAGCTGTGACTCTTTTAAGTTCTTGTAAGGCTTTTATATCGCCATCGTAATCAAGCGGTTCGCCATATCTGCCAAGGCCTATATGTTCAATAGTGTGCATACACGACAGTGATTTAATTGAATTATCGGGGAAATCCAGGTTGGTTAAATCAATTTTCTTGCAACTTAAATTATCGAGAACTAATTCAGGCGGGCGATAATCGTAAAAGTCGATTTTACAAAAAGCAGAAACAATACCACAAAAGAATAATGAAGAAGAGATGTCTATATGCAATTCAGGTGATATCTTCTGTATACACCTCGCTGCCCAAGACGTATGATATACATAATGTCGGTCAAAGTTTGTAACACTTGTTTTTTCTGAAATATACCAGTTATCTTTAATATCTAATTCGAATCTGTCTGCTTTTTGCGTTGACGAAGAGAATGTTAAAATCTCTTTTTTCAGACGGGCTTTTTCGGGGAAATTTAAAAATGAACGTATATTTTTTAAATATCTAATTAAATTTTTAAGCATAGGTGATAATTATGATGTCGTTTTCGATGATAACAGCAGAATGAGGTTTTTTAGCTGAAACAGAAGATTTTAGTTCTCGAAATTCTGGATAATCATTTGTTCCGTTAAACAATCTTGCATCATCGATTAATATACAGTGGTTATATTTGTTTTCCAAAATGCATGATAACTCCTTGGATATAGGTGTATTGAGACTGCCTTTGGCTGTTAAACCTGCTGAATAATGGCCATCTAACCAAAATAAAGCGGGTTCTTTAAGCTCTGCAATAACTGGCGGCAGCACATTAGCACTATCACCTTGTAATATGGTTACTTTATTATATTTTCTGAATTTATTTCTATTAAACTCATATAATTGCTCCGATAGCTCAACGGAAATGATTGTATTAAAAAATGGTAATTGTGCTTTCACCATGCGACCAATGTAGGTGCCTGTCTCAATAAAAATGTTTATTTGATATTTTTTTGCATAAAATTGAATTGTTTTTTGTTTAGTTAAATGATCTTCAAAATTACTTTTCAACACTAATCTTTCGTGCATTTTAATTTTGAGAAATTCAATTAAGTTATTTGGCAAAATTTTTTTAAGAATTTTTTTTATCATATTTAAAGTTCAATTTTTATCCAATCGACCGGTACTATGTCCTTAACCTTTAAAGGTTCGGTACCAAACCATAATTCCGGCGCTAGCACAATTTTATTGTTATTTTTATTTAACCACGCAGCCCACCAACTAAAGGAGCTATTTGCAATTATGTTGTGTTTGCATAAACTCATTAGGCGCATATCTTCTGTAGGGAGCGCGCTATCGTTTATATCAACAATTGTCATGTTTTGAGAAATTTTGAGATTTTCAAGTACCCATGATATATCATCAGAAAAAACAAAATAATGCGGATTAACTATTCTATCGTTAATATATTCAATGCACTTATAGTAATAGTCTAAACTGAGTATTCCAAAATAGCTTTTACTTTCACTATTTTTAAAATAATCAGTCCGTCTGATGTGTATAGATATTGAGTTTACCGACTGAATTTTTAAGGCCATGAGTTTGTTTTCCCTGTTTTGTGTTGTAATAAAGGTTATGTCTTTTTTTATCAAGTCCCTGATTGGAAGAAAGTACTTTTCAGATTGGAACCAACCTGTTAAATATACATCTTTAGGTAGGGTGAATATCTTTGGATCAAAATTTAATGTTTTCTCGATAAATAGATTTGTATTGTACGTGTTTACTTTTCTTTT
>Ga0207048_10466_pt1 | contig 9914 bp, 6 predicted proteins | sample Alteio_BWMinCont_65_FD_153301 | JGI IMG/M metagenome (GOLD analysis project Ga0207048, IMG submission 153301) | Enriched cells from forest soil in Barre Woods Harvard Forest LTER site, Petersham, Massachusetts, United States -... | ecosystem: Environmental > Terrestrial > Soil > Temperate forest >...
CACTTGTATCATAACCGACGACGAGCCCTTTGCCCGCAAGGGATTGCAAGGGTATATCGAAAAGATTGGTTTCCTCGATCTGAAAGGTGTTTGCGAAGATGCATTGCAACTAAGTAACTTATTGCAGCAACAGCCGGTTGATCTGCTTTTCCTGGATATACAAATGCCTCATATTACTGGGATTGAATTTATAAAGGCTCTATCGCGGCCTCCGAAGGTTATATTTACTACCGCGTTTGAGCAATATGCCCTGCAAGGCTTTGAGCTGGATGTGTTAGATTATTTGCTTAAACCCATACCGTACGAACGGTTTTTAAAAGCAGCGTGGAAGGCACGTGATTATTTCGCCCTTCATGAAGAAAAAAGCGACCCGGCCATTCCATACATGTTTGCCAAAGCCAACGGAAAACTGGAAAAGATAAATTTCAACGAAATATTGTTTATCGAAGGAATGGAAAATTATGCCGCCATTCACCTCGAAAATAAAAAACTGATAATACATACCACCATTAAGGCTTTGGTGGAAAAATTACCTCCCGCCCAATTTATACAAACCCATAAATCATATGTCGCCGCCATAAACAAAGTGGACACTATTGAGGGTAACATCCTGCATATTCAAAAGCACCAGGTACCGGTAAGTAAATATTTACGGGAAGCTGTATTGGGACAGATTGTGAAATGAAAATTGCGTCATTGCTTCCTTCCTCGGAATGACGTGGTGGAGAGTAAAACGCCTCCCGGTTTTAGCGGGAGGCGTTTCATTATTTATTTACATAAACCGGCTGCACATTTAGCTGGGTTGCAGTGGGCTTTGCACTCGGTTGTACATTTCTTTTTTGTACATTTTGTGCAATCGCCTGGTTTTGCAAATGCTGATACGGTTAACATTGTCGCAACAGCGAACACTATGAATTTTTTCATGATTTTAAATTTAACTTAAATTAAGAATTGTTGATTAGGTTGAATACATGAGTAGTTGAATAGGTTTAAAAAACTTAATCAACTTAATCCAACTCAATCAACCCTAAACTAAATATTTATTCACAGGTAATTGAGCTTATAATTTAAGCGTTTGGCGGTCGCCACTGAGAGGAACTAAAATCGGTTAACTTATTTTGCACCATTTCGGGATATTCCACAATCCCCGACACAAAATTTCTTTGGATGCCGGGTTTAACCGGAACTACAAAGGCTATGCATAACACACAAAAATTACAGGAGGTGTTGCTTGCATTTCGTTTATCTTTATTACCGCAGCCATCTTTGTGCGGTTGGTGCTTCATCATACAACTATATTTGGCCGCACTCTTTTTGGCACAATTAGCCGGTGGCTGGTTAAGGCCCGACACGAGAATCAAAATGGCAACTAATAATGAAAGCGGCTTCATAATATTGAATATTCAAACTTACGTATTTTCCTTCACAAAAAAAATGTCATTTCGACGATCCTGCCTACCGGCAGGCAGTGAACAAGGAGAAAATATATACGCAATGCAAGGCGAACGAAGCAAGGCGCATAAGTTCTCTCACTGTCGTTCGAGATGACATTAGTTTTTCTTTTTAGCAATCACCGCATTATATGCAATATTTAACGCATCCTCCAGCATATCACGCCGCACTTTAGCCAGTTCAACAAATGTCGATCCTCTCAGGCCCCACTTATTGGGTACAGCGTAAAAAATAGATGGGTCAAAAGAATTAAAAACGGACTGATCTATCGGGGATAACTTCACCATCATGCGGTCATGATTTATCCACATGGTTGCAAATATCTTGTTATTTACCCTGAATGACGGTATCCCGAAATGGTCACGCTCCTCACTCCCGGGAAACGATAGTGCGATTTGTCTGGCTGTTTCTAAATCGACCATAATCCTTCTACTTTTTGGATGCAATCGCAATTTTAATACCTAAACCGATAAGGACGACCCCTGTTATTTTTTCCTGTATCAGCCAAACCTTAGGATTTTGCCTAAAAAAGTTCTTTGTTTTGCCTAGTATGCAAGCAACTATAACCAATATCAAGGTCCCCTGTACATCAAACCATATCCCAAGTGTAAACAGCTGAAACTTAAAAAATGAGGATGCGGGATTGATAAATTGCGGAAGAAAAGACAAAAAGAAAACTGCCACTTTAGGGTTTAACGCATTGGTGAATATCCCCTGTTTAAGTAATTTCCAGTGGTTGGCTATAGCAGGTTTATCTTCAGCAGTATTAACAGTTGGTTTTGACAATAGCGCTTTCACACCGAGGTAAATTAAATACCCCGCTCCGACGAATTTAATCAGCTGAAAAAGATAAGCTGATTTAGAAATAATGATAGATAAACCGAACACAGCCGCCAAAATATGAACAAAACAACCAATAAATATCCCGGCAGCCGAAACTATCCCTGCTTTTATCCCCTGCGAAACACTTCGTGATGCAACGTAGATCATATCATTACCCGGCGTAAGGTTCAACAGTAATGAGGCGATGAAAAACAAGTATAAGTTTTGAAAATTGAACATCACGTTATTAAATAGCTTCTAAGTTAGAGTTTTAGTTTAAATTTGCACGTTTTTATGCTATTCATCAAATCAACCTATGTCTACCACCGATAACGGAAATGTAAGCCTTAATATTAGTCAAAACGGGATTGCGACTATCAGTTTCTACCATCCCGCGCAAAATTCGCTGCCGGCCCGTTTACTGGACGAATTGACAAACAAAATAACAGATGCCGGCAACAATGTTAAAATAAAGATAGTTGTACTAAAAAGCGAGGGCGAACGCACATTTTGTGCAGGAGCAAGTTTTGATGAGTTATTACAGATAAAAGATAAACAAGCGGGAGCCGAATTTTTCTCCGGTTTTGCAAGGGTAATAAATGCCTGCCGAAAATCGCCAAAGATAATCATAGCCCGCATACAGGGTAAAGCAGTTGGCGGAGGCGTTGGCATAGCCGCAGCAGCCGATTATTGCCTGGCAACCGAGGGCGCATCGATTAAACTAAGTGAACTGGCCATTGGGATAGGCCCGTTCGTTATATCGCCCGCGGTGATCAGGAAAATTGGGTTATCAGCCTTTTCACAACTTACAATACGCGCGGCTGATTTTCAAACCGCGCACTGGGCAAAAGAAAAAGGCCTGTATAACGAGGTTTATACTGATATTACCTCAATGGATGCCGCATTGGATATGCTCACCAATAAACTAGCATCCTACCACTCTGAGGCGCTCAACGGTTTGAAACAGATTTTGTGGGAAGGTACCGCCGATTGGGACACCCTATTAAACCAGCGTGCGGCCATTAGCGGCGGGCTGGTGTTATCTGATTTTACGCAACAAGCCTTGCAGGATTTTTTAAATGGAAAAAGTTAAATTAACACAGTTATTTATCCGTGACAAGTATAAACCTATTATTTTTTGTTATAACTTTAGCGTAAACGATTGATCTTAAAAAGGTAATTGAATCATTAATTTGATGTGAGTTTGATATGAGTATGCCTGGATTCTTTGTTATAACATCTGTAACCAATTATTTTGTGTCACCCTCCCGGTACATACTAATGAAAATCACGCAATTTAATTATTAAGTCAGCTGCTCATATTTGATATCTTTCGTATACTAATTTATGTTTTCTACTATAAAACTATTTTTTAAATGTATTCCTTTCAAAAAAGCAAAGCTGTTACTATTATAGGTTTGTGTGGTGTTATTTCGGGGGCCCTGATAGTAGCCAGCTGGCTGTTAAATACGCCAGGATTTGGAACCATGCTTCCGAATTATACGTACGTGAAATTTAATTCTGCGCTGTGTTTTATTTTATTAGGCGCTGCTTTAATCCTTACACAATTTGAAAGTGCAAAACATAGCAAATTATTTTTCCTTGCTTTTGCGTTGTCGTTAACTTTAATTTGCTTATTAACCTTATCCGAATACATATTTCATTTTAATGCCGGCATTGATCAATTGTTTATTACCGACAGATTAGCAGCACCTGCTAAATATCCATTCCCGGGTCGGATGTGGCCCCAAGTGGCTGCGGCTTTTGGGCTTTCCGGCCTTGCACTACTCGGTTTTTCCGTTAATAACAAGCTTATCCATAACCTGTCCCAATATGCCATGCATCTGGTTACCCTAATTTCGGGAGTTGCAATGATCAGCTACTTATATAGCTACCCATTATCACATAACCTGGAGTACAAAAACCCCGTCGTATTGTTTTTGTCCGCGTTGCTTTTTTTCACAACGATTATAGCTTCCCTGCTCCACCCCTCCCTCGGTGTAACCAGATTGTTCAGCGGCAGCCTGGTGGGGAATAAAATGGCAAGGCGGCTTTTTATATTAATGGCGTGTGTGATCGTGATTTTCGGGTCGCTAAAAGGGCAATCTATCGGGGTCAAATTGTTTGCGTTCGACACAAATTTTTCGTTGCTGATTATCGGTCTTTTGCTGGTGAGCTTGGTAATTATATGGTACACTGCTAACTGGTTAAACCGGATCGACTTAAAACGCTATGAAGCTGAAGAAGAAATAAAAGTGATGAATGAGGAGCTTGAAGAGAGGGTGGAAGAACGGTCGGCCGAGTTATTGAATTTATTAGAAAAATACCGGGAAAGCGAATCAAAATTCAGGACAGCCTTTGAATATTCTGCCATAGGCATGGCTTTGGTTTCATTAGAAGGTAAATGGCTGCAAGTAAATAGACGTTTGTGTGAGATGCTGGGATATACTGAGCAGGAGCTTCTTTCAATGACTTTTATGGATGTTACCTACCCCGATGATCTTGCAGAAAGCCTCTCAGCAAAAGAAATATCCATTGCAAGTGAAAGCGAAGCATACCGAATAGAAAAACGTTATTTATGTAAAAACGGAACTATTATTTGGGCATCTGTCAACATGGCAACGGTAAAAGATAACAGCGGCCAGCCACTTTACCTGGTTAGCCAGGTTGAGGATATCACTGAAAGCAAAAAAATAAATGCGCGATTCAAAACAATTGTTGAGAGCGTTTTTGTCGGCATAAAGTTAAATGACATAAACGGAGATATTATTTACCGCAGTCCGTCGATGCAGGCGATCAATGGATGGACGGATGAAGAAATGAACCGGGACTATTTTAAATTGACCCATCCCGAAGATTTAGAAAGGGTGAAAAAAATACACGCGGAAGTTTTATCAAACCCCGGCAAAACCATAAATATCACGTACAGGATACTACACAAGAACGGGAATTACATTTGGATCGAATCCCTGCTTTGCAACAAACTTGCAGATCCGGCCCTTGGCGCCATAATTACTGTCACGCGTGATGTTACCGAACGCAAAATTGTGGAGGATCAACTTAAAAAGAGTGAAGAAAAATATCACTCTCTAATTGAGCATGCTTCTGATGCTATATATGTGTTAGATTTTAAGGGCTATTTTATTGACGCAAACAAGAGCATGTGCAAAATGACCGGATACACCAAAAAGGAATTATTGCAACTAAATATTGAGCAACTGGTAGACCCCGAACAATTGATAACCGACCCAGTTATACATGGCCCCCGTGAAAGCGACCGGCCCATATTCAGGGAAAGGCGGCTGGTACGTAAGAATGGGCAGATATTTGATGTGGAAATTAATGTTAAAACGTTTCCTGACGATAAGGTATTGGTGATAGCCCGGGACATTAGCGATAGAAAACGAATGGAAGAAGAACTTCGAGATGCCGAATTGAAGTTCAGGACGCTTGCAGAAAAATCGATGGTGGGAGTTTATATCAGTCAAAAAGAAAGATTTACTTACGTAAACCCCAGATTTGCGGAAATTTTTGGCTACGAGCCGCATGAATTGATTAATACTGCTGAAAGTGCAGTAAAAATTATTATAGCCGAGGATGATCGGGCTATGGTGTGGAAGAAAGTCGAGGCTCGTTATAGAGGAGAAGTAGACAACGCACATTATGAAGTTAGGGGCAAGACGAAAGACGGAAAGTATAACTACGTAGAGTTTTACGGCAGTCGGGTATTAATTGATGGCGAACCAACTATTATTGGAACAATGCTGGATATTACAGAACGAAAAATAGTTGAAGAACTTGTTTTACGAGAAAAAACGCTGTCGGAAACTATTATAAACAGTTTGCCGGAGGTATTTTATTTACGTAACGATAAGGGCGAGTTCCTGCGCTGGAATCAAAATTTTGAAAAAGTAACGGGCTATATCCCGGAAGAAATAAGAAAAATAAATTCAAGGGACCTGGTGGCCAAAGAAGATCAGGAAACGGTAAAGAAAGCTTTTGAAAAACTATTTGATGAGGGCTCTGCAACGGTTGAAACCCGGATAATATCTAAAAGTGGTATTAAGATCCCTTTTTTAATAACAGTCACAGCGATTGTTTATGAAAACCAACAATGCGTATTAGGAATAGCGGTCGATATTTCGTCCCGTTTAAAGGCCGAAGAAGAATTAAGGTCATCCGAGCATAAGTACAAATTGCTTTTTGAAAGTAATCCGCAGCCTATGTCGATGATCGCAAAGGATGACCTATCTATAATTGCCGTTAATGAAACGCTTGCCAACCTGTATGGCTATTCAAAAGACGAACTTTTGAAAATGACTGCTTCAGTATTCAGGCCAAAGGAGGACCGCGAGCAGCAATTGGAAATCTTCAGAAGGGATATAGGCGGTTCGACGGATCTCGGTGTAATTAAACATGTCCGGAAGGATGGAACGGTTATGTTTGTGCATATAATCGCCCATGATATTATATTCGAAGGCAGATTAGTGCGGCTTTCCTTAACAACTGATGTTACTGAAAAACTTAAAGCGGAAGAACAGCTCCAAAAATCGGAAGCCAATCTTAAAACAATAATGGATACTACCGATACGGCTTATGCTTTACTGGATAAGAAACTTAAGATAATAACCTACAACCCGATGGCTGTTAAATTTGTAACCAGCCAATACAAACACGTCGCCGTTCCGGGGGACCAACTCATTGATTTCCTTCCACAAGAAAGGTTCCCGCAATTTATTAAAAATGCTGATGAAGCCTTAAAAGGGAAAAACATCAGCTATGAAATTAAGTATCCGCAGCCAGAGGGTTCTGATTTTTGGTATTATGTAAAGCTGTACCCTATTACCAACGACAAAAAAGAAATATTTGGTTTAATGTTATCCATATCGGATATAACCGAACGGAAAAATGCTGAAGAGAGCTTAAAAGCTGCTTATAATATGATCCAGGACCATATAAATAGTATAAAAGAGATGGCATGGAAACAATCGCACCTCATACGCAGCCCTTTAGCAAATTTAAAGGGCCTGGCCGCTCTATTAAAAGAGGACCCGGTCGACAGCGACCTCATAAAGTATATCAACATTGAACTGGACAGGCTAGATTCAATAATCATTGATATGGCCGAAGAAGCATCTAATCACGACTAGTAAGACTAGTAAGTCTGCGAATGATGAACCTATTATCTGTTTTCTAATCATAATTTTTATTACCAACATTTATTTTACCTTTATTTGCACATTCGGCTATTGGTTATTGATAAGGGTTTAAATAGCTTTATGATATATTTTAGAGATTTTTTTAACGTTGCTATTATTTTTATCAAATGTTTTATTGGTTATATACCGCAGTAGTATTTGCTTCAATCCTTATCGCATTTTATATCTACAATTATTACGATAAACGCAGACTAGTAAGAAAAAATTTAGAAAGAATAAGAAACAAATGGGGGCACCCCACAAATGCGAATCGTAATTTTAAATTGATAGCTGCATATTTAAACGCCGGCAATAATTCTAAAAGATTATCAACATCTACAGCTGAAGACCTGGACCTTGACAACATTTTTAATTATATTGACAGGACTAACTCAAAGCCGGGAAAACAATATCTGTACAAAAAACTTTTCACTCCCGAAACCGCGCTTGAGCCACTATTAAGATTAGATGAAAAAATAGAATTGCTTAATATGGCAAGGCCTAACCAGGAAGCAATTGAGTTGGAACTATCAAATCTTAATAGCACCGACGCCTACTACCTGGCAGAATTATTCTTAAAAGAACATAATTTTTTACTGGGGGCCCTGGTAAGTTTTTACATCTGGATTTCTGGAATTGCTATAATAGGTTTAATAATTTCCCTCGTTATTGCACCTAACCCGATATTTTTTATGGTTTTGGTAGCCTTACTGCTGAGCAACGTTGCGTTGCATTATGGCACCAAAAACAAGATATCACCCTATACCAGATCCTTACCGCAGTTGATCATACTACATGAGGTAGCCCGGAAATTGTTAAAAATGATTCGTTTTGAAGAGGATGACGATGTAAAAACGAGTTTAAACAGGTTATCGGGCTTAAACCGTTCATTAAGTCTTGTGAATTTCGAAAGCAGGTTAGCGGGCAATCCCGAAAATTTGACCTATGCACTTTACAGATTTATAAAACTGTTCTTCCTGTTAGAGCCACTAATGTATATTACTTCAGTAAAGAGAATTAACAAATACCGGGAAGATATTAAAGTGATCTATGAGTATGTTGGCGAAATTGATGCATTGATAGCAATTCTGTCTGTCAGAGCCGGCCTGGCTCATTTCAGTAAGCCCCTATTTTACACAGATAATTTACATATGGATCTGAAAGATATGTTTCATCCTTTAATTGACAATTGTGTGCCAAATTCCATCAGTACACGCACCGATGAAGGCGTTTTGATTACGGGGTCAAACATGTCGGGCAAAACTACTTTTATACGGTCAATAGCCATCAACACACTTTTAGCTCAAACTATATACACCACTTGCACAAGCGAATACAAGGCTCCGTTGCTAAAAATTCAAACCAGTATCAGGACAAGTGATGACCTAGGTGAAAAAAGTTATTTCCAGGCAGAAGCAATGTCAATTTTGGATATTATTAATCAAAGCAGCGGCGATGAGCCCGTAAAGAGCCTGATAATTATTGATGAGATATTCCGGGGGACAAATACGATTGAACGTATCGCCGCCGCCAAATCGGTACTTACTTATTTAACCGAAAACAAGAACTTTGTTTTTGTATCTACCCATGATTTGGAGCTCGCTGAATTGCTTGATAATGATTATGCAGTTTACTCATTTGAAGAATCGGTAGATGATACCCGCCTGGTGTTTGATTATAAAATGAAAACCGGTGTGCTTAAAAACAAAAATGGCATCGCTATATTAGAAACCATAGGTTACCCGGAATCGGTTGTGGAAGATGCTTATATAGTTAGTGAGGAGTTGAAGCGGAAATATTTGTTGTGATTTCGGAATTCGGTCCAAAGGACTCCTCAGGACGCAATAAAAATATAGCTTGGTTTTTCTACATACGCGCCCTGTTCCTCAACACACGCATTTCTTCCTGCATTTGCTCAATCCTATCTAATAAATGGGTTATAGCTTCAATACCCGGAATATTTATTTCCAGGTCATGATGCATGCGTATCATTTTTTCAAGTTTTTGCAGCTCACTTTCGGGGATATACGTTTTTTGGTTGATCACCCTTAGCTCCACCAGCCCAGCCTCGCTCAGCGAGCTTATGAAAGTATATTCCACCTCGTGGTAGGTACATATCTCCGTTGTTGCTATTAGGTTAGTCATTGGGTCATTAGTCATTGGTCATTGGATTATTAGTTCATTTATTTGCTCTTTGAGCCTTTGGTCGTTAGGTATTAGTCGTTTTTCTTTCGGACTTAAGGACTTTCGCCTGCCTGCCGGCAGGCAGGGACTTTACTGACTTCCCGCAATCTCCTCAAACAACTTTTTCTGTTTTTCAGTCAGGCCTGTAGGAATCTGTATATCGTAGGTTATATAAAGGTTGCCAGATTCATTTTCCTTTTTGTAAACAGGCATGCCTTTGCCCTTTAGTTTAACCGTTGTTCCATTTTGGGTTTCAGG